>Ga0180007_10001971_pt1 | contig 25660 bp, 24 predicted proteins | sample MM_PC_MetaG_FD_121122 | JGI IMG/M metagenome (GOLD analysis project Ga0180007, IMG submission 121122) | Groundwater microbial communities from the Aspo Hard Rock Laboratory (HRL) deep subsurface site, Sweden - MM_PC_MetaG | ecosystem: Environmental > Aquatic > Deep subsurface > Groundwater... | reverse complement strand
GGGGCAGACGGGGGCGTCTGCCGCCCACGGACACCTGATACCTATGTCACGGCACGCACAGGGGCGTCTGCCGCCCACGGGTTCATGTCGCATGATACACAGCATAAGATGGCTCACTGACAGTGTGTGTCAGTAAATCTGCACTTATCTCGAAGCATATACTCACCGGGTCTAGCCGGGGCAGACGGGGGCGTCTGCCGCCCACAATCGCCCGTGTTTGATCCGCACATAGATTATAGATAGCCAACCCCAATAAAAAAAGGCCGCCGGCATGCACCGACGGCCCAATATCAATATCGTGGCAGGAGTCTACTTGAAGAGGCGGGGGCGACGAGCCTCCCATTCCACAATAATCGGACTGGCCACAAATACGGAGCTGTACGTTCCAATTATCACGCCGAGAATCAGCGCGATCGAGAAGCTGCGCAGGACCTCACCGCCGACTGCCGCCAGCGTGACAACCATCAGCAACGTGGTCCCGGAAGTCATGAACGTACGAGACAGTACTTCGTTGATCGACCGGTTGACCGAGGTCACAAACTCGCCGCGACCGCGGAACTTCTTGAGATTCTCACGGATACGATCATACACCACCACCGTGTCGGTCAGCGAGTAACCGGCCAGGGTGAGCAATGCCGTAACGATGAGCAGATCAAACTCAATGCCCGCAAAGTAGCTGATACCCAGCACAGCCAGCACATCGTGGAACGTCGCCACCGTGGCCGCGATCCCGGACCGGAAGTCGAACCGGATCCAGATGTACACGATAATGCCGGCCAGTGAAATCAGAATCGCAAACATGGCATCCTTCCGGAGGCTTTCGCCCACCGCCGGACCGATGATATGCTCGGAGTCCACCGCAAAGGTGTTGCCGGGGAAACGCTCGACCATGATATCCTTAATCACGGCGACCCGCTCCTTGCTCTCACCTTCCGTTTCCGGACGTTTGGTTTTGATCATGAACGCGTTCGGTAATTTGAAATCCTTGATCGTGCTCACTTTGACATCGTCGAAAGTACCGGTAAGCGCGCCACGCAGATCATCAATGGCCACCGGTTCGGCGAAATGCCCCTGGAGCATGGCGCCACCGGCAAAATCGATACCCAGGTTGCCCCGGCCGGTACCGATCATCACGGCGGCGAAAAGACCGAGCGCTACCAACAGGATCGAAACCCCGAAGGCGATCTTGCGCGCGCCGATGAAGTTAATATTCGTATCTGGTATTATTCTGAACATTGTATTCTCATCCTCTTAGATGCTGAGTGACTTGTATCCCTTGCGGATATCAAAAATCACCTTGGTGATCACATAAGCCGTGTACAGTGAAATCAACACACCCCAGAACAGGGTAACAGCAAAGCCCTTGATCGGACCGGAGCCGAATATGAACAAAGCTCCCGCCGTGATCAGGGTGGTGACGTGCGAGTCAAAGATCGCCACAAACGCCCGCTGATAGCCGGCATCGATGGAGGCCCGCACGGTCTTGCCGGTGCGCAATTCCTCACGGATACGTTCAAAGATGAGAATGTTGGCATCCACCGAGATACCAATGGTCAGAATAATCCCGGCGATACCCGGCATGGTGAGCGTCGCGCTCAACCCGGCCATAACCGCCAGAAGGAAAAACAGGTTGAACAGCAGACCGATATCGGCAATGACGCCGGACAGGCGATAGTACAGGCCGATAAACAGCAGTACCAGAACCAGTCCGATCAGCGACGCTGAGAAGCCCTTGGAAATCGAGTCCGCACCCAGCGAGGCGCCGACGACATTCTTTTCGATAATCTCAACCGGGGCCGGCAACGCACCGGCTTCCAGCACGATCTGCATGTTTTTGGCATCTTCCACATCCGCACCCGATCCCATGGTGATTTCACCCTGGTTACGAATCTTGGACTGGATATTCGGCGCCGACTCCACGCGATCGTCGATCACAATAGCCAGCGGCTTGTTGATATGACGTCCGGTCAGCGACGCGAACCTGGCTGCACCCTCGCCGGAGAGGCGGAAGTTGACGGTGAAGCCGCCGTACTGTCCCTGGCCGAGCGAAATGGAGTGCAGGTACTTGCCTAGGAACTCGACCTTACGACGCAGCAGGTACAGCTCGTAGATTTCGCGGTTGTTGCGAATCGACGGACGAGTTGACCAGGCGAACTGGACATCGACCGGAATCACACGCTTGACTTCGGGCAGGTTGAGCCACTTGTCAAACCGCTGCTTGTCCTTTTTGTCCACCAGGAAGGCCGGCCAGCTTACGCCGGTTTCACGACTGAACAGGAACTGCTCCATGCGAGTAGAGAACGGCCTGACATCGTCTTCCACGTTCAGGTTCTCGTCAAACTCAAACGCCGAGGTATCATCGGCAGTATCGCCGGTGAGTTCCGCCAGCAGATCGCTCCCCGCCGTAACATCAACATCACCCTCGGCGGCAGCCGTTTCGGGTTCAGGAGTCGTTTCGGTCGGAGCCGCGCCTGTCTCGGCCGTGGTATCGTTCTCGGCCTGAGAAAGCTCGTACTGGTACACCACCGAGTCAATCCGGTCGATCAGCAAACGGGCGTTTTCGTTGTTTTCAAGCAGCTTGAACTCGAGTAACGCCGTCTGACCGATCAGATCCTCAGCCCGTTCAGCATCGGTATAGCCGGGCAGATCGACAATAATACGATCATTACCCTGCTTCTGGATAATCGGCTCGGCCACACCGAGACCGTCGATACGGGTTCGGATGACCTGCATCGCACGCTCAACCGCGCCCTCGCGAGCACCTTCATCCATCTCTTCCATTTTCACGCGCAGAACGACGTGAATACCTCCCTGGAGATCAAGTCCCAGGCGGATTGCACGTTGTTGCAACTGGAGCAGCTCGCCGGGAGCCGTCTCCTGCATAGCCTGCTGATCCTCGTCGGTCATCGTCCACAGTTTGAACGTGTCCAGGAAGGCAAACACCGCCAGGACGACCATCAGGAGGGTTAGTAAAATGCGCCATTTTTGGCCTGACATACAAATCCCTTTCTCAGAAAGCAGTTCCAAATATAGGTATTGTTATTTTCGAAAATTCAGCGCCACCGGATTGTACTCGAAACATCCGCGGCAGTAATCAATGGGAGAGGAATAGCTAGCTGGTGCCGGAAGGTCGGGCGCCCACCAGGGTGAACTGATGGCCGAGCTTTCCGGATACGAGGCAGGTGGAGGCTTTTATGGCCGACGGTCTGCAGGAGGAAACGAATCCGTGGGCACCGCCCGGGCCGATCAACAAATCCTGTGAATACCGACCGCTTTGATGCGACGACGGCAGCAACGTCGTAGTTGACTGCAAACAGGCTTCCTGCTCGGTGAACGGCCGACTGTCGGTACTCATACCCTCATCGGCGTCCTCGGCGTCGTGGGCCTGACCCATCGACGGTTCCTCAATCGGTGCGGGTTCCTGTTCCGGCTCGGCAGTCTGATACTCGTACAAACGAGCAGCAGCATCAGCTCCGGATACGCCCAGAGACATGATGGCCAGCAGGATTACAGCCAGACGCAAAGCGTCGCAAAGAATGTTGAAAACAGCTTTAACCATAAGAAGTTGCGGCAATATACCACCAATCAAAGATTAGTCAACGCCAATTTGCTTAGGCTTGACATCGGCGTCCCCAACCAATAGCTTAACTCGCTGGTATAGCTAGGGATATCCAGAGGTGCACGAAAGTTGCACAGACCAGGGCAGGAAATACTATATGCAGAAATCCAAGAGTCTATCGCTGCGGACACTCCTTGTCGTAGTGAGCATGCTGGTTGTCGGGGTGGGCACCTACGCCGGGCAGCCCGATAGCCGCTACAAGCTCAACAACGGCCTGGAAGTCATTCTCAAGGAAAACCACAACTCGGCCCTGGTGGCGGCCATGGTTTTTGTCCGCTCCGGCAGCCGATACGAAAGCAGATTCGAAAACGGGCTAACCCACTTTCTGGAGCATTTGCTTTTCGACGGCACCGCCACGCTGTCCCGGGAGGAACTCGATCGATCGATATCCGATCTCGGCGGCTACATCAATGCCTTTACCCGCAAGGACATGACCACGTACTTCGTGCTCATGCCCCGGCAATATATCGAGTACGGACTTGCCGTTGAGGCCGACATGTTGTTCAACTCGGTGTTTCCGGTCAAAGAAATGGCCAAAGAGCGCCGGGTAGTTATTGAGGAAATCAACAGCGCCCGTGATGCCGACGGAGCAGCGGCGGATGCGTTTTTTACCGCTAAGGCATATGCCGACACCGACTATGAACGTCCGATCATGGGCCACCGGGCGTTTATCGAACATATCCCCCGGGAAGCCATTATCGACTACTGGAAGAAATACTACACGCCGGACAACATGACCCTGCTTGTTATCGGCGGATTTGACTCGCCCGAAATGCGCAAAACCGTTGAGCGCGTATTCGGGAGTGTGACCCGGACGAAGGGCAGCGATGCAGTGGCCCCCGGAGAGCTGCATCGTACGATGGCCGATGGCAAGCAGCGATCGGGCTTCATAACCGGGCAGCACCGCTATGATACGTCCGCCGCCGTAACCTCGACTCACATCAACTTTTCCTTTTCGGCCCCGGCAGTCGCCAGCGCCGACTATCTGCCCCTGGATGTTCTGACCGCTTACCTTTCTCTGGATGACATCTCCCCGCTTGGCAACGCTCTCCGCAGCGGTCCGGAACCGTTGGCCACCGAGATGGGCGTCAGTCTCGCCACCTATCCGGAGTTCTCCCGTCTGGAAATTTCGGCTCTCACCGGACGCCCCGAGGCCGCCGACAGCATTGTCCAGACCGTCCTCAGGGAACTAGCCGGCATTGCCAACCTGACCGGTCAGGACGATATCCTCAGGGGAGTGAAAACAAGCATCCGATGCGAGAACATCTACAACGCCGACAAGCTGCACTACTACGGGTTTCTTATCGCACCGCTCATGGCCTCGGCCGGCTGGGACTTCATACAGGCCTACCCGGACCTGGTGGATACGGTCGCCTGGGAACATTGCGCGGCGACAGCCGACCGCTGGTTGACAAACCCCGACTACGTAGTAACGGTAGTCACTCCGGCCGACTCTTTGGACATCCCGTATGAACCGGCTACCTTGTCGGAGGATGAAATCCGTGAGCACATAGCCACCACGGCCTTCCCGTATTACGACACTTCGCAGGTGGCCAAAATGGTCTATCCGGCGATCGACTCGATCTCGTGGACGGTTGAGGATCCGTCGATCTATCGGCGGGAGATTCTGGAGAACGGTCTCACCGTCATAGTCAAATCCAACCCGGACAGCCGCGTGTTTGGCGTGAACGTCCTGGGCAAAAACCGCACCGCCGGCGAACCGGCTGACAGGCTGGGCATAACTGATTTTGTGAATCGCTGCCTGGAAACCGGCACCGTCAATCGACCCGGCGCCGAGTTGTCGCGGGCCCTTGCGGATATCGGCGCCAACGTAACCCTGACCGACAATCCGTGGATTCCCTATGACGATCGCTACACCACCCGCCGCTTCTCCTTCATCAAATTCGAGACTATCAACGATTACGCGGCAGCCGGCTTTGAGCTGCTGGCCGACATGGTGCTCAATCCGGCCTTTGACGCAACCGAGGTCGAAAACGTCCGAGGCAGCATGCTGGGTGTGATAGGCCGTCAGGCAGTCTCCCCGCGCGATGTTGCCCGGGATCTGTTTTACGCTACCCTCTTTCAGAACCATCCCTACGGCGGAGCCGTCATGGGAACCTCCCGGACCATCGCCGCCATCACGGTGGACGATCTCAAAGCGCACCACCGACGTTTCTATGCATCGGATAACATGATCCTGTCGATAGTGACCAGCCGCGACACTGCCGAAGTCATGTCCTGGGTGCGCGAATTGTACGGTCCGGCGACGCCATCGGGCAATCCGCCGAAAGCCGCTCGCAAACCGGAACCGGTTTTCGCTCCCCGTTCGGCCCACCTGCCGCTCGACAAAGAACAGGTTGGCATGTATGCGGGCGGCCTGCTGCCCGGCGACCGGTCCGATGACCTGGCCGACCTGCAGATTGCCACCAGCATCCTGTCCGATCGTCTACACCAAAACCTCAGAGAACGCCAGGGGCTGGCCTACTCCACTGGCGCCGGATCGCGATTCGATCGCGACTTCGGATGGTACTACCTTGCCATCCTCACCGCTGCAGACAATCGCACGCAGGCTTTCGACGGTCTCAAGCTGCAAACCAATAAGCTGTCTTACGACGGTCCCACCGAGGCCGAAGTGGCATCGGCCCGCAATCGTTTCTGGGGGAGTCTGCTCCGTTCCCAGCTCTCCCGTGTGAACCAGGCCTATTACCTGGGTGTCGATGAATATCTTGGCCGCGCACCGGGTTCCGACAACGACTTTCTGAACCGTCTGCAAACCGCAACGGCGACCTCTGTGCGCCAGGCGGCGGCCCGTTACTTCCGCACCGGGAGCTGGGTGACGGTCACAGCGGGAGGCAACGAATAGGAACCTGACAGGGGACAGGTATCTAATTCCTCAACAATGAGTTACATCGATTCACCACTCGTCGCCCCTTTTGCTTGACTTGACTCCGGTGGCACCTTACCATCGGAGTGAATCTTGCGAACAGACAAGGAAACGACAACTGAATGACTGATTCACTTGACGACGGCAGAGGTGTGTCGACGACCACTGACCGCCGAGTCATAATCCTGAAGCTGCTGGCTTTGGCCGGTTTGCTGTATCTGTTTATTCTCTCCATCACTATTCTCGGGGCATCGTTCAAGTTAGCTGGCAAGGGCTTTGCCGAATCAATATTCACGGCAACGTCAAGCCCGATTGTGGGCTTGATGATTGGGCTGCTTGCAACTGCTGTCGTGCAGTCTTCATCGACAACTACTTCGATCATTGTGGGCCTGGTGGCCAGCGGAATCGTGTCGTTTGAGTGTGCCATTCCGATGGTGATGGGAGCGAACATCGGCACGACGGTTACGAACACGATCGTATCGATGGCCCACATCTCACGGGGCGATGAATTTAAGCGGGCATTTGCCGGCTCGGTCGTCCATGACTTCTTCAATCTTTGTGCAGTAGTGATTCTCCTGCCCATGCAGATCTATTTCAATGTTGTCGGTGTGGTCGCTCAGTACCTGGGAGACGTATTCACGGGATTCTCTGGAGTCGAATTTAAGTCTCCGCTGGCTGCCATCGCAAAGCCGCTTGCCGGAAAAATCATTGCGATGACCGGCAAGTCCGCACCTATCTCCGCCATTAGTTCCGTTATTATGATGTTCGTGGCGCTGAAATACATCGTGACGGTCCTGAAGTCCCTCGTTCTGAGCAAGGTTGAGCGGTTCTTCCATCGCTACATCTTCCGAACTCCGGCTCTTGGATTGATACTGGGCATTGTACTCACGATTCTGGTGCAGTCGTCGTCTATCACCACCTCGCTGGTGGTACCGCTGCTCGGGGCGGGTGTCATCACGCTGCCACAGATTTTTCCCTACATGCTGGGCGCCAATGTGGGAACAACCGTAACCGCCTTCCTCGCCTCGCTGGTGACAGGCTCGCCGGCTGCTGTATCGGTCGCTTTCGCCCACCTGATTTTCAATGTCTACGGTATTATCATATTTTGGCCGCTGAAGCGAATTCCGATCTGGATGGCGGAAAAACTGGCGCAATCTACACAGAAATCAAAACTCTTTCCGATCCTGTATATAATCCTGGTGTTTTTCGTATTGCCGGTGACCGTCTTGTTAGTTATGAGGTAAAAAGCATATGTTCCAGAAGTTCAAAGAGCTGTTCAGTTCCGAGAATCTGTTGGACTCGGCGTACACCACCACCGTGACCATGCTCGAGTTCGACCTCAAGATGTACAATGCCGCCCGTGCGGTGTTGCGCGATCAGGACACTGCCGAGCTCCCCTTTGACATCAAAAAGATGGACCGGCAGATTAACAAGTATGAACGCGAAGTACGTCGAAACGTCCTCACCCACCTCACGGTAGCCGGCAACACGAATCTTGTTCCCGGGCTGGTCCTGGTCTCTATCGTGATTGATGTCGAGCGGATCGGTGACTACACGAAAAACATTGTCGAGCTGGCCACTATGCACGAAGAGATGCTGAAAGGTGGTCCGTTTGAAACCGCTCTCCGTGATGTTGAGAAGACCATCGACCAACACTTCCCGCTCACGATACAGGTCCTGAACACCCAGGACAAGGAGCGGGCTCGTGAAGTGATGATGGCCGAGGATACGACGGGGAAAAAGAGCGACGCCGCCGTGGAGAGTATTATCACCTCCCTGGATCACGGGTTGAGCACCAGTGATGCCGTTTGTCTGGCGCTGTATTTCCGCCACCTGAAACGCATCAACGCCCACCTGACCAACATTGTCAGCGCGATTGTCAACCCGTTCCCGAGAATTGGATTTCGTGAAAAGCCGAACGGCAATAACGACGACTGAGAGCCGGACGCTCAGGATTTGCGCTTAAGTCCCAGCCCCATCACCGCCGCCGGAAGCAGATCCTTCCGGTGGGCGATGTGAAACACCACCGCCAGAACCACATACACTGCCGCTACCTCAAGTCTGATTTGCTCGAAAATCAACTGCGCGCCAAACAAGACGACGAGCAGAAGCCCATCCAGCTTGTTAAGCTTGAGATTCACCAATACTGCAACGGCGAAAATCGATTGGGCGGCCGTCAGCAACAATTCATGCTGCTGCAGGTCGTCCAGTACGAACGGCTTGATTGCTCCGCCCGAAATAGCATATACCAGCGGAATGGTCCCGATCAACAGGGTCCATTGATTGACTTTTGATGATATCAGGGCTTTGATGGCAGCTCGGCCCGCCCCTCGCATGGCCCAGGTGATCGCAATAATAAACTCCGGGGCCTCGGAGGCTATCGGCGCCAGCCACTGCACCAGCAGGAACTTGTTGATCCCGAGAATCTCACCCGATTCCACCAGCGACTCGGCAAACGGCTCGGCCACAAAAAAGATCACGGCTCCGGAATACACAAAAAACGATACCGTCATGAAGCGCCGCATACCGGTAGTCATGTTGGCCAGGATCTTGACCGGCCCTACAAACTCCGGCTCAACCGTTTCCATCTGGGCCGCGCGACGAGTGTACATCACAAACAAGGTCACCAGAATGACCGTGTCGATCAGATTCAAACTGCCTTTGAGCGGGATGGTAAACGAATACAGGGTAGCCATCGCCAGGTAGAAAATCTCCACCTGCTGCGACTTGTCCAGCAGCAGTTCCTTCCGCTTACGAGCCAGAACGAATACAAACAGCACCGCCGGCCAGCCCAGCCCCACCAGCAGCCGGTTGGCACCGGTCATGTTAGCGATAGCATAGTGGGCCTGCTCCGGATCATGCGCCGAATTCCAGGTAAATACAAAATCAACGGCGTATTCCGGCAGCACGGCAATAAGCGCCAGGATTGCCACGGCAAGCGACTCAGACATGTCCATCTGGGCGGCCTCGGCGGCCCAGGACAGAATAAACGCCGCGCCGAAAACAGCGACACCGAACATGATCGCTCCCGTCACGGGCGCTACATGTTGATGGGCGATTCCGAAATACAGGCCCGGAACGGTGACGGCAAAGGCCACCAGCAGCAGGACATATTGCCCCGGCTCGACATGCAGTTTTTCAGTATGTTGAGACATGATATAGCAGGATAGCCTACGATGACGGCCGCTGCTTCCCTACCCCCTGATTACCATATTGACGATATCCTTGCGCAGCAGAATACCCACCAGTTGATCACCCTGGGTGACAAACACCCGCTTGACATCCTTGAATATCATCATGGCGGCCACTTCGACAATGCGCGTGTCCGGCGTGGTGACCTCATAATCCTCGCGATACAACTGCGCAACTTTGATTTTGTCTTCGCGTTTCAGCAGTTCTTCAAACGGCTCGACATCTATAGAATAATTGAGGTTCGAGATCAGCGACTTATAGTCCGGCAGAGCAGCCTTGATCAGGTCCCGATCATCAATCACTCCCAGCAGCCGGCCTCCGTGGTCAACCACGGCCAGGGCAGAGAATCGGTTGCCGAACATCCGGTTGGCCACTTCCTTGAGCGTGTCATCGGGAGTCACCGAGGCCACCCGGTGGCGCATGACGTCCTTGACCATCAGTTCCTTGTCCACCGTCACGTTGGCATCGGAAATCAATTTGACCAGTTCGGAACCCTTGGTTATGCTGAGGACCTGATCAAGGATACCGGGCGCACGAGCAAACGTCGCCAGCCCTGAGAGCGTCTGGAGATAGAGTTTGGCAATAGTCGACGGCGTCAGCAGCATGCACACCACGTGGACCGGAATACCGTCGGCCGTCTTCTCCTCGAGCCCCTGGCGGGAGATGCCGATCAGGATGTACATCTCGGACACAGCATCGGTACGCGCATGAGGAAAGGCAAAACCGTGGCCGTAGGACGTATCTTCTACCTCCTCACGCTCTCGAATACACGCCACAATAGCGTCGCAATCGACCTCAACGCCCTCGGAACGAATCATCGAGAGCATTTCCAGTACGGCATCGTCTTTGGTCCGGGCCTGAAGGTCCGTGTTGATGCGACGTTCCATTATCAGGTTAGCCAGCTTCATCGAAATTTCCCTCTTTAGTCCGCGTCTCCAGCTTCTCCTGGGCCTTGATAAGATGGGGCGACGCCACGCCACCGGATACCAGGAACTTGATTCCGTCCTCAACCGACATATTCACCGATCGTACTTCGCTGCTCGGCACCAGCACCACCATCCCCGAGACCGGAGTGGGAGTCGACGGGACAAAGCAGGTTGCATGCTGCACCTGGACGCCATCGACCTCAATCGTCAGCCGGCTCGAGACAAAACACAGAGTAAACAACCCGCGCCGCGGGTACTGAATCAGCGCAACTTCCTTGAACGAACTCTTGTCGGCATTGGTGAGACCTTCAAGAAGCTGCTTCGAGGCCGAATAGATGGGCCGAATCAGCGGCATACGCCCCATGATTCGCTCCCCGATGCGATACAGCCGATGACCCAGCAGGCTCCGGGTGACAATGCCGGCAAGCAGAATAATCAGTAGTGTGGTGAGTAGTCCCAGGCCGGTCCGGTAATACCCCAGCAGGTTGTGCAGGTACGGCTCCAGGATACCGTCAATAGCCTCAAAAAGAAACCGAAGGACGATAAAAGTGAGAATGAACGGAACCACCACCAGCACGCCGCTGATGAAATGCCGCTTGATAATCTCAACGACGGTTCTCACAGTCTACCCCAGCCTACCTCACACCGGAGAGTTTGTCGCTCCGGTGTTCCGAGTATAGGCGACCGGCCAACCGTTGTCAATTCTTTTGGAGCCGGCTCAGGGCAGGATGATCATGTCGGATATGGGGATCTGGGAGGCGAATTCCACCACCACGTTGGGCATCAGCCCGAACACCACCGTACCAATCACACCGATCAGAATGACTGTCAGGGCCGGAGCCGTGAATTCGATCCTGGGGACATCCGTTTGCGCACCGAAATACATCGTGCGAATCACGTTGGCGTAGTAGTAAAGAGCGACAACCGATGTCAGAAGACCAACCCCCACCAGCCAGTACATCCACTGGTGTACCGGATCGCTCCCGGCCTGGCGAATGGCCGCCGCAAACACGTAGAATTTGCCGAAAAATCCGGCCAGCGGCGGAATGCCGGTCAATGACAGCAGCATGATAGTCATCGAAACTGCGAGAAACGGCGATGACTTGGAGAAACCGCCGTAGTCCGGGATCTCGGCGCTGCCGGTCCGTTCCTCAATCAGGGCCACCACGGCAAAGATGCCCATGTTGGCAAACATGTACGCAAACATGTAAAACCCGACCGAGGCCAGCCCCAGCTCGTTCATCGCCAGCATACCAACCATAATGTACCCGGCATGGGCAATCGAGGAGTACGCCAGCATGCGCTTCATGTTTGTCTGGCGCACCGCCAGCACGTTGCCCACGATCATGGCCGACCCGGCCATGATCCCGACCAGCATACCCCAGTCAATCGGGGCCACAAAAGGATCGTAATAAGCAAACAGGCCGATCACCATGATTTTGGCAAACGCCACCAGCCCGGCGGCTTTGGAGGCTACCGACAGGAACGCCGTTACCGGGGTGGGAGCCCCCTGGTACACATCCGGCGCCCACTGATGGAACGGCGGGAGGGCCAGCTTAAATCCGAGGCCGGCCAGAATCGTGATGGTCGCCAGCACAAACACCATGGCCACTTTGGGATAATCCATCAGGGCCGACGCCGCCAGATTGAGCCGCATCAGGAGCAGATCCGTGCTGCCGCTGAGGCCGTACAGGAACGAGATACCGTAAAGCAACAGGGCCGATGAAAACGCGCCCACCACAAGATATTTGATCCCGGCTTCCACGGACAGTTTGTCATCTTTGAAAAACGCCGCCAGGGCAAACAGCGGAATGGTGGTCAACTCCAGACCGACATACAACGACAGCAATTCGTTGGACGAGGCCAGGAACATCATGCCAACCGTCGAAAACAACATCAGCCCCAGGAATTCTCCCCGGTGGTTGACGATTTTGTCTTTCGTGATCCCGAACGAACTTCCGATGGCCATAAACGCGGCGCACAGGAAAATCATCTTGAAAAATACCGCCATGGAATCGGCCACAAACATCTGACCGAAACCCTGACCGTGTCCGGTGAATGCCAGAACGATACCGGTAATCAGGACACCGGCCATTGCCAGGTACCCGACCGCCGACCCGCTCTTGCGCTTGGTGGCCAGATCGAAGGACAGTACCACCAGTGCCCACACGAAGAGCACAATTTCCGGCAGCATGAGCTGCAGATTATATTCGGGAAGCTGAAAGTCCATGCTATTACCTGGCCATATATTCCATCAGGTTTTCCAATGTCGCCGACACCAGATTATTGAGAGGCTTCGGATACATCCCAATCCACAGCGTCAGCACCATCAGCGGTACCACGGTCACGTATTCGCGAATGTTCATCTCGGTCAACCCACCCCACTTGGACATGTCAAACGGTCCCAGGAATACACGCTGCACCATGCGCAGCAGGTATGCAGCACCCAGCACGACACCGAGTACGGAGATTCCGGTGATGTACGGCATGTACGGGTGCACGCTGCTGGCGCCGAAAGCGCCCACAAACACCATGAACTCGGAAATGAATCCGGACATGCCCGGCAGGCCCAGCGAGGCCATCGAGAAAAACACCATGATGCTGGTATAAATCGGGAGCTTGACGCCGAGACCGCCGAAGACGGCGATTTCACGGGTGTGAGCGCGATCATAGAGCACGCCCACCAAAAGGAAGAGTCCGCCGGTGAGCAAGCCGTGCGACACCATCTGGAACATCACGCCCGAGATTGCCTGGGCCGAGTTATAGGCGGCCAGGGCCAGCATACAGTAGCCCATATGCGACACCGATGAATACGCCACCAGCTTCTTCAAATCCTTCTGAGCCAGTGACACCAGGGCGCCGTAAATAATGCCTATACCTCCCAACACCGCAATCCAGAGCGCCAGCGACTGCAGCGCATCAGGGAACATCGGCCAGCTTATCCGCAGCATGGCGTAGGTACCCATCTTGAGGAGGACACCGGCCAGAATGACCGACACCGCCGTGGGCGCCTCAACGTGAGCATCGGGTAACCAGGTGTGGAACGGCCACACCGGGACCTTGATCGCGAAGGCGATGAAGAAAAAGATGAAACAGACCATCTGCAGCACATAGGGCAGGCTGGACCCGTTTTCAATGTGCGTCAGGATATTCAGCGTATGCGGCTCGGTGTTGAAATACAGTAACAGGATTGCCACCAGCATGAAGATGGAGCCAAACAACGTATACAGGAAGAACTTGATGGCTGCGTACTCCTTGCGGGGGCCGCCCCAGACGCCGATCAGGAAGTACATCGGCACCAGCATGATCTCCCAGAACACGTAAAACAGGAAGAAATCAAGCGCCACAAACACGCCCATCATGCCCGCTTCCAGCAGCAGGAAAAAGGCGAAGTACTCCTTGACCCGCTCCTTGATGCCGAATGACGCCAGGATTGAGATAAGACTCAACAACCCCGTAAGGGCCAGCAGCGGCACAGAAAGTCCGTCCGCACCCACGTAAAACTGGATGTTGAGCGACGGAATCCATTCGAAAGGTCCTTCGACATACGCCATCGTGTCGGCCAGCGATGACGCCAGGCCCGACATGTCACGTTTGGTAAAGAAGTAGTCCCAGGTGAGCCAGATAGTCTGCACCATGGGAACCGCGCTGAAGACAGTGGCCGTCCAGCGAGCCGCCCATTTGTTGTCTTTGGGCAGCATCATGACCACCACCATCCCAACCAACGGGATCAATATGAGAGAGCTCAGTATGCCCATCTGATCATCTATCCTCCAGCGTCAACCTATTTCTCAGCTTCATATGCCCCGGCCGCAGAGTCATCGTCCCCTGAGCGCCTGGCGGTAAATCCCAGTAGCAACGCGCCGCCGGCAAACAATGCCACTAGCAACGGCCACCAATTATTGACAAAAATCTTGGCGATACCAAAGATCACTATCATCAACAGTACAAACAGTGCGTAGAACTGCACCTGCCCGGCCTGCATATAACGCATGCCCGCCGCGCTCTTACGGACAATCCAGCCGGCACCGTTCACGGCGCCGTCGATAATCCACTTGTCAAACCACATCTTCGCATCCGACCAGAGCATGGTCAGCCAGGCGGCACCGTTGACAATGCCGTCAACCACGCGGGCGTCAAACGTCCACAGGAACCGGCCGATAGCCATAATCGGACGGATGAGAATCAGATCGTAGAGTTCGTCGAAATACCACTTGTTCAACAGGAACGTATGGATGGGCCGGAATCTTTCGGCCACTTTGTCGGCATCAATCGCCTTCTTGTAGAATACGAAGTACGCCAGGATGATACCGGAGAGACCTACCGTGGTTGCAATGAGCATACCCAACACGTCCACATGGGTGTGGTACGGCTCGGCGTGGAAAGCGAATTCACCGATTCCCGGAAGTCCCGGAATTCCTACCCAGCCTGCGCCTATTGCCAGGAGCGACAGGAAGGCCAGTGGGTAGGACATACTCTTCGGCGATTCGTGAGCATGCTCGTAGCGATGTTCGTCACGAGGTTTGCCGAAGAAAGTCAGGAAGCACAGGCGCCACATATAAAACGCCGTCATGAAGGCCACCGCCAGCGTCAACACATAAAACACCGGGTGGCCGTGCGTCGATGCGACGATTTCATCCTTTGAGAAGAATCCGGCGAGCGGTGGAATTCCCGCGATTGACAACGATGCTATACAGAAAGCCGGCGCCGTGATTTTCATCTTTTTCCAGAGACCGCCCATCTCCTGAATATCGTTGGTATGCACCGCGTGAATAACCGAACCCGCCCCGAGGAACAACAGGCCCTTGAAAAATGCGTGCGTCATCAGGTGGAACGTCCCGGCGTAAAAACCGGGCGAGTGATGACCGTGCGCCGTATCGACACCGTACAGGCCGAGCGCCATGATCATGTAGCCGAGCTGTGACACGGTCGAATACGCCAGTACCCGTTTAATATCGTTCTGGACAAGAGCGATCGTGGCGGCAATAAACGATGTCGTGATACCTATAATTGCCACTACCAGCGAGGCATCGGCCGAATGCACAAACACGTTCATCGAACGGGCGACCAGATACACACCCGCCGCCACCATGGTTGCAGCATGGATCAAGGCTGAAACGGGCGTGGGACCTTCCATAGCATCGGGAAGCCACACATGCAACGGGAACTGCGCCGATTTGCCAACCGCGCCGCAGAACAGGAAGATCGCAGCCATGGTAAGGACACCCGCCGGCATAACCCCGTCTCCGAGCGCCTGAAACACACCCTGGTAGTTGAATGTCTGGCAATAAGTGCCGATCAGCAGCAGTCCGACAATAAACCCAAGGTCACCTATACGGGTGGTAATGAACGCCTTCTTGCCGGCGTCGGCCGCACTCTTTTTCTCAAACCAGAACCCGATCAGCAGGTAGCTTGTCAGACCAACCAGTTCCCAGAAGATGAAAATCATGAAGAAATTGTTGGCCAGCACCAGCCCGAGCATCGAAAACAAAAAGAGCGAAAGGTACGAAAAGAACCGACTGAACCGGGGATCCCCGTGCATGTACCCCAGCGAGTATATCTGCACGCAGGAACCGACCGTGGTAACCACGATCAGCATGATCGCCGTCAGGGGATCAACCAGGATACCTACTTCGAAATTCAGCGCCGCGAAGGACGTCAGATGGAAAAATATCTCATACGGCGCACCGTCACGCGCGATGGTCTCAAAGAGAATCCAAACCGACATCACCCACGAGGTGAGGATCATTGCAATCGAGAAGCCCGATGCAACCTTCTCATTCCAGCGCAGGAAAAAGACGATCATCGCAAACGCGAATAACGGTAACAGCGGTATCAGAAATGCAAACTCAGTCATCCCCAGCACCTACCATTTCATGATCGAGTAGTTATCGGTGTCAATGCCGCGCCAGTTGCGATAGATCAGCAGCACGATCGCCAGGCCTATAGTCGCTTCGGCAGCCGCCACCGCCACGATGAAGATCGCAAACATCTGTCCGGCCAGATCGCCGGTGATCACATACTTATTGAAGGCCACGAAATTGATGTTAGCGGCATTAAACATCAATTCCAGCGACATCAGGATACCAACCGTATTCCGTCGTGTGATAACACCAAACAATCCGATGGCGAACAGAATACCGGCCAGAATCAGGTAATACTGCATCAGGCTTTCTCCTTTCGCGCCAGGACAATTGCGCCGATCATCGCGGCCACCAGCAGAATCGATATCACTTCAAACGGCAGCACGTACTTGGTCATCAGCAGCTTGCCGATCGTCATGACGTTTTCGACAGGCAACGGGGTCTTGGCCCACCGCCACATGTCGGTACCGCTGAGAACCAGAATGATACCGAGCACAAACGCCGTGCAGCCCAGGAAGGCCAGCATGGCATGCTTGTTGGTCTGCGGAATCTGCTTGTCGGCCAGGTCTCGCGTCAACATGATGGCAAAAATCATCAGCACCGACACCGCCCCGACATAAATCAGCACCTGGGCAACAGCCAGGAACTCGGCATCGAGCGTGATAAATATCCCCGCCACGGCCGTCAGACACAGCATCAGGAACAGGGCGCAGTGGAAGATATTCCGCAGCGACACAACCAGGAATCCCGATACCACGACAACAATCGCGAGAATCCAGAACATGATTCCTACCGATGCGTGTTCAGCCATTACTTGTCCTCTTCCTTGCCGGTGTCGCCGGAAGGCGTATCGGTCGATGTAGCATCTTTCGCCTCTGCAGCCTTGGTCTCAGGATTCACGTCGCCGGTCGACGCCGGAGCAACGTCGGGTTTGGCCTCCGCCGGTTTCGTCGCGGCATCGGCCTCGGGCGGCGTCTTCGGCTCTTTCTTCTTCCGCGTGTCGACATAGTCAACGTTGCGGCCCATTTCCTGTAACTTATCCTTATCCCAGATCAAATCACTTTTGTTCAGGGTGGAGAACTCGTATTCGGTGGACATTTCTATCGCACAGAAGTTGCAGGCCTCCACACACAGGCCGCAGAAACAGCACAGCATGTGGTCGACCTCGAATCTGGCCAGATATCTCTTTTTGTCCTCGCCGCGGGGGGCATCGATATCGATAGCGGCGGTCGGGCAGGCGCGCATGCACAACTGGCACGCGGTGCAATTGAGTTCACCGGTCTCCTTGTCGGAGAGCAGCACCACAATGCCGCGTGACTTTTCGGGCATGGTCCATTTCTCTTCCGGGTACTGGATGGTAATCGCGTGCCGCCCCAGATGCTTGCCGGCAATTCCCAGACCGCGGATCAATTCAACAAAGCTTTTCAGAACGCCCATGGCATGTCACCCTATCGTTACCAGTACCACCCGAGATATTTGAAGGCCGCGCCGACCAGCAGATTGGCAAACGTCAGCGGCACCAGGAACTTCCACGCAAACTCCATCAACTGGTCAACCCGAAGGCGCGGATAACTCCAGCGGAACAACATCAGCAGGAGCACCACCAACAACGTTTTGCCCAGGAACCACAACCACGAGGGCAGCAGCCAGCCGTTCCAGCCGCCGAAAAACAGGGTCACGGCAATGGCCGACACCGTAAACATATTCACGAACTCCGCCAGGAAAAACATGGCGAACTTCATACCCGAATATTCAATATTGAAACCGGCCACCAGCTCGTGCTCGGCCTCGGGAAGGTCAAACGGAACGCGGTTGGCCTCGGCGGTCGCCGCGATGATGTACGTGATAAAAGCGATCGGGCCGAAGGGCAGCTTGAAAATAAACCAGTTGAAGATCATGCCCGATTGAGACTCGACAATATCCACCATGGAAAGCGACCCGGAGTACACTATCACTACCAGGATCGACGCCACCATCGGGATTTCATAACTGACCATCTGCGCCGCCGAACGCATCCCGCCCAGCAGCGCATACTTGTTGTTGGAACCCCATCCGGCCATAAGCAGTGAAATAATCGTGAACGTCGTCACGGCCATGATATAGAGGATACCGATATTGAAGTCGGCAACAATGAGTCCGTCGCCGAAGGGGATGACGATATACGCCAGGAAGGCCGCCACAAAACAGATGACCGGGGCCCAGAAAAACACAAACTTGTCGCGATTGGTTACCCGGACATCTTCCTTCTGCAGCAATTTGATGGCATCCATGATCGTCTGGTACCAGCCGTGCCAGCCGTTCCGCATGGGACCGAAACGCTGCTGGACATGGGCGGAGATTTTGCGCTCCCACCAGACCAGGAACAGCGCGATCACACTCAGCGCGCCGAACATCATGGCGCCCAGCATCAGGTAGGTGACAACAGACAGCCACGGTTCGCCGAGGCCGGTCGACACCAGTAAGTCGTGAAGCCAGCTGAAAATGTGCTTCAACTCTAGTCGTTCCATCAGCGATCCACCTCGGGCAGAATGACGTCAAAGGTTGCAAAAATCGCGACCAGATCGGCAATCAGGTAGCCCTTGCCCCGGACGATCTCGGGCAGGAACTGCAACTGGTTGTACGACCCGCCGCGCAACTTCACGCGCAACGGCTTTTTGTCACCGTTAGACTGTATGTAGATACCCATCTCACCGCGCGAGTTCTCAATACGGGTGTAAATCTCGCCCGCCGGCGGCTTGAAGTTGGCCTTGATTTTGGTCCGTGTCTCGCCCTCGGGGAGACCATCAAGTGCCTGCCGCACTATCTTGATAGACTGGCGAATTTCCTCCAGACGAACCAGGTACCGGGCGTAACAATCACCCTCCTGGGCAATCGGGACCTCAAAGTCAAAACGATCGTATATCGAATACGGATCATCTTTCCGCAAATCGTGAGCCACCCCGCAGGCACGCAGCACCGGCCCGGTCACACCCCAGGCAAGGGCGTGGTCGGCCTCGGCCGTACCGATACCCTTCAGGCGGGCAAGCCAGATCGGGTTGTTGTTCAGAATTCCCGTGTAGTCGCTCATTTTGCCTTCGATAACATCCAGGGCCGAGCGGCATTTGGGAACGAAGTCTATCGGCAGATCGTTGGCCACGCCGCCGATTCGGAAGTAGTTATAGGTCAACCGCTGGCCGCAGGTCTCTTCAAAAAGGTCGATAATCAGCTCGCGTTCGCGCAGACCCCACAGGAACGGTGTCAGGGCGCCGCAGTCCATAGCCGTGGTGCCGTAAAAAATCAGGTGCGAGGCGATGCGGTTGAGCTCCAGCATGATAACACGGATATACTCGGCCCGCTCGGGCACTTCTACCTCGGCCAGCCGCTCAGTCGCGAGACAGAACAACTCGTTGGTAGACATCGCCGTCACATACTCGAAGCGATCCATCATGGGGATGCACTGCGGATACGTGCGGTTTTCGCAAATCTTCTCAATTGCGCGGTGGAGGTAGCCGATGACCGGTTCCGCATCAACTATCTGCTCACCGTTCATGGTCAGCATCAGCCGACACACCCCGTGCGTGGAGGGGTGGACCGGTCCCATGTTGACAACAAATTCTTCCGTCCTCAGGTCGCCCATTCTTACCTCTCCGGCATCCGAATGAAATCCGGGGCATCCCAGTTTTTGAGCATCGGATGACCCTGATCCCAGTCATCCGGTAGCAGGAACCGTTTCAGGTTGCCGTGATTGCGCACGTTGATCCCGTACAGTTCCCAGGCTTCTCGTTCGTACCAGTTGATGCCCGGCCAGACTTCCTGTATGGAGTCGATCTCGGCCTTGTCGTAGGGCAGCGAGAACTTAAAGTCCAACCGTGATTTTGTTTTTGAGGAAGCTATCGAATAGACCACTTCCAGGTGCTCGCCGGTATCCACGCCGCCCATGCTGCAGAGATAGTCAAACTGCAACCGGGAGTCATCGCGCAGCGCCCTGGCCACGTCAAGCAGGTCACCGGGCTGAATTTCAAACATCGGATCATACCGACCCGTGTCCAGAAGCTTCAGTTTCCCGTCAAAGTGCCCGCCAACGTATGCTGTCAGCTCTTCTTTGGTCATCCTACTTTTCCTGCCAGTCGGAAAGCTTTTGCTTTTTGATCTTCTCAGCGAGGGTCAAACACCCCTCCAGAAGGGACTCGGGTCGCGGGGGACATCCGGGGATGTAAACGTCAACCGGAAGAATATGGTCCACACCCTTTTCAACCGCGTAGCTGTCATAATAGAAAGGCCCGCCCTTGATCGTGCAACCGCCCATGGCGATCACATATCTCGGCTCGGCCATCTGATCGTACACTTTGCGCAGCCGGGGCGCCATTTTCTTCGTGATCGTACCGGCTGTTATAATGAGGTCGGCCTGGCGCGGCGTGGCGCGGAAAATCATGCCCAGGCGGTCAAAGTCATACCGTGAGGCACCGGTGCACATCAACTCGATTGCGCAACAGGCGGTCCCAAACAGCATGTACCACATTGAACAGGCCTGACCGTAGTGCAGAATACGCTCCACCGAGGTTGCCACAATGCCGCCGCCGGGGAAGGACTCCGCGTATATTGGTAGTTTTTTGACTAGACCCATTTAAGCACTCCCTTTTTCCAGGCGTAGAAGAGGCCAAAGAAAAGAATCATCAGAAACAGAGTAACCTCCACCAAGGCAAACAGTCCCAGTTGTCCGAACGCCACCGCCCAGGGAAAAAGGAAGATGGCTTCTACATCAAAAATCACGAAAATCAGGGCGAAGATGTAGAAACGGTTATTGAACTGGATCCACGACGGCCCCACAGTTTCTTCCGCACACTCGTAGGTAACGTTTTTCTCAGGGTACGGATTATGGGGGCGTAACAGGCGGGAAATACCGAAAGTTATGAGTACGATGCCGATCCCGGCCACCGCAAATAAGAGAACTGCCAGATATTCAGACATGTCCTACAACCCTTCTCACCCGGCCAGTCACTATTGTGACTGATTTCACAAGTCTCTGAAGCAACGAAGTAAGCCCGTAACGGTCGAAAGTCAAGCCCTTTTTTGCCGCTTTCAAACGGGCAAGTCGTTTATATACAAGCGGTCCCGTAACTTAAGTCAGAGGCGAAAAAAAGTGCCGGACAGCCACGGCAAGCGACTGTTTTCACACGCCCCGGTATCCACATGACCGGTCACTTCCAGTCATGACATCGCCCTCCACGCAACCTGGCCGAAACACCGTCTCACTCGGTCAGACAACCGCCACAGCCTCGATCTCTACCCTGGCGTCTTTCGGTAAACGGCATACCTGAAAACAAGCCCGGGCCGGCGGCTCCGACGGGAAGTACCTGGCATACACTTCATTGACCGCGCCAAAATCGGCCATGTCCACGAGGTAGATCGTCGCCTTGACAACGCCACCAAAATCCGTCCCCCCGGCCTTCAGCACCGCTCCCAGGTTTTCCATCACCTGAACACACTGTTCGGCGGCCGACGTACCTACCATTTCGCCCGTTTCGGGACTCAACGGAATCTGGCCGGAGCAAAACAGGAACGTCTTACCGGAGGCGGCGATGGCCTGCGAGTACGGCCCCACGGCAGCCGGGGCTTTATCTGAATGGACGACTTCTCTCATATCACCCTCCTGTTAAACGAGATCATTGGCCGGAATATGGGGAGTGCAACGGGACTTTTCAACGGTTTTGTCGACTATCTGTCTCCCCCTCGGACCCGACCACGGCAGATACCTGCGGACGATCGACCGGCCCGGTCAAAAAAAAACTCCGGAAACCGGAGCGACTACGAGGGAGAATCTGTCAGAGAAGCGGGGATATTACATTTCGGCCAGGCCCGACGGCCCCATCAGTTCGCAGAACCCGCGGAGGATCTCTTCATCGTAGGCACCCTTCAGGGCAAACATGATCCTGAGCGCCGGGTACGTTTCCATAGCCCGCTGGTATACTCGCTCAGTGGTCATGGCATCGAAGGAATCAACAATCGCCACGATCCGCGAATACACATGCATCTCGTTCAGGGCAAGGCCGTGGGGGTAGCCGCGACGGTCCCCGCGTTCATGATGCTGCAAAACCGGGTAATACGATTCTTCAGAAACCATCGAACTGTCCTGCAGGATATCAACACCCCATTTTGGGTGCTTGCGCATGATCTCAAATTCGATGGGCGACAGCGCCCCTCTTTTGTTCAGGATCCGATCGGAGATTTTCGACTTGCCCACGTCGTGAAGCAACGCCCCCATGCCGAGGTCGTTGAGGAATTGCTCGTCGTTGAAGCCCATCTGCTGGGCCAGGGCAATGGCAAAGGTACACACGTTCACCGAGTGCGTGTACGTGTAGTAGTCAAACGAGGTGATTTTCAGCAGACTGAGGAAGGCCTCTCGCCCCTTCAGAATATAGCCCACCGTGTTAGACACCATATCCTGCGACCGTTTGATGTTCTCGCCGTACGTGGGATTGCTCAACACGTCTTTCACCAGACTGGTCGACGTGTCATAGAGAATGCCTGCTTTTTTCTCTTCCAGAACGGTGGGATCATTCAGAATGGTATTGAGATTGGCCTCAATATAATGCTGATAGGCCCCCCGATTCTCAAAGGAGATAAACAGCCGGTCAACGCGATTCTCCAGCAGCCGCTGGCGGGTGCGCTCGGTAAATGCCAGGTGGGCCGAGCGGTACAGCACCAACTGGCTGTTGACTGGCAGGTACAGGTCGAATTCCAGGATAGAGTCCACCCGGAGCGAATCCAGAAGGATAGGCACGAACTTTTCTTCGGTTCTGTTCTTGATCGCAGTCGATGTCATAAACACATACCAATCCGACCCCGCTCCAGGCTCCTTACGTCAAAAACGGACTGAGGCCGGTTAGGAAGATTATCGGCAAATATCATTTCAGACTTGAAACCAAAGGAAAATAGCCGGGCATCAGGCAACCCGGCTACATTCTCAGAGGGGAGGGAGGAAACTGGCGCCTAGGCGCCGTAGCTTTTGACGGTCGTCAGGACGGACTGGAGACGAACCGTAATGTCGGACAGGATTTTGGAATACCGGCGCAGCAACTCGGAGTACTGCCAGCGCATCTGGAAGGCTTTTTCGGGAAAATCAAACATCTCCAGCAGGGCCGACTTGTACACTTCATCGATATAATTGACAACATCGTAGGGATAATCGGTGACATTGGGATCCTGCACCTCACCCTTGCTGATGCGATCCCGGTACACCTCGATCTTTTCCAGAACCACCGTTCCAAAACACCACGGCGTCATGACCACACCCAGGTTGGCGCCGTCGGAATAGAACCGTCGGATAGTGCGCATCATCAGGTCGACAATGACACCTCGGGCGGCATAGTAAGCCAGCGTCTCGGCCCGGTCGGTCGGCGTTTCGGCAATCTTCTGGTTGAGCACCTTGCGCTCGGCGGCAGCTCTATCGTAGGTGGCGCGAAGGAAACCGTAGAAATCCTCGAAGTACACTTTGGTGTTTTCAGACAGTGACATTATATAGAAGCCCTTTTCGTCCGAGCGGACTTTCGGCTCCTGATTGGCGCTGAGTCTCTCGTTGGAAAATCCCCGCTGGTATCTACTGTCTAGCATAACGTCTCCTTCGCCTGTTGTGTCTACTGCAGCTTCCTACTGCATACGCTGTGCCGGAGCCGTCCAAACCGGTCGGAACTCCCCGACTCCCCGCTAAGGCATTGTCTGATACGGCGAACCGGCAAGACAAGCATGATGCACTCGTTTGCAGCCGGCCGACGCCGCTACGCAATCCCTTGCGCGGATAAGCAGACGAATGCTACTTGTACACCCGATTGCACGCCGAGAGCGTCTTTAGCCTTGTGCGAAAATTGCACAATGCCCCCCGAATTTCTCCCGCTCGACCGATTGGGACAAAAAAAATCCGTGGACAGGACGATAATCTCAGCAGATATTAATAGGTAACTTCACATCAATTTTTGCCAGAGGACCGTATGAGCGACTCCAGGAATTCCTCTGCGGACAGGAAGACAGCCCGACACAAGGTAAAGCGCCGTGGACGGGTGTCCGATTGGGACGATGAAAACGAAGTCCGCGCCTCAAAAATCAACAAGTCCAAAAAGAAAACCCGGCGACAGTCCAAACGGCTGATCGATCTGGTCGATGTCGCCGATATCGATGACCTGGTTCTTGAGGTCGAGGAGTAAAGCCTTCAACATAAACAGACTGCCCCGGGGCGGCCGATAACTTCGGCCGCCTTTTCCTTTGACATTCCCGCCTCGCCCCCGTTATTGAAGCAGAAGTTGCCCACTCTCAGTCACGGAAATGTAAAAGGTATGAAATGCCCGCGCCCGATGTCGCTCATTCTGGTGAGCCTGTTTTGCGTTTTCGGAATCTGGCTTGACGGATGTTCGAAAAGTACGTCGATAGACGTTCGCTCACCGGAGATTGTCGTTACGCCGACCAGCCTGGACTTCTCAGCTCGTGCCCTGGGCAATCCGCCGCAGCAAAAACTGCTGGTCAAAAATGTGGGCGGCGGGAATCTGTCCTTCACCGCAACTAACTCGAGTTCCTGGCTGACCCTCAACCCCATCCTGATCGATACGATATTCGTCAATGTGCTCTCGGAGAGCCTCGAACCGGGCACGTACTATGACACCATTGAGATAATCGATCCCGACGCCGTCAACTCGCCTCAATATGTGCCGGTGACTCTGGAGGTCCGTAACGCTCTGACAGTTGTCAGCGATTCCCTGCACTTCATGGCGGCCTCGGGCGGCGCTAACCCCGATTCGCAGTATATCCGGATCAGCGGTGTCGCCGGCGGCCAGATCCACTTTGACCTTGCGAGTGCGGCTGGCTGGCTAACCCTTTCCCATGTCAGCGGTCAAACACCGGATTCGATTCAGATCGATGCCGACATCACGGGCCTGCCCACAGGGATTCATCGCGACAGCGTGGTCATCACCTCGCCTGATCTGCCCTCGGAACGGGTTGTGGTAACCTGCGTGCTGGTGATCAACTCATGGGAATTGCGTAACTCGGGAGTATTGGCCAGCGTCAATCTGCGCGGGGTTGCCTTCCGAAACAGTCAGGCCGGATGGATCTCCGGTGTGATTCCCTCCACGACAGAAGTAGGTACCGTTTACAAAACCGTCAACGGCGGAGAGTCCTGGACACTTGCGCTGCGCAGTGACTACCGTTC
>Ga0180007_10001970_pt1 | contig 25663 bp, 28 predicted proteins | sample MM_PC_MetaG_FD_121122 | JGI IMG/M metagenome (GOLD analysis project Ga0180007, IMG submission 121122) | Groundwater microbial communities from the Aspo Hard Rock Laboratory (HRL) deep subsurface site, Sweden - MM_PC_MetaG | ecosystem: Environmental > Aquatic > Deep subsurface > Groundwater... | reverse complement strand
ACATACAACCATCTCCACATTGTAAACATATTAAATCATCTTTAGAATCATCTGAATTAGCTCTTTCACACTCTTCCATACTATGATATTTATATGGATCATCACAACCACTAGAACTAGCAAACTCACAATATCCACTTTCACTATCATAAACATAACCTTCCCAAAAAGCATCACAAGTAACATCATCACCAGGAACATCAGAATCAGCAAAACCCACAGAAATCAAACTAAATAACATTATACAAATAACAATTCCTAAAACCCCTCTCTTTTGCATAATCTATTTAACATATTACCCTTTATATAATTAATTAAAAATTAACATCAGAAAAAAATGCTCATAGAATTAATCATAGCAATAATTCTCGGAATCATAGCAGGCACAATCACAGGCCTAATCCCAGGAATTCACATAAACTTAATCTCAATAATAATTTTATCTCTTTCTTTATCTCTCTTAACAATTGTCTCTCCTATTATATTAGTTATCTTCATCGTCTCTATGGCAATCACTCACACTTTCCTAGACTTCATCCCATCTATATATTTAGGAGCTCCTGATCCAGACTCAGCTTTAAGTATTCTTCCAGGACACGAATTTCTACTAAAAGGAAAAGCTCATTCAGCAATTCTTTACACTCTAACAGGTTCTTTAACAGCTCTTCCAATAATTCTCATCTTCACTCCAATATTTATCATCTTTCTTCCACAAATCTATCCTCACATAAAAAACGTAATCCCAATAATTCTAATTATAGCTTCATTATTTTTAATCTCTCAAGAAAAAACATCAAAATTTTATGCTATCTCAATATTTCTCTTATCTGGTTTTTTAGGAATCACAACTCTAAACCTTCATCTCAACCAACCCCTCCTCCCCCTTTTAACAGGATTATTTGGAGGCTCTTCTCTTATCTCATCAATATTAAGAAAGCAAAAAGTTCCAGAACAAAAAATAGAAAAAATATCAATAACAAAAAGACAAATAACAAGAACAGCATTTTCAGCAGCACTCTCAGCCCCATTATTCTCATTCCTTCCAGCCCTCGGAGCAAATCAATCAGCAATTATCTCTTCATCAATAATTAAAAAACCAACACAAAAAGAATTCCTAATCCTTTTAGGAATAATAAATACAGTTGTGATGGCTCTCTCTTTTATAACTCTTCAAACAATCTCTTACTCTCGAACAGGAGCAGCAATATCAGTCAAACAAATAATAGAAAATCTCACAACAACTCATCTCATCTATATATTAATAACAATAATCATAACATCTTTCATAGCTTTCTTCATCGGAATACATATATCTAAATTCTTTTCAAAAAACATCACTAAATTCAACTACACAAAACTCTCAATAACAATATTAATATTCTTAATCATAATCACAACAATATTCTCAGGTTTTATAGGCTTACTAATCTTCATCACTTCAACATTCCTAGGTCTAGCAACAATTCTCATTGGAATAAAAAGAACATATCTTATGGGATGTTTAATTATACCTACGATTTTATTATATATCTTATAAAATCGGTGGGACCGGAAATCTTTGATTGACGAGGACCTACTATATTATTATATATCTTGTAATTAATTTTAATCCTATCAAAAGGGTGGGTGGGCGAGCAATTACGCGAGTGGGTTGGTGGTTCACAGTTCAATAATGGCGAGCGTGACTGGAAGGTTGGGTTTTATTATAGGATTAAAATTAAATATATTTATTAATTAATCACATAGAATTCTGAACATACTTTCCAGGAACCTTTTCCTTCTCAACCTTAGAATATCCTAAAAAGATTAATAACAACAAACAAGTTAAGTAAATAAAGATTTTTACTATATCCAAAGCAGTAGAAAGACCAGAAGAACTACCTCCAAACAAACTTCCTGATGAAAGAGAAGTAAGAAGAGAACCAAATCCTCCTAACAGAGAACCATAAGCAGCAATATAAGTTCCTCCTAAAATAAACCCACTTCCAATACTTCTCAACTTAATAAACAACAATCCTAATACAATAAAAAGAATCCCCAATAATCCATAAATAACCATTGTTACTAAACTATAAGTCATTAAAGTATTTCCTGCAGAACTAGCTCCTATTGAAAGTGAAGAGATTGGAGGTTTATATATAAATGAAACAGTTTGTGATAAAAATAAAGCTAAAAATATAGAAATTCCAAGTGCAACCACCAATTTTTCTAAATCCATAAACCTCATATGAAAAACTCATATATAAATATTCCTAATCCTCCCCCCAACAAGTCAAACATAATCTATCTCTATCCATCCCAATAGCACCTTCCAAATCATCAACAGTAGCAAAACCTAAACTATCTAAATCCAAAACTTCCTGAATTTCTTCAACAGGCATTCTTCGAGCTATACAATCTTCATCTCTTTTTGTTGATTTTCCATAAACACAAGCTTTCATAAGAGGTGGACAAGCAACTCTAACATGAACTTCTTCAGCACCCAATTCTTTTAATCTTCTAACTTGCTGTAACATCTGATTTCCTCTCACAATACTATCATCAACTAAAACAATTCTTTGTCCATCAATAAATTCTCTATTTGGAATTAATTTAATCCTTGCTTCCTCTTCTCTATCACCTTGCTCAGCAGGAGTATAACTTCTATCTGAATAATCAAATCTAGAAAAAAGTTCAGCATAAGGCAACCCAGATTCCCAAGCAAAACCAGTAGCGTGCCATCTTCCAGAATTTGGAACAGGACTAACTACATCAGCATCAACAGGATATCTTTTAGCTAAAGCTTTTCCAATATTTGTCCTAACTCTTGCAACACTTCGACCATCAACAACAGAAGTTGGGTAAGCAGTATAAATCCATTCAAAAGTTCCAAATTTAACAGGACTTAAATCTAATTTTTTAACTGACTGAATTCCCCCTTCATCCATAAAAACAATTTCCCCAGGTTCAACATCTCTATCAATATCAAATCCAGTATTTGCAAAAGCAGTACTTTCAGAACTAACAGCATAACTTCCATCTTTTCTTCCTAAAATCAAAGGTTTTCTTCCCCATCCCCGAGCAGCATAAACACCATCATTAGTTAAAGCAACAATAGAAAAATCTCCTTGAACTAACTCAGCTAAATTTTCAACACCCTTCTCAAAAGTCGGAGCTTTAGACACAATCTTAGAAACCAACACAGCTTCTGTAACTTCTTCAGGATCTCTATATCCAGAAAAAGTACCTCCATCTCTCAAAATTCTATCTTTTAACTGCTCTCTATTAATTATATTTCCATCAACACTTAAAATCATTCCTCCAGAACTTGATAATTCAGCAACAGGCTCTCTTGTAACACTAACACTCCCAATCCCATACACCCCATTCATTCTATCTAATCTCTCCTTTGGAAAATTAACTCTAGCCAAACCTTTATGAGGATAATCTCTTAATTTTCCATCTTCACAAACTGCTAACCCACAATAACTCTGAGCCCTATGTTGATTATAAAAAGTTCCAAAAAACAAATCGTCTACACATCTCTTTTTTGAAACAACACCAAATAATCCAGCCATAAAATCACAAAAACAAATCCATTTATAAAAAAATCTATATTTTAATATATACAATTAAAACCATTTCTGTATGCTCTCTTGTTTTTTTCAGAAATAATTTTTTTAATAAAACTAGATTTTTAATCACAAATTAATTTTTTATCCCTTTATGAGGGTGGGAGGGTGGGTTCATAATAAGGGATAAAAAATCTAAAACCATTTCTGAATAGACTCCTGCTTCTCTTTTTCCCTCCCAAAAATACTTTCAATATACATCTTAGTCAAATCCAAATTCTGTTTAATATAAGCAGGAACATCATAATTAGCAGCTAACTCCAAAGCAGGTTCTAAATATTTAATAATCGAACCATGAGAAATTGTAAATATAATCTTCCCTCCACACTTACAAACTCCAGAAAGAGGTGGCCTCCTATATTTTTCATTACACTTAACACACCTAAACTGCTGAGTCGCAAACTTTCTCAAATTACCTCTTATATCTCTAATAAAATGCCTATCAATAATCAACCTAGCAACATCCCCAGTATTAGCAGCCCTAATCTTCTCAACCAACTCCATCATCTTTGCAACTTTATCAGCCATTGTAGGCAAACTCTTATAAGAAGAACACAAAACCCCTCCATTAATATCTGTGGTCTCATAATCATACCAAATATCTTTAAACGCAGGCTCTTCATTAACAACTCTATCTTTAATCAACTCAACAAATTCTCTAACCTCTGAACTATGTTTCTTTTGTTCAGCAGCTTCATACAATTCCAAAGGCAACTCTCTCATAACATCAAAATCAAAAATCTGATCATCAACTTCTCCAGGATTTAATTTAGCATTCAACACCAAAGGAGCATCCTGAGTAGCCCCTCTATGAGAAGGCAAATAATGACGAGAAAAATTAACCAAAGCATCTAGCAACAATATAAAAGCAGCTTCATCACCATCAGCATCTCTTCTCATTCCAGCATGCATATAAGGAGAAGCTAACATTGCTTGAGTTTTAGAAAATCCAATAATTCTTCCAATAACTCCTGCAGCATTATGCGGAGCAATACAAGCAACTAAATGTCCAACCAAATCTTCTGGTTTTTTTACATTATAAAAACTCTCAACACCATAAAAATCCTTCAACAACACATCCATAAATTTAGTGATATTCATAAAAACATTATCAGCTCCATCATCAGGAGAATCAGGACAAGCAGGAAGTATAACATCATGAGGAAACAATTCTAAAATCTGATTATCATTAACCAACTCTTTTCCATCAGCATCCAGTATATATCCAATCTCTCTTAATTTTTCAACAGACGTCCCAATCTCTTTAGGCCTAAAATGCGTAATCGGCATCTCAGTAACATCATATCTTATTGTCCCATCTTTATTAACATTTAAATTAAAATTAGCTCTTAAAATTCCTTTAGATAAATTTTCAACAATATGATTCTCAGAACTAGTTCCCCTAACACCCTTCACCAAAACAGGAACTTCAACTCTTTTCAAATTTAACTTTGAAACAGCAGCATCCATATAATCTTTAATATTAATTTTCCTTCTAGAATAACTAATTCCAATATCATGCTCCTCACATTTACTCATAAAACTTTTTTTACATTCAGAACAATAATACATCTTACTAGTTGCTTCTTCACAAGAAACACATTTAGAAAAAACACTATCTTTTTTACATTTTTCACAATAATAAAGAGGCCACTCTGCTCTTACAGTTCCAACTTCACAAGCTTCTTGAACACTTCTCAATCTTCCTCCTTCATCTCCAATAGGAAACAAAACATGAGGACTTCCAACAAGTTTTCTCAACTTAGCTTTCTCAGGCCTTCCCATCCTAGCCCCAATCCAAGTCCCTGCCTTATCTTTAATAATAAAACTACTTAACTCATTAATCAAATCTAAAACAGAACTTTTTTTATTCTTAATCACTTCAGAAATCCTATTTATTTCTCTTTCTAAATCTTTATTAATATCAACTCCAAGATTAACTAACAAAGCTCGACTATCATTTTCATTTAAAACAACATTCTCAATTGTAACTTCATGCTCAACTCCTAAAATTTCCAAAGCTCTCTTCCCCTCTTTAAATCTCTCTTGATCACTTTTAGAATATGGCAAAATCAATTTCCTATTAAAATTTCCTCTAGCTACCCAATCTAACATTGCTAAAAATCTCTCATTAGACAACTGACTCCAATAATAAATATATTTAGGATGTAAAGGAATCTGATATTTATTACTCAACTCAACAGACTGATCAAATGAAATATCTAATGGGTTCAATTTCAAATTTGATTTCTTCTTTAGCTGAACATTCCAATACTGTTCAACATAACCAGGAACTTCAAGTTGCGCATTTCTATTTAAAAAATCAGCATAAGGAACTAAAATATCTCCTAAATAAATTATCTCTTTAACTTCAGGATAAATCTTCAAAGCCTCATCTTTAGTTTTTATTAATCTAACACTTCCGTTTTCTAATTTTACAATAGGACCATCAATACTATCACACACACCTAAAGCAGCTCCTTTAGTTGGTTTTTCAGTTTTAATTTGAGTTCCAAAAGCTAAAAAACCATTTGTGATTCCCATTGTAGCAGGATGAACTGCCATTGCTGAAAAACCAGAAACCCTAGACCTCCCATATCTCAATCTAAAAGCTCCAGACTTTGAAGGATGAGCAAACACTGGCCTACCAGCAACAATATCTTTAATATAAGTAGCAGTTGAACTTTCCTCCTTTCCTTTTTCCTCAAGCTTATGCTTCAACTCAACAAACTCCTCTAAAAAATCCCAATCATCTAAATCAAATCCCTGCTCTCTTAATTTTTTAACAAACCTCAACAACTTCTCAGCTTTCTGAGCCAAACTCTCAGCAAAAACCAAACACATTCCTCCTCTAATTTTATTAGTCTCAATCCTTTCCAAATCTTTATAATTAGAAACCTCTAACTTCTCCGTCGGCAATCCATCAACTTGAAACGGAAAATGTTCCAACAAAAACCTCAACTCTTCATCCTTAGGTAAATACTGTAAATTAGCTCCTCTTTCATGATAGTCATGAGTTTCAATAATATATCTTTTAATCTCAGTCTCATCAGGATCCCACTTAGCATACCCAAACTTCTTTCTCAAATAATCAATAATAACCAAACTAAAAGCTCCAGCTGTTGTACCTGCAGCTCTAATCGGTCCAGAAAAAAAAGCAGCAAAATAATCTTTTCCATCTCGTGTCTTCTTTAACTCATAATGAGTAAAACCTTCTAATGGAGGAACAACAACTCCTAAAGTATAATAAGCAAAACCTAATCTAATTCCAGCATCAATAGCCTCTAACAAATCTCTAAACTTACAAAACTTTTCCTTAGCTATCTCCTCTGCAATTGTCAAACAAACAGCAGGATCTAATTTCCCAAACTCTTTTTCTAATTCCCCAATTCTCTTAATTAATTTAGGATTATTTAACTGAGGATATTTAATAGATATCAAACCTGCAGCTCTCTCAGCTAAACTCATTGCAAGAGGAATTTCAACCTTATTCTCAGGATCATAACCTTTAGCTTTTGCCTTCTCTGCTACTTCATAAACCCCTCTAGTTTTTTCTTCTATAAACTTAAAGTATTGATTAATGTTCATTTCCCAACCTCCCCATTTCTCTTTTCCATTTTTTCTTTTGAAAAATTAGAATTAGTATCATCTTCTTGTCCACTAAAATCCAAAATTTTAATCTTCCTCGACTTTAAATTAAACATAGGAACTTTACAAGGATCAGGATTATTTCCAACTTTTTCCTCAAATGGTGTTTGTGATTGCCAACATGAAGAAGCAATCATCAAAATTTTATTATATTCATCAATTTCAGGCCTATGCAATTCTCCTGTTGTTATAATATCAGGCACATCTCTAATAATCAAATAGTCTTCTTCTCCAGGAGTTGTATCAGCAGAATGACTCGGAGCTAAATGTCTCCTCTTTAAAAGTTGTTTAACTATTTTTGTAGGAGTTTCCCTTGCTTTTGTCTGTCTCAACTCTTCAATTTCATCAACTATACCATGAAAACTAGCCCCATGAAACATTAATATTTTTAGTCCACCATTTCCATCACCTTCATTTGGAATTTCAACTAAACACGGGTTTCCAACAAAAATAAGATTATCTAATTCATACAATTTTTCAGCATATTCTTTATTCGGAGGAGGTTGAGGTTGAGCAACTCGAACAGCATCATGCTGCCCAGGACAAATAACTATTGTAACATCCTTTCGAATTTTTTTAAATAACTCAGCCAACTTATCATATTGTTTTTTAATATCTTTAATATTCAAAACATCTTCTTGTCCAGGAAAAATCCCAACACCATCAATACTATCTCCAACTACAAACATATATTTAACTTTCAAAGCTTCTGCCTTCTGCTCTTCATTTCCCATCTCTCCATTAATCCAATGTATAAACTTCAAAAAATTATTTTCCAAAAACATATTACTACCAATATGTAAATCAGAAGTAAAAACAACATTTTCATCTTGAGTCAAATGTTTTTTCTCTTCAATAAAAGAATCAGGCCAATAAAAATCATTTACAAACATAATCTCCCTACTTCCAACACCTTTAATCGCAATAGTATCATCTAACATAATCTCTTTTGCTTTCTCCATCAACTCAGGTTTATTTTGATTAATTAAAACATTAATTTTTCCAGTCATATCCTCAATCTCCAGTATCAAATTTTTATTTTTAGTAATTCTTTTATCATAAACAATTCCCACAATTGAAATTCCCTGCCTCTCTCCAACAATTTTCCCAATAGATGTCAAATTTTCTAATTCAGGACGTTGAGTCAAAATTCCTTTAATAAAATTATATCTATTTCTAAAATAATTAACAAAATCTTTTACTTCCAGTTTATTAGGAGGAGTTTTTATCGACGACAAAATTTTAACTTTCATATTTTTAACAATCTCTTCTTCCTCAACATTTGTTTCTTCAACTTCTCTCTTAATCTCAATTTTTACTCCAAGATTTATAGAAATTTTCTCAGTAATCTTCTTCCCATCTTTATCTTTTATCTGCTCCAAAGTATGTAACTTATTAGCAAAACTCATCTTAGTTAAAATCTTCTCTTTAGACATAATCTCAATTATTTTTCTAACAACTTCTATATCATCAATTTTATTTAAAATTTCAAAAGCATCTTTATCAATAAGTAACCCTTTTTCAAAACCTAATTTTAATATATCATTCTCCATAAATTTTTATTCTCCCTCTCTAAAAATCAAAACATCAACGACTCACCTAAAATACCTTCAACCTTTTCTAAAATATTATCAGGAATAACCAACTTAATCTCTCTAGTTCTCCCATGTCTTCCCTTACTTATCACAGTAGCATTTATCAAACCCAACATATCCATCTCAGCAATTAAATCCCCCACTCTTCTCTGAGTCAAAATTTCTGTTTTTGTTTTTTCACACAAACTCTCATAAACATTAAAAACATCTCCAGTATATATTTTATCTAGGGGTTTTCCATCTAAATTTTTTTGTGACTTACTTTTTGAGTTCAAATCTATTATTGATTTAAAAACTAACTGAAACTGTCTAGGCGCACTTTCAATAATATCATAAATCTTATCTTTATCAATTTTTGAATTAGCCAAATCAATATGTTTTAATAATATTTTTTTACTTCCATCTCTTTCTGCTAATTCAGCTGAAATCCTCAACAAATCCAAAGCTCTTCTTGCATCTCCATGTTCTCTTGCAGCAAAAGCAGCACATTTTGAAATAACTCCATCTGTCAAAACCCCTTCACAAAAAGCTTCTTCAGCTCTCTTCTTCAAAATATCTTGCAACTGCAAAGCATTATAAGGTGAAAAAACAATTTCTTCTTCTCCCAAACTACTTCGAACTCTAGGATCTAAAGAATCTAAAAACTTCAAATCATTACTTATCCCAACCAATGAAATTTGAGTCTTTGATAACTCCGAATTTAATCTAGTTAAATTATATAAAAAATTATCAGATATTTTCTTAACAGCCTGGTCAATCTCATCTAAAATAATCATCAGATTAAGCTTCTCCCCTTCTAATATCTCAATAAATTTATTATAAACTTGATCAGTTGGCAAACCAGTAGCAGGCACACTACTTCCTAGCTGTTTAATTATCTCAGCCAAAATTCTATACTCAGTATCAGACACTTTTTTTAATTTACAATTAATATAAATAATCTTAAGTTTAGACCCTTCACTCTTATATCTTTTTATTAATTCATCTCTAACATACTGAACACTAAGAGTCTTTCCTGTTCCTGTCTGCCCATAAACAAATAAATTACTTGTTCTCTCTCCTCTTAAAATAGGAGCTAATATAGCACCCACTTGTTCTATTTGTTTGTCTCTATGAGGGATATTTTCAGGAGTATGATTAGTCTGTAAAACATATTTATTTTTAAACAAACCTCCATTCTCTATAGAATCAAATATCTTATCTAATTTCCCCATTTTTTCCGAGTGTTTACAGTTCTATAAAATTTAAACAATATGCCCCGACGAACTGTGAGCAAGAGGCGATGTACTAAATTATTAACCAACTCTTTTTTATAAGCTTTTATATCCTAAAATAATACTTTCTAAAATTAATATATAATTGTCAATTATCTAATCATCTTTTTAAATTATTATTAACACCCTACCATACTGTTTCGTATGGAGATTAAATTTATTTAACACTTAGTTAATCAAAATAACACATAATCAATCAAAAAATCAAAAAAAACTATATACTATATTATATATATTATAATATATATAATATATAATATATATATTTATAAATGAAAATTTAAAAACATTCATCACAAATCCTTTATAAACCTTCCTCAAAATCTCCAGACGAAACCATAGGGACACACCAAATCACAATTAATTAATAAAAAACACTAAAATCATCTAAAATCTCTTTAATCTCTAAAATAACTAACTTTTTCAATTAAACGAACTAATTAAAAATCTATAATTATAAACCATTCAATAAACTTATAGCAACCAATATAAAATTAAAATAACTAATTTCCTTCAATAATAAACAATAAAATCCTTCAAACAATTTTAATCAATTTTTATAATCTAAAACCCATAAATAAATAATCTTTATTAAAAACAAATAAAAATCTAACTTCACAATCAAATAAACTACTACTTAATATATATAATTTTCTACAGAAAACTTTATAAACAATTCACCTTTACTTTATCTATGCCATTAGAAAAAAAACAATTTACAGATATATTAAGTAAACTTGTTGTAACAAAAGAAGGTAAGCGTCTTGGAATGGTAAAAGATATTACATTTGAGACACGAACAGGAGAACTGATCCAGATAGTAGTAAAAGACGCAACTTCTTATACAAAAAATTTAACTTTAGAAGCAACAGCAGATGGAGAAGTATTATTTCCATACAATTCTATCATAGCTATCGGAGACTTTGTAGTTGTATCTGAAGAAGACTTAATCTAAAATGCAAGTAGTAGGTTTTAATTTTGAAAAAATAACAGCTGAGAAAAAGGAACAAGCTACTGGTAAGATTAAAATAAATTCTAATATAAAAATAACAAATATAACAGAAGATAAAGTTAAATCATTTAGTATTGAAGTTTTAAAATTTGGATTTGAATTTTCAATTGAACATCTCTCAGAAGAAGACCCAAAAAAACAATTCGGAGAAATAGTTTTCAGAGGATCAATTATATTAACCGTCGATAAAAAACAACAAAAAGAAATTTTAAAAGACTGGAAATCAAAAAAAATCCCAGACAGTGTAAGAAATCCAGTATATAATATTATTTTATCAAAAGCAAATCTAAAAGCTCTTCAACTAGAAGAAGAATTAGGTCTTCCAACTCATATTCAAATGCCAAAAATAGCCTCAGACCAAAAAGACAAATCTTACACAGGATAATTATTCTATATTTTTAACCAATCCAAAATCTAATATCTCTTTATCTTCATTTATAATATAAGCTTGAAATTTATTAACATCAACAATCTCCCATTCACGATCACGAACATCACTTCCCTCAATCAACGGAAAAAAACTAGGCAATATAATAACATCTTTTCTTTTAAATTTCCCAACTAAATAACATTTATAATTCTCAGACCTTGTTCTATCCTTAATCCTTATAGATGGATGACCATGCCCAGCAAAAATCCTCTTAATTTTTTTATCTCCAACAACTTCTTCAAAGATATTATCACCATGAAAAAACCCATCACTTCCATCAACATAATAATCAACAAGCTTAACTCCAAACTTCAAAAACATCCCCTCAGCAACATCATGATTTCCTTTTGTAATAATAATCTCATCAACATATCTCTTCATCAAACCCAAAACTTCTTCTGAATCTTTCCACTCTTGCTCATTTATCTTTCCAAATTCATGCTTAAAATCCCCAAGAATAATAACCTTCTTCAACTGATCTCCATACTTATCAAATATTCCTTTTAGATCTTCCAAGATCTCAGACTTCATATGCCTAGGAACCAAAACTCCTGCCTTGTTCATAGCATCTTCATATCCAAGATGTATATCTGCAATTATTAATTTATTATTTAATATCACAGCTTTGTTAACAAAGGTTAGGTCTTTGATTTTCATAACACAAGATACAAGAAACAGTTTTTAAAATTAATTAATAATCAAAGTTTTACACTATCCAAAGCAATCATAATAATAACCCCTATGCCTATAACTAGAGCATTCAATATCAATGAAACAATAGCCATCCAAAGTCCTCCTAAATTTTTCTTTTTAATAATAATAATAGATACTATTGATAATAAAAAAACTATAATTGTAGGAAAAGCGACTAAAAAAATACAAAAGAAAGAATCATCCAAATCAAAAATAACAAAGAAGAAAGAACTTTTAAATTATCATTCATCAAAAAATCCGATGAAATACCAATGAGGAAAAAAATTGCTGCTAAAGATAGTACAATAATCCCCCACCAAAAACAAAATAAAGCAAGACGACTTTTTTTCCTGGTATCTCTTTCCATTATTAACTAAACATTTCAGACTATTTATTCTTTATCCTCCCCACCACCCACACTAACCCCCTCCACCCTATCCTCCATCTTAATCAAATCAAAATACCCCCTCAAAACCCCCCACCTCAATCCCGAAATAAAAGTAAGAAAGTAAGAAAGCAAGCATTTATAAACTCAATACCCTTACATTCTTACATGGTAAGTTTAATCAAATTAAGCTCAAAAGGGCAGATAGTAATTCCTTTCGAACTAAGAGAAAAAATGAAATTGCAAGAAGGAAACTTATTTGTTATTTCAGACAGTGGTGACTCAATTTGCATGAAGAAAATTGAATTACCTAAGATTAAATCCTGGAAAGAAGCTACAAAACCTTTTAGAGATGCAGCCAAAAGATCCAACTTTTCAGAAGAAGAGCTAAAAGAATTAATAGCAGAATCCAGAAGCCGGTGATTAAATGAAAATAGTCTTAGACACAAATGTCTGGTTATCTGCAATATTTTGGGAAGGGGAGGCAAGTAGAATAATTGAAAAAAATAAGAAAAACATCAAAATTTTAACTTCTGAAAAAATACTCTCTGAAATTATATCTGTTTTAAGCAGAGAAGCAAAATTCCAAAAATATATTTTTGATCTTAAATTAAACATAGAAGATTTATTAAGAACCATATTATCAATTTCTAAACTAATTGAAACTAAAACTAAATTAGAAATAGTCAAAGCAGACCCCAAAGATAATATTATTTTAGAAACAGCATTAGACGGAAAAGCAGATTATATTGTTTCTTATGATAAACATCTCCTCAATATGATAGAATTTAGAAATATAAAAATAATCACCCCTGGAGAATTTTTAAAGCTTTAATTTATTTCTTCTTTTTCTCAAATAACAAATCCTGCCTTGTTAACCAGAGTTAGATCTTTGATTTTCATAATCAAAAAGGAGGAGGAGGGTTAATAAAATTAACTTATCCCAATCCAACCCAAAACTATATAAATAAGTAAGTACACGTACTTACATGACAGATAGAAAACAAATGAAGAAAATTAGAAAAAAGCGAATAAAATCAATAGAAAAACAAGTGGATAAGCATGAAAAAAATATAGCTCAAGAAAAAGGAAGAAAAGACACCACCAAAGATTATTGGCAAAAGGAAATAGATGAAAAATTCCTTAAACAACTTGAGAAAGATAAAAAATATCTAAATAAATCCAAAAAAGAGAATACAGAAGAAAATGGAAACTCAGATTAAAAAAGCAATCAAAGCAGGAAACTCTTCAGCAGTCATACTTCCAAGAGCATGGCTCAATAAAAATGTAAAAGTAGAACTAATAAAAAAATCAAATCAAGAAATATTATTAGAAACTCTAACCATGATTCAAAATTTCATTAATCCATCTGAGATAATTGGAATCTATTTAACAGGTAGCTACGCAAGAAATGAAGAAGAATTAGATAGCGATATAGATATATTAATCATAACAGAAGATAAAGATAAACCACAAATTCAACAAGGAATATACAATATTTTAATCATCTCTGAAAAATTACTAAATCAAAAATTAAAATCAGATTTATTTCCAATAGCACAAATGATAAGAGAAGCAAAACCACTAATAAATAAAAAATACTTAGATTCAATCAAAATTCAACCAACAAAGAAGAACACAAAATGGTACATAGATACAACAAAACAAAAAATAAATTTAATAAATAAAATTATCCAAAAAAAACCCCCTCAAATCCCCCCACAAATTACCTACACTCTAATCCTTAGACTAAGAACGCTCTACATAATACAACAGATAATCCAAAACAAACCCTATTCAAAAAAACAATTCATAACTCAAACCAAAAAAATAACAAACAGCTCAGATCCATACGAAGCATACCTCTCTGTAAAAAATAATCAAAAATCGAAAAACAACTCAAAGATAACTAAAGAACAAATTATAAAACTCAATAATCACTTAAAACAACAATTAGATAAAGTTAGGAAAATGATAAAAAAAACTTAAACTCTTCATATCCAATATGTACATCTGCAATTATTAATTTATCACCCAATATTACAGCTTTGTTATAAAACTCTAGGCCTTTGATTTTCATAATCAGAAAGGAGGAGGGGGTTAATAAAATTAACTAAAAAATAAAAATAAAAAAATAAATTATATCTACGTCCACCTATCTCTAAAAGACATACCAAATTCTGGTTTTAATCCAATGATTCCATCAATTGAGGGATACTCTCCATGAACTGCATTCTCCCACATTTCAGGATTGTTTTTATCAACCTCCCTACCTCCATTTACAAACATCCAAGATAACGGATCTCCCTCCTGGTACTGTTTTGAAAACAATGGATGAATTCCCATTACTGCTCTTACAACTTCAAGGTTTCCCTTATGTCTATCTCCCTGACTAATAACTACTGTAGGGATATCATGATTAATCCCATATTGCAAAATTGCCAATCCAGAAGGATTTTCATCTAACTTCTCAAATCGGTCCTGATATGTTCTACCATACTCTTCCCCAAAAGCACTTTTACTAGAATCTGTTTCTCCAGCAAAAGCTTTAATAAAATCAGTCTCACTAGGAAAAAACAAATCACTAACAACTCCATCATACTTCTTCTTCTCAAGCATAGCCATAGCTTCCTCATAGTTAGCAGCATAATGAGCATTAACTCTATCATCAGCATCATATACTCCTCGAGCAACATCAGCAAATTCCGGCACATCTTCAATTACAAGTATTTCTAATTTTTCCATTTTTTTACCCCCTTTCATTTCTATCTGAATTTTATTTTCCATTTTTCTTTGTTTCATTATGTATTTACTTACTTAATAGTAGTAACTATATTATCTATATAAATATAAGTGTCCCTGTAGGGGGCAACTATATAAACCCTAATCTCTTATTCAGTCCATGGAACTCCAAGATCTCAAAAAAATCGGACTGACTCAAGGAGAAATAAAAATCTATTCCGCTCTCTTAGACTTAGGTGAATCAACAAGAACAGAGTTAGCAAAAAAATCAGGAATTTCTCCCTCAAAAATATATGATGTTGCAAATAGGTTGTTAGAAAAAGGAATAATTTCTTCTGTTAAGAAAAATAATATCCTTCATTTCAGTGCTGCAAATCCTGAAACAATAAAAGATTTTTTAGATCAAAAAGAACAAGAGATACAAAAAGAGAAAAAACTAGTTAATGATATGTTGCCCACACTCATTGCAAAATACACTAAAACAGAAGAATCTGCAGATGTTGAAGTATTCTACGGATGGGATGGAATGAAAACAGTGTTTAGGGACATTGCAAATACACTTTCTAAAGATGATGAGAATTATATTTTTGGGGCAAGTCAAGGACAAAACACAAAACAATCTGATAATTTTTTCACATGGTATTATAATCTAGTAAATGAAAAAAAATACAAACAAAAAATAATATTCAATGAAAATGTAAAAGGAAATAAGGATAGAACAGCACATTTTTATAAAAAACCTCATGAAGTAAGGTATTTACACCAAGATACATTTACAGAAATTAACTTATACAAAAACACAGTCTTATTTGTGATATTATTAACTAAACCAATAATAATTCGTATCAAAAATACTGAAGCTGCAGATTCTTTTAAGAAATTCTTTGATAGTATCTGGAAAATAGCCAAACCCTAATCACTTACTTCCAATCCTACTCTCAATACTCTTATATATCCTCTTCAAAAACTCCACCCTGTCCTCCATCTTAATTAAATCAGAATGAGCCTGCATAACTAAATTCAAACTAAATGGCGAAGGAATAACAGTTTCCTCTTTCCTTATCTTAATCCTTCCTTCCTTAATCCAACTTAAAACCAACTTAGCACTTTTTATATCCATTAAATCTTCTAAAACTTCTCTTCTTGCTTCATTTAATATTGGAAAATTATTATCCAACTTCTTAACACTTGCCAACAAAAAATGAGTTCCCATCTGCTGCCTTCCAACACTCTTTCTTCTTCCTTTGTAAGTTTTCAAAATCATCAAACTTCTCATAGCACAATGTCTAAATCTTCTCTTCAAAATCTCAGTCTTTTCAATTGCCTCTTTCAAAACTTCCTCAATATTCTCAATTGTCAAATATTTCAAAGCCTTGTCAATTTTAGAATTATCTAATTTTTCTCCTGACAAATAAAAACCATTATCACTTATTCCAATTTCAACATCCCTCCCTCCCAACCTCCCAATTAAAAACCCAATAGCTCTAGAAAGCGCATCATTAACCCTCCTCCCAAACAAACTATGAAAAACAAAATAATCTTTCTCAGCTCTGTATTTCTCAATTATAATCTCTCCAATATTTGGAATTCCAATATACTGATACTGCTGTCTCATATAATCCCAAATCTCATAACCAACATCTTCATTACAACTCAAAAAATCCCTAATAAATTCAATCATTTCCTTTTTCTTACATTTCTTGTCAAACTTCTCCTTAACCAACCTTCTAAATCTATTTATCTCCAACGCCAAATCAAAACTTAAAGGCAACATCTCTGAAAACCATGACGGAATTGTAGGAGCTTTAGAAACATCAGCCCTTACATAAATATTCATCCCCCTTGTATAAAGATACTGATACTTATGCCCTCCTAAAACAAAAACATCTCCTTTCTTCAACCTTCCAACAAATTCCTCATCAACTTTCCCAACAATCACACCATCTCTCTGGGGCACTTTAACATTAACAAAAGCCTCATCAGGAATTGTCCCAATATTTGTCATATAAATAACCCGCGCCAACATCCCCCTCTTCCCAATCTCTCGAGTTTTTTCATCATACCAAATCTTTGCATAAACATTCCTTGCTTCAAGAGCATAATCTCCCTTCAAATAAGAAATTACTTCTAAAAAATCCTTTTTAGTCAAATCAGCATAACAATAACTTCTCTTAATTACCTTAAACATCTCATCAACATCCCAAATCTTATAAATAGCCATCCCAAATATATGCTGACTCAAAACATCAAGACAATTCTTAGGTATATGCACTTTATCCATCTTTTTCTCAATTATAGTCTTCATAATAACACTAGACTCAATCAAATCATCTCTATCTAAAATAACAAATTTTCCTTTAGCAACTTCATGCAACCTATGTCCCGCCCTCCCAATCCTCTGCAACGCTCTAGCAGTGCCTTTAGGACTTCCCAATAACAAAACAAGATCAATATCTCCTATATCAATTCCAAGTTCTAATGAAGTCGAAGTAACAACAACCTTCAACTTTCCTTCTCTCAATCTCTGCTCCATATCAAACCTATGCTCCTTACTCAAAGAACTATGATGAGCCCCAATTTCATCAACATAACTCTTAGGAAACATTGTCTTCAAATGATGAATAACCCTCTCAGTCGCAGCTCGCGTATTTGTAAAAATCAAAGTCGTCTTATGTTTCTGAATCTGCTTATCTATCAACTTATATAATTTATCATGCATCTCAAACCCAGTTGTATCAATTAAATCAACAGGAGTAATAACATCAACATCAATTTTTTTATGAAACTTAACATCAGCAATTAAACAATCCCTATTTCCAGTCAAAAACATTGCAATCTCTCCCAGCGGAGCAATAGTAGCACTCAACCCAACTCTAACCATAGGAAACACACTAAGCTCTTGCAACCTCTCCAAACTCAAACTCAAATGAACCCCTCTCTTATTATCCAAAGCATGAATCTCATCAACAACACAAAACTCAACACCTTTCATATATTCAATAAATTTAGGAGTATTCAAAACAATGGCCAAACTTTCAGGAGTTGTAATAAAAATATGAGGAGACTTCTTCAACATCTTTTGCTTTTCATATGCAGTTGTATCCCCTGTCCTAATAGCAACCCTAATTCCCAACTCCTTTCCTAAAATCTTCTCAACCTCTTCTAAAGGTTTAATTAAATTAACATAAACATCATTCCCAAGAGCCTTTAGTGGCGAGATGTATACAGCATAAACTTTATCTTCTAATTCACCTTTTTCAGCTAGCCCAACTAAATAATCCAAAATAGAAGTAAATGCACACAATGTCTTTCCAGATCCAGTAGGAGAACTAACTAATATACTTTTTCTATGTTTTATCGGAACAATCGCATGCTTCTGAGCATCTGTAAACTTCCCCTTAAACTTATCCTTAAAAAACTTAGAAACAACAGGCGTCAAACTACCAAAAACCTCCGTGTCATTACAAACTTTTGAATACTCAAATTTTTTTCCCATCTTTAGAACAATGTAACACTATTAGTTAATACTGAACAAGAGTTTATCTAATTCACCATTTAAATATTTATCTAACTATTAAATAATTAAACTTAAATAACCCCTCCTCTTTTCTTATTCACAATGAAAATTTCACAACAAAAAAGAGATAAAATATCAGAACAAATTTTATCACATCTTTATCATAATTTTCCAAAATCTTTTTTCACAGCAGAAATCGCCAGAGAAATCGCCAGAGATGAAGAATTTATAAAAAATTTATTAAACGAACTTAATTCTAAAGATCTAGTTTTTCCAATAAAAAAGAATAATCAAGGAGTCCAATTTCTCAAAAGAACAAAATGGAGAATATCAAACAAAGCTCAACAAGCTTACAAAAACTTAAATTAGATATAATTAATAATCTACATCCCACCAAATAAATATTTATACTGTCTCTCGCTAAATGATATGGGGCCTTTTTGAAGGGGTGGAAAGAGAGACAATTTAAGATAACTCCACTAAATAAATATTTATATAATTCCCCTTCTTTGTCTAGCAATGGATGAGCAAAAACTAAAAGAGGCATTTTCAAAAATTAAAAAGGAAATAAGTCAGATCAAGGACGACAATATTACTCTCAGAGACTCTTTAATAGAAACATTAAATCACTTATCAAATCTCAATATTTCTATAAAAACTTCCTTAGAAGATATAAAAAAACAACAATCAAAACTTTCGACACAAATCAGTAAAATTAAGACAACTTCGACACATAATGCGACACTTCGACAGGAAATAGAGGGGTCTAAACCCCAAGATTTAAGGGTTTCCACAGGAAATGAAGGGGTTTCGACAGACAGACAGACAGACACTCCAACAGACAATTCGACACATAAAATACCTATAATTTCTTCCCAACCCCCCCACCTCCAAATAACCCAACAAACCCCCTCTATAATGTTAAATCCAAACGAAAATATAGAGGAAAAACCTAAATCATCTTCATTACAAAATGCCTCAGAAATATTAGAAAACCTTGATAACCTAAAAAAAGAAGTTCGTTTAAAGATAAAAAGATTAACTAACCAAGAAATGCGTGTTTTTTCTTTATTATATCAATTAGATGATCAACAAATAGATGTAGATTATGAAATCCTTTCAAAAAACCTAAACCTCACTCAAAGCTCTATCAGAGACTACATACAAAGGATAATCACAAAGGGAATACCTATAAATAAAGAGAAAATTAATAATAAAAAAATAGTTTTACACGTGTCTCCTGCTCTTAGAAAAATAGCTACTCTTGACACAATCCTCAAATTAAGAGAGATTTAACTACTTATTCTCTTTACCGAATAAATGGTTACACCTAAAACTAGATAACCATATTTACCAATAAGTATTTTTTACATTTCTTTAACATAATTTTCTCACATATTTTTGAAATTTTAAGATATTAAGTTCGTTTAAATGGAATTTTTCCATTTCGTTTAATTCTTCTTTTTCCACATTTTTACCTAACTCTCATTTTTCCACTTTCAAGAGATTATACTTTTCTCACTTTTCCTTATTTAATTTCTTAACAATCTCAATTTTCACTTTTCCACATCTTTTCCAATCTTTTATACATATACTAACTCTCACTTTTCCGATTTTTAAGGTTATTTTTCCTATAAATCCTCTTGTAAACCCTCACTTTCTCTGTTTTTAAGGTTTTTACCTGATTTTTCCTCCTCACTTCTTCCAGATCTCACTTTCTCTGTTTTTAACAATTCTTCTTTTATTTCTTCTGGAATATATACTCTCTTTTTTCCATTTTTTTCCATTACTTCTTCTAACACTCCATCACTTTTTTGTTTTATTGAATTTATCTGTCCTCTTATCGTAGCCCTGCTTTTTCCAAGCATTGCAGATAAATCTTCATAACTCAATTTTAAATCACTGTTCAACAAAACATATACCAAAGCTCTTTCTGATGATGTTAATAACCTTAAAACACCTGTTTGAACAGCTGTTTGAACAACCTTATCAACACCTTGAACAAGTGTTTGTTTGTCTTGAACACCTGTTGATGTTTTAAACGCTGTTTGTTTTTTTCCATTGTTTCCAAACATCAGAAAGTTTTTCAAATTTTCAATCTCTTTTTCCATCGACGATAAACGTAGATCAATCTCAGAAACATTTTTCTTAGAAGCTTCTTTATGGGTGTTTAAGTGTTTTACCCATTCTGAAAGGCTGTTTATGTCTGATTTTACAGAATCAAAACCTTGCTTTGCATCCTCTCTAGCTCTCCTTACCTCTCTTTTTCCGAACAATAACCAACTTAACATACCTATTTTAGACACATCATATATATAAACTTTTTCTTTTCCTATTTTACCGTCGACAAAATGATTAAAAAATAATCTAAAAATGAAAAAATTAATCTAAATAAGTAGTAAAAATAACCTCCTAAACAACATAAACTTCGACATAAACACCCATAAACACAAATCATCTGTCGTAAAACAGCTGTTTAAAACACCCCTAAACAGACATAAACACCTACAAACACCCTAAACTTCGACATAAACACCTCTTTACCCTCGACAAATTTAAATCTTACAAAAAACATATAAACTCTCAAAACTTATTTAGTTATGCCAAAAAAATCAAAATCAAGAAAGAAAAAATTCTCAAGATCCTACAAAAAAGAATTTAAAAAACAACTCCGTCTTGCAATCGCAGCAGCAATAGGATTCACAATTGCCTTTTCTTGGAGAAATGTCATCTTTGATTCTGTCCATTCTCTTGTCCAAAATATAGATAAAAAAACCACAGTTTTCCAAACCCAATTCACAGCATCTCTAATCATTACTGTTGTTGGAGTACTTTTCATACTATTATTTTCAAAATTACTCAAAGAAAAGTAGCTAAAACCTTTTAGCAAAACCCAAAAGTTTTATAATAAAATAAAGTTCGTTTAAAAAAGTGAAAGGAGGCAAAAATAAAAAAATAAAATGGCAACATTAAAATTAACCATCTCAGGAATTATTACATTGATTGCAGGGCTTCTTATATTATTTAATCCAAAATTAATAAGACTTGTTTTAGGAATCTATTTAGTTGTTGTAGGAATTCTTCAGATGGTGGATATATAAAAAATTCACATCTTTTCCTATTTTTCCTTTATTTTTATACTATAAAGTTCGTTTAAATCCCAAAGCCCCATAAATAATTAAGAAAGTACTTCTTTTAATCTGACGAGGCCGTAGGCCGAGTCGCGCTCGGCATCACTTTTCAAACTTCAAAATAACTCATCTTTTCCAGTATAATAATCTTTAAAAACTTTGAAAAACATAAAAAAACATGGGAAAAATGAAAGACTTTCTGGAAAGAAACCAACAAAAAAGACAAGTAGCTCAAGCTACAGACCAACCAGATCCAGAAAACTTGATGACCTTCGCAGATGTTCTTACAAATGCTGTAGCAGACTATAATTTTGTAAATGGTAAAGGATGGACTTATAGAATCACAAGAATATATGAGGGTGCTCCTGGAAGATTTGACATGGAATATGAAATTTTAGACTCTGAGGGTAAAGTAGTTGACAGAAGCACAGGTTTTGCTGGGACTCGTGCAAGAGACAGAGCAATTTTAAAACTACAATTTCCTTCTCCAGACTCTGATGATGAAGATCACCATCCATAACATTTACAAAATAGAGAAAAACACCCGCAAAAACCTTTAATCAAAACCAATAAATAACTACATAGAACTTAAACGAACTTCTAACCTCTTAAACACCCCAAAAGGGCGCTTAATATACGATAAACGAATGTTTGAAATACATGTTTTTAGGCGATTTAAGCAACTTTTCCAGGCCTACCATTAATAGGGCTAGCAATTCTCAACCAACCCTCTTCTTCAGGACTTGAAGAAATAGGTTTCCAATCAACATCTCCAGTTTTTTGATGTTCGTAAAGAGCACATTCAGAAGCAGAATAAATTCTCATATCATTTGTTTCAAGATCTATCTCTAAGATCCCAGTCATTAATCCAGGATTTTCCCTTGTTAGTTTTGGTTCTCTAATTTGTCTTCGTTGACTACCAAAAAGTTCATGTCTTTCTTGCATACTAAGCCCGCGAGTTCCATAAGAATCACAAATAAAAGCACCAGGACCAAGATTAAACATTTGGGCCATACCTTCTATCTGTCTTTGAGTTTGTAAACTATACATTCTAATTCTAATATTCTAGAATTAATAAACTTTTCTTTAAATCAAACTTTCAAATTTCAGCAGAAACTTCCTACGCAAAAACCTTTAATCAGAACTATTTCCTAATCTTTCCCCTCCAAAGGGTTCTGGAAAAAACATCTCCAACACTCTCGGTAAGTGGGCTACGCATCCAGCCTATTGAACTTCCTTGAATCTCATGCTCTCCCCCTCTCTCAGTCTTCCTCTGCCCAACTCTTGTGTCATAGAGGATAGATTCCATTTTCATTTTAGTAACGAATGATCTGAATCTTCTTCTCGAAAATCTATAAGTTTCTGTTTCATTCTCTCCTTTAGCAGTTTGATATACAACCTCAATTCCAAAACAATTTCCCACTCCCCCAAGATCTCTCTCAGCCTTTCTCAAATCTGCTCTGAATTCAGGAAGATTATCTTCTGAAAGTCTAAGAGTTCTCATATATGCAACAGGAGGTTTGGAATAATTATTATCTCTAACATTTGCTTTCACAACTACTTTTACTATTCCATCCGGAATTATTTCTCTAGGTTTGGGTGGATAATTTAGATAGCTACTTGTTCTTGTTGGAATTGGTTGTCTACGATTCCATTTTGTTCCTGTTTCTTCCTTTGATTCTTCTGCTTGGTCTTGAGCTTGTTGTCTGGCTTGAGTGTTTATTCCATCTAACTCTCTCCTCCTTTCTTTCATCATCCTCTCTTGTATTACAGCTCTTCTATCTTCTTCTGTTTTCCTATAGATTCTCACTTCTGGAATCCTTCTTCGAATTGGTTGTGGAGGGGAGGTTTCTCTTTGGATTGTTCTTGGTTTTTTTTCTGCTCTTTGTCTTTCAGCAGCCTCTTTTCTATGCCAATCTGGACCTTCTACCACATATCTTCCAAGATAATAAGGAACATAAGTAATAGAAGCAATTACCATAGCAATAGGAACTAAAAACCCCAAAACTCCTCCCAATAAATCATCTCCCATTTTTATTTAGATCCAATTTATGCAACTGGATCATAACCTCCTTTACTCCAAGGATTACATTTTAACAATCTTCCAGTAGCCAGAATAGACCCTCTTGTCGCACCATATTTTATTATTGCCTGCCTTGCATATTCTGAACAACTTGGTTCATATCTGCATATTCTTTCTTGCTCTAACCTTTTTAAGATTTCTGGAGAAATGTTTTTTTGATAAATTTTAATCCATTCAATTAAAACTTGTTGTGCTTGCAAATCCCTTCCAGGAATAAATATTCTACTTGTCTTCTTTTCCTTTGATTCTACTTGTCTTCTTTCTTGCTCTGCTTGTTTATGTTTATATCCATCACTTATGCCACTAATAAAAAATCCCCCTGAGATTAATAAAGCAAGGCAACATGCAGCACCCCCGCAAGAGCTCTCTCCAAATGCTTTTCCTATAGAAAAAGCAGCTGCAGCTTCTAAACAACCATCACTCATTTTTCTTTCCTCATTTTCTTACATTTACTTAGATATTTAATCTTCTTATATTTTTCTTTTTCCATATTTAAAATTAAATAAAATTAAAAAATTATTGATTTTTAGCTTGTCCTCCAGTCACATCATTTATAATCTCTAAGAATTTTGTTATCCCTCCAAATTTTGAAACCAGTACTCTGACCTTATCTCCTTCTTGTTTTGTTAATTTTGAATTCATCTTAATATTATCAGAACTCTTCTTTCCTAAGTTTAATTAGAGACCAGTCAACTCCCTTAATCTCTCAGGTTTACAAGCTAATCTTTGTTGCTCTCTTGCAATCTCCTGGCCTGCATTCATTCCTTCAGAATATCCTTGAGAAATTCCAACTCTAATCCCTTCTCTATAGCCTCTTTCTTTTTCAAGTCCCAGCATAAAAGGAACTGATAGAACATAAGCCATTACTAAAACCCCAAGAATTCTCTTTCCTATTGGTTCTCCACGTGTTTCTGCCATTTTCTTTCACTCAGAATTAATCTGAGGTTTTCACCTCTAAATTTACATAATATTAATATTTAAAAACTTTTCTTTTTCCTAGTATTCCTACTCCCCCGAAACCCCTCTTTCTTTTTCCTGCCATCAAACTTTCTATCATCATTTCTTTCTCCAAACTTTCTATCATCTCTTCCACCAAATCTTGGCTTATCTCCAAATTTCTTTGTTCCTCCAAAACTTCTTTTTCCTTCATCTCTATTTCCAAATCTAGGTTTATCTCCAAATTTCTTATCCCCACCAAAACTCTTCCCACCAGAATCCCCATCTCTTCTCTCAAACCTCCTTCCTCCACCTTCACTTCTTCCATAACTTTTCTTCTCTCCAAATCTAGGCTTATCTCCAAACTTCTTAGGACCACCAAAACTTCTTCTATCTCCATCTCTTCCACCAAATCTTGGTTTATCTCCAAACTTTTTATCTCCATATCTTTTTGAATCTCCAAAACTCTTTCCACTAGAATCTCCATCTCTTCTCTCAAACCTTCTTCCACCACTAAATCTAGGCTTATCTCCAAATTTTTTCTTATTATCAAAATTCCTACTTCCCCCACCCCTATTATCTCTCCCACCACTAAAACTTCTACTT
>Ga0180007_10001969_pt1 | contig 25666 bp, 15 predicted proteins | sample MM_PC_MetaG_FD_121122 | JGI IMG/M metagenome (GOLD analysis project Ga0180007, IMG submission 121122) | Groundwater microbial communities from the Aspo Hard Rock Laboratory (HRL) deep subsurface site, Sweden - MM_PC_MetaG | ecosystem: Environmental > Aquatic > Deep subsurface > Groundwater... | reverse complement strand
GGATGAAATCAAAAACGCATCCGCAACAATCCCTCTTGTCGAGGCGGACTCAAGACTTGGGTGGGAGCCTTCGATGGAATATATGACCGATGCGGCGCACCTGCAATGGAAGATAAAACAGGTTCGTCATGTCATAGATGTGCAACTTCGGGATTACCGGAAGTCGGTTAAGGCGAGGGAATGATAGCCTTGCAGTTACAATAATTTATTAATTATGTTTTTGTAATATAGACTTGGTGTTGTTTTTTCATATTTTTTGAAAACTTTCGAAAAATAGTATTGGTCAGAAAAACCTGTTTTTTCAGCAATAGTTTTAAGCGAAAATTTTTCAGTACGCATTAATTTTTTTGCGTTATCAAGTCGCCTCAAAATAGTAAATTCAATTGGGGTTGTCTTAAACTCTTTTTTAAATTTCTTTATATAATGACTTATAGTCAACCCTTCCAAAGAACATAATTCGGATAATAGAATTTTTCCCCCACTATCAGTTTTAGTTTCTATATACTCTATGCTTTTTTTAAATTTATAGAGCGGATTTAAAGAAAAATGATTAACATAATTTAAAATTTCTATTAATAATGCAAGAATTTTTTCTTTAATACGCATGCAGAGAACACCATTATTATAAACATGGAAATGGCTTGCAAGTTCTACAATATCGTCAAGAATTATCTGCGGCAACGGAAATTGAGAAATCAGACAGGGAATTACCAGATTATTTTCAGTTTGTAGCAAAATTTCTTCATAATCGCTTTTTTTTTCTGGAATTTTTTTTAATGACTCATAACCCAATTCTACATTTAGCCAGTAGTATTTTGTCGGCACACCCAGACTAGTATATGTGCGGGGTGCATGCGGAGGAATTATTAACACATCACCCGCTTTATAATGATATTCTTTATTAAATACCCGGCAAATACCTTCTCCTTTTAAAAAAAAAGTAAAGTCCCAATTCTCTTTAATAAGTGTTTCTTTTGTAATACCACTTTCCCGTGTGCGCAAAAATGCATGATTAATATTCGGCGATATATTTCGTACAGAAATACAATAAAAAGCGGTTCTTTTCATAACTGATCACCATATTATACATCAAAATAACAATATTTTCCATTGACTTGATGTTATTATTTGATTATAATTAACACAATTAACGTTATGCAGGTAGATACGAAAATGAATAACGTGTTTTTTCGAGAATGTTTATTTTAAAATACTTATTTTATATTTTTTGTAAAGAATATATGATGATCCAAAATCTTCTTCAAACAAGTGGTTTAAAAGGAAAATTTAATTATCCTTGTTTAAGAGTTTAACATGACAACCAATAACAATAATACAGCATGGTATTCTCTCCGACGCACACTGCCATTGTGGGATTTTGAAAAAAACCTGGATGAATTGCAGGAAATGATTCCACGGTATAAAATTGACGAAGTGATTATTATGGTCGACACAGAGGAGTTTTGTCATGGGCAGATTCCGCTACACTGGCTAAGGGATTACCAACAAAAACTATTTATAATCAAAAAAACCTTGAAAAACTTGGTATTGTCTATTCATTAAATCCATACATCACACTTGGGCATGGTGACCGCGGGCGGAATGCTTGTAGGCAAATTCCCGGTATTGTAACAATTGTTGGTCATGACGGTGCCGTAAGCAGTTCGTGTGCATGCCCTCTTTCAATTAAATGGCAGGAAAACACTATTGCCGCGTGGACGATGTATGCAGAAACTGAACCACATGTATTGTGGATAGAAGATGATATTCGTACATTTAATCACGGCATTGCTCACTATGGGTGTTTTTGCGAATTACATATGACACGATTTTCAGATTTAGTTGGAAAAAAAATTTATCGGGAAGATCTAGTTGAAGCTATTCTATCGCCCGGTCACCCGCATCCTTGGCGCAAACTGTATCTCGACATGCAAAGCGAAATTATGAATAATACTGTTAGTCTTTTATCAAAAACAGTACACACTGTTTCACCTGAAACGTGTATGGGATTAATGTCAAGCGGTCCGGAAAATCATTGTGTGGAAGGGCGCAAGTGGGATGAATTTGCCTTGGCATTGCGCAACGGGAGGCAAATTTATAGCCGACCACCAATGGGAAACTACAGTGAAAACAATCTGCGGGACTTAACTGATTGTCCACAATCAATAAAAATTACACGCTATTGTATGCCAAAGGATGCAATCGAACAGTTAGAAATAGAAAACTCGCCGTTTACTCCATATTCCAAATCCGCAGTATTTACGTTTTTGCAAATGGCGATATCATTTGCTTTCGGAAGTCAAGGAGTAACTTTAAATTTATTCGATCATATGGGAACATCGATGAAAGAATTCTCAGCCTATGGAAAAATGTTATCGGTAAAAAAGGCATATCTGAGCACTCTCAAACAATACACGAACAAAGAGGGTTCGTTCAAGGGCATACGCTTATTACATAGTAATGACAGTTCATATCGTAAAGTACTTGAAAAAAACTCTCTCTACTCTACACTCACCGAAGATGGAAGGCACGGAGCTATCATTTTAGAAAAACTCGGTATCTCGTGCGACTACAATAACTCCAATGTCATCTTCGCATGCGGGCAAACAATACGCTCATTTTCTGACGAGGAAATAAAAATAATTCTATCAAAAGGCGTCTTGCTCGACGCTCTTGCTGCAATAGTTTTAGTGGAACGTGGTTTTGGTAAAGAAATTGGCTTAAAATCAATTGACACACCAAAAAAACTCTCTGATTTAGGTCCATTTAGCGCCGAAGAATACTACAATAAAGCGTTTGGTGGATGCGAAAAAAAATTTATGACATTAACTTTTTTTACTGATAGTTCTCCGGCGGTTAGTAAATTGACCCTTTTACATGAAGCGAATATCGTAAGCGTATTGGCCGATCCTGACGCCAAGCGTCATGATCCGTTGTCCTTCACATTTGAAAATAGTTTAGGAGGAAGGGTTGCTGTCTTAGCCTTTGATATTGCGTACTGCAGAGACGGATTCTTTAACCCAATACGGCGTGATTTTTTTCATCATCTGGTGTCATGGTTAAATTTTGGAAAACCCGATCTGCTCGTTTCTTCAGACAGTGGTTTTGCAATGTGCTTCAGAAAAGATTGTAGCGATTATACAATCGTGGGGGCATTTAATTTATCGCTTGATCCCGCAGAAAAATTCATTTTAAAAATGTCTTACGAAAAATTGCCAAAATGTATGAAGATCTTAAATGACACTGGTCAATGGGAAAAGTCAACCGACTTGATATACGATTTTCAAAATGGAATACTTAAAATTAAATATAATGGGCCGATAAATTATCACGTTCCACTGATTTGTATGATATACTAATTTTCTGATGATCTATGAAAATTTTTACTTAAAAAATTATTTAAAGTTAAAATTAATCATAATGTAAAGGAGAAAATATGATTCTACGCATGCTGTTCATTCAATTGTGTATTATTTTTTTCTATCAGTGTGTTTTTTGTCAAGCATCATCAAAGAACAACGATAATGAGATAATATTTCGCGACGATTTTGAAAATGAAAACAACTGGGTGAAAAGCGGCTGTATCACAGAATTTTCGGCAGATCAGCTCCATTCCGGTAATTACGCTCTTAAACTCATAGACCAAGGTGACAATTCGCAGGTTTATTATGAACTTGAAACCGAAGCAGGGAAAAAATATAATGTAAGTTGTTGGGCCTATCGGGAAGGTGCCAATACCGGCAGCTGGAAAGGCAAAATAGCTGTTGCAGAAAAAGGAGAGAATGTATCAAGCCCAGATTATTTAGCTTCGTCCGATTTTATCAGCCTAGCAGATACTTGGGTAAAATTGGAATTTCAATTCAAAGCGAAAGGCTCCATTGCTTTTTTGTTGTTATTAAGTCAGAATGCAACAGGAGACATAACCTATTTCGACGATTTGCTAGTAATTCGCGACACAGGAAAAAGGGCCATTAGCGAAAAAAAAAATTATATATCAACGACAAATACGATAGGTTATCCGCATATTCCACTCAATGAGGACATGAATAAAGATGCGTTTGGCGGACTTGATTGGAGAAACAATTTACGTATGAGTGTAATTCAGACCCGAGACAAAAAGGAGATAGAAGATTACATAAAAAAAGTAAAGAAAATTGGTATCAACATCCTACTCAGCTCTCCCGGGCCGGATTATCTTTTCGCCGATACAGTAGAGGAAGCAAGGGAATATAATATTAATGCTTTTACATATTCTAATAAGGTTGAACATAACACTCAGATTTCTAGCCTATGTCACAAATACGGCTTAAAATACATACTTCATAATACAAGTACCATGCTCACAAAAAGTTATATGAATAAACATCCCGAATTTGCAGCGATTGATATTAGATCCGGCAGCAGAATTAGTGGTTATGGATACCAAATGGCCTGTATAAACAACGAGGATTTTTTACAGGAGTTCTTTGTAAGGCTTGATAATGAATTAATTAAGTCGGGAGCCGACGGAATCATGCAGGACGAAATAGGTATCTGGTGGTCATATGTCAATGCTGGATATATGTGCAACTGTGAGTGGTGCCGAAAAAAAATTTGCGCAGAATTAAATATAAATTTACCAAAAACCGGAGAAATGGAAAGTATCCATAATTTTCAAAAAAGTCAGGAATTCATTAAAATTATCAAATGGCAAAGTGCCAGCATTGCAAAAGTCAATGAACGGATTCAAAAATCTATTCGTAAATACTTAGGATCAAACGCAATCAGGATCAGTTATCGCTGTAATCCTCTATTATTCAATTTCGCACAAGTAACCGGCAATCTGCCATCCGATATGCTCAAGTATTACGATAGTTTCGGTTATGAAGGCCATCAAATAAAATATTATAACAAAAATTTGTATCCACATGTGCTGGTAGAATTGAAATATATTGATGCGTATGCTGAATGGACAAAAAAATCTGCTTGGGCACTTTGGTACCCGCAGAACAAAGGTCAATATGTCTGGTGTTGGATGTTGGCGATGTCGCAAGGAACAAGACAATGGTACACTATTCACAAAGAAAAGCACACCGAAGCATGGCAGCCGCCAATACGTTGGGAAGAGCTATATCAGAAAATACTATCCGGCTCGCGTCCTCATGCAGAAGTAGGTGTAATGCTATCCGAAAGCACAAAGGAGTTCAATCAAAAAGCTAAGGAATATATATCTCGTTTTACTGCCACTTGTCAAGCATTAATGGATTCAAATATTCCCTATAGGATAATAATTGCAGACGATTTAGCACTTAATAAAACCTATAATCTAAAACTGATATTTTCAGGTGGAGCGCTTAACCTTAATGAGACGGAAGCCGCAGCGATAAAAAACTTCGTAAATAATGGCGGCACCTTCATCGGTTCAGGAGAGTTTTCCCTGTATGATGATATTGGTCAAAAAAGGGATGACTTTCTGCTTTCGGATCTATTCGGTATTGCATCTAAGAAAGAAGTAACAAACTGCGTAAACAATACTTTTGATTTTAACTATGATTTTTCGTCCGACAGCAAGGTTAAACAAAAAATACATTCCTATACATGGAAAGTAGCCGATATCCAAGTAAAAAAAGGAGAGATTTTAGGACGCTTTCGTAAAACAGATGGTTCCGAATTTCCAGGCTTGATTCTAAATAAATTAGGCAAAGGGAAAGCACTCTTTTGCACTGGATATTTCGAAGAGGGCTATTTTTTTTTTCACACCAGGCGTTCCTGTTAATATTGTAACCAACAGCATGTGGACAGATCAGCGCGACGAACGATTCAAAAAGTTTATCTCTGATATTGTTACTGCATACTCTGGGAATATCATGCGTGTCTACAATTTTCCCAAAGGCCTTCTCATCGAACCGCGTGTGCAGCCTTTTAACGATGAAAAATTTCTTCAACTCCATGTAGCAAACCTTACCGGCGGAGTTTTGAAGACTGGATTTATCACTGATAATGATATCAATGGCATCGACTACCCGCCTCTCGCGACGACCAAACCGGACAGAACGAAACCAATAGAGGTATCTATCCGTGAGTATTTGCCTACGGAAAAACTTATTATGGTTTCGCCTGATTTTGACGGCGCACTGGATATTCCTTTCCGTAAACAAAATAGTCAGCTTATTTTTAATCTTCCCGAGATCTATACCTACGGACTGATTTTACTAGTTAACAACAACCAATTCGTCTCATTGAATTCGATGTATAATTGGGAAATAACAACCAATTTGGGCGATATCAGAAAACCACTCGTGAAAATTGACGATCTCGCTTACATGGCTTCTCTCTTCGGGAAAAACATGAAACCGGCTCTCATCTTTAAAGACGATTTTGAAATGAAAAAAGATATTTGGATCGCTAATAATTGTAAAGCTGAATTGACTGCAGAAAACAGTCATTCCGGAAATTATTCTTACAAACTTACTGACGGAGGTGGAAATTCTCAAATTATACTTAAGTTTGTTACCGAGAAAGGAAAAATATATCGGCTCTCCGCTTGGGCATATAATAGCGGATCGAACAAAGGAAAATGGAAGGGGAAAATAGCAGTGTCTGATATTTCTGGAACTTGTCCGTCGGACGAATATATCACCTCTTCCGACTTTATTGAAGAAAGTGAAATATGGACTGAATTGGAATGTTTTTTTAAAGCACCCGGCATTAATACATTTATTATCATGAGTACTCAGAATGACACAGGAGATATTACCTATTATGACACAGTAGAAATCAGGGCATCAAATAAACAATAATGAAAAACAGCAGCATTCTTATTGGTTGGGCAACTACAGGTATTTCTCCCAGGTATCCGATAAACCTGGGTGGTCAAATGCAGGCACGGATTTCAAAAGGCATATTGGATCCCATCACAGCGACAGCATTAGTTATTTCGAGCGAAAATAAAAAAGAGTATGTAATGTTCATATCATGCGACGTATGCACAATTCGACAGGAAGTACTTGATCGGTGCCGTGCGGGCATAAAAGAACAGTTACCTGAAATTGATGTCGAAAGAATAGTGATGAATGCTACACATACTCATACTGCACCGGATCTTCAAGGAAGTGATCTTCCAACTATGCCGAATGGCGTTATGTCAACCACAGATTACATCGTTTTCTTGGTTGAAAAAATATCTAAATTGGCATATAGCGCATGGAAAGATCTAAAATGCGGAGGAGTGTCGTGGATATATGGGAATGCGGTTGTCAGTCATAACCGGCGAGCAGTATATTTTGACGATCTTTCAAAACGGATCGATTATAAATACTTACCTGGCATGACAACAGAACGATTTGCTAGAATGTACGGAAATACTAACGACATTATGTTTAGCCACATTGAAGGTTATGAAGATCACAGTTTGAATGTCTTATGCACATGGGATAGTAAAAACAAACTTACGGGTTTGGTTATCAATCTACCATGTCCAGCGCAAGTAACGGAAGGCTTATCTCAGATATCCGCAGATTTCTGGAATGAAACCAGAAATGAATTGAGAAAACGATTTGGAAAATCACTTCAAATTTTGGCGCAAACATCAGCCGCTGGAGATCAATCCCCTCATTTACTAATTGAAAAAAAAGCCACTGAGCGTATGTTGAAATTAAAAAAAACTAATTTGCGAAAAGAAATAGCTGAGCGGATAACCAGGACAATTAGTGAGATTGTTCCTTACGCCAAAAAAGACATCAAAAGAAAACTTTTATTTAAACATAATGTAAAAAATATTGAAATAAGCCGTCGGATTATTTTGAAAGACGAATTCCGGCAGGCTCAGGAGGATTATGATGTATTAAAAAAAAATCTTAAAACCATGGTCGGAACAAAAGAGAACAATTTCTTAGAAGAATCTTTTATACTCAGCGTGTGCGCTCGATGTCGCAGACTTTTTGAGAAATACCAAGATCAAAAAAAAGGGAATGCACTACCGATTGAAATACATGCTATCAGGTTAGGAGATATCGTTTTTGTAACGAATCGTTTTGAATTATATCTTGATTATGGAATGAGGATTAAGGCGCGAAGCAAAGCATTACAAACCTTTATAATCCAATTGGCAGGCGGCGGAAAATATACAGGAACATATTTGCCGACTGCACGGGCAGAAGCAGGACAAAGTTATGGAGCCTGCATGTATTCGAACGAGGTCGGATCAAAAGGCGGGCAGGAATTAGTTGAAGCGACACTTGAAGCTATCGAAGAATTGTGGGAATAAAATCTTTCAGCTTGGATTTGACCTTAGGAGGCAATTATGAATAGTTTACAAAAATCAAAACATTTTCCTTGGATTTTTTCTTGGGATGATGCACCTATTGATATATCCTTTATCTTTAAAGACGAAAAACCAGCAGGCAAACATGGTTTTGTGACTGTTAAAAACAATAATTTTATATTCTCCAACGGCTTGGAAGTCCGTTTTTGGGGAACATGTTTTAACTCGGCAGCAAATTTTCCAGAGCACGCTCATGCCGAAAAAGTTGCAAGGCGACTGGCAAAATTCGGAGTTAATATTGTGCGCTTACATCAAATGGACGCACCATGGTCTACACCAAATATTTTTCAATTTACCACAGGAGAGTTAAAGAATAACACATTAAAATTTGATTCAGACAGTCTCGATCGTCTTGATTATTTGATTTTCGCTCTAAAGCAACAGGGTATTTATATTTATCTCGATTTACTCACCTATAGGAAATTTATGCCCGGCGATGGCGTCATTGCAGCAGATGATTTAGGCTATGCTGCTAAACCATATAGTAATTTCGATAGGTTGCTTATCGATTTACAAAAAAAATTCGCGTATAATATTTTAACGCATATAAATCCTTACACTGGACTGGCATATAAGGATGACCCGGTTATTGCTCTGATGGAAATAACTAATGAAAATGATTTTTTTGGTTGGGCGAAAGTTACAAAAGAACCCTATCGCAGCCATTTGGAGGAAATGTTCAAACAGTGGGCAAGTGAAAACAATATCGATCTTGTAAAGGAGAAAATTGATTTTACAATTCCTACTCCGGCGATACTGAGGTTTTTCCATAAGATACAAATTGATTACTATCAAGAAATGCTTTCATACTTGAAAGAGATAGGAGTCCGCGTACCGATCACGGGATCGAATTGGAGTATGGGTCTTGAGCTTACATCCGCGCTTTCTGTGACCGATTACACTGATTCTCATGCATATTGGGATATGTGGACTTTTGATCAAGGATCAAACAAACCGCTGCTTGGAGAACAGTTTTCATTTGCTGAAAGTCTCTCAGTCAATCGATTGCTCGACAAACCATTTTTCGTGTCTGAATGGGATGCAGTGTGGCCGAACGAGTGGCGCGCAGATAGTACTCTATACATATCAGCGCTTGCTTCATTGCAGGAATGGAATGGATTGACAATCCACACATATCGCTATCGAAATTGCGGCCCAAGAGATTGTTTAGGCGGTGTTATTATGGCTGGGGTGGGATATCGTGCGAATTTCGATACGTTCAATGATCCCGCGAAGTTCGGGCTTTTCTATCATGCCGCACTGATGTTCAGACGTAGAGATATACGACCAGCCGAAAAAACTATTGGAATAAAAATTGAAGAGCACCATATGTTCAAAGAACCGAAAGAAAAAATATACGCACTTGAGTTACATGGTGAAAAACATAAGATCGGCATTGTCTTACCGGATCAAAAAATTAAAACAGAATTTGTACTTACTCCAGATGCCATTAGTTCAGACCGCGTAAAAGGTGAAATTAAATCCGACACCGGAGAAATATGTCGAAATTGGGGAAAAAAAATAGCATGGATCGACTCACCCCGCACCAAATGTCTTCTTGGTTTTTTAGCGGATCAAGGTGACATAACGATAAAAGGTCTGACAGCTAAAGTGCATACTCCATATGCTACACTGAGTTTCAGTTCGCTTACAAATAATCCTATTAATGAATCAGAAAATATACTTTTTACAGCAGTTGGTCGCGCGGACAACACTGAGGCAAAATATAATAAAAAACACACCATACGGATGTCCTTAGGGCATGGACCGACCTTACTTGAATGCATTGAAGCAGAAATTTCATTATCAACGAAATTAATTGGTTTAAAAGTATTCTCTATTGATAATGAGGGTTTTTTTACCGGTGAAGTTCCCTCAGAAATTGAAAATGGAGAATTGAAATTTAAAATAGGCCAAATTTTTCCTTCGATGTATTATTTAATACAACAGATAAGTTTAAAAAATTGAAATATTAGTGATGAATACGGTTCTAACTTAAGTGACTGTATTTGATGGAATAGTAAAACATATCAATTAATGTAAAAACATACAAAATAACATATTTTGACTTGATTTGAGTTCCTAATCGCTATATTCTACATCTTTTTCTCAATATCATCCATTGCCGATCTGAAAAAAATGGATTATAATTAACGAAACAATATTCAGATAAACAATAAATATAAGGAATCAAACATGGCACTCGAAAAACCAATTACAGTAATTTGTCCAAACGGTCATCTCAGTTATGCCCGTCTTGAAAAAGGAAGTTTTGAAAGCGGATTAAAGTCGTCTCCTGACGCGGTGTGCGCCGATGCAGGAAGTAATGACGTGGGTCCGTACCCGCTTGGGTCAGACACGTGTACAAGCCCTGAGGAATGGCAGCGGCATGATATCCGCGAAATGCTGCTTGCTTCGCGGAAACTTGGTGTTCCGATGATCATCGGCTCCGCCAACGACTGCGGCACAAATAAAGGTGTGGATAAATTCATACGTATTGTGAAGGAGGTCGCAAAAGAAAACAGCCTTCCGCCGTTTACTCTCGCGTCTATCCGCTGCACTCTGAATAAGCAATTTGTGCAGAATGCGCTGACCAAAGGCGCGCGCATTACCGGTCTTGACGGACGATCGGATTTGACCCAGCAGGATATAGATAAAACAGATAATATGATAGCAGTAATGGGTGCCGAACCCATTCAGCGCGCGGTAGAAGGCGGAGCGGATGTAATAATTACAAGCCGTACAAGCGATTGCTGTATTTTTGCCGGTTTCGCCCTTGCAAAAGGCGCATCAAAAGATATGGCATACTATTTTGGCAAAGTAATGGAATGCGCCTCATTTTGCGCGGAACCCTACATGGGAAAAGAGAGCATAATCGGCACCGTAGGAAAGGATTATGTAACAGTAGAAGCCTGCCATCCCGGCCAGCGCTGTACTCCGGCTTCACTTGCAGGGCATGCAATGTATGAACGTAAAGATCCCTATTTTGAAGCGGCAGCCGGCGGCACCATTGACATGCGCGCGTGCAAATACGAACAGGTTGCTGAAAAAGCGACAAAGGTAACCGGTCAAAAATTCATCGAATCAAAAGAATATTTTGTGAAGCTCGAGGGCTCAGGCCGCGTCGGCGACAGACGCTATTTAATTGTCGGCATCCGCGACCCTATGACCATTAAAACAATCGAAAAAGCAATAGAATGGGCAAAAGGAAAAGTTACTGAACAATTCGGTGAAAACGGGAAAGAGTATCACTTGTTCTATCACGTATATGGGAAAAATGCCATTCTCGGCGATATGGAACCGGTAAAGGAAACAAAATCCCATGAGCTGTGCGTCGTGGTTGAAGCCGTTGCGGAAAATCCCGCACGTGCGGATCTCATTGTTACTCTGGGTGCGCGGAGCATATTCTACGCCCGTCTTAAAACCAAGGGCACCGCCGGAGGCGCAGCTCTTCTCACCGATGAAGCGCTTGAAGCCAAACCGGTCTACCGGTGGACGATGAATCACATCATTAAGATCGATGATCCTTACGTGCATTTTCCCATTACATACGAAAAAATAGGAGCAAAATAATGAACACACGCAGGCTTTCAGAACTTGCAAAAACAATCCGGAGTAAAAACGCAGGTCCTGATTACATTACATTCGACATAATTTTCCCGGACAAAGAAAGTTATGAATTAGTTAAAAAAAGTAAAGCTATTACCGTTCCAAAAGTTGCGAAACTGTACTCTGTTCCGGAAAAACGTATTGTTTCTTTCGTGGAGTATGATCCGGGTAATGCGATTAAGTTTACTTTTCAAAGAGAAAAACCAAACGGAACCCTGGGCGAAACCGATCTGTTCGGCTGCCAGCAATATGGGCCGCTGATTGATTATGAAATTTCGGTCTGAAACTATAATTAGAACCAAGTGGCCGCTGATATATCAGGACCACTTTTTTATGTTACAATCTATCAAAATATTACCAAGAATGAATCGAAAAGTTTTATGAAAACACTACCGGCCTTGTCAGATACTTATTCTGCACTCAGTTTAATGCCATCAGTATACTTTATGAAATGTCGATTCATATATTCTTTTATTTATATTGTGTTATGTCTTTCGCCTGTTTTGATAGCGGGTAATGTAAGAGAAACCAATGGCGGAAATAACGGCACTTTATTATCGGCTTCGTTTTTAACGTTAATAAATTTATTGAAGATATTAATAAGGATGCCAAATAAAATATTATGAAAATATTCATCATGACCGATCTTGAGGGTGTTGCAGGCGTAACGACATTTGGGGTGGACACTAATTCCAACGGTAAGTACTATGAACGTTCCAAATCGTTCTTAACCCAGGAAGTTAACGCGGCAGCTCAGGCCTGTTTTGAAAAAGGCGCATCAGAGATATTGGTCGCCGACGATCATGGCGCGGGTGCGATAAACATTGATGAACTTCACGAAGACGTACAACTGCTGCATGGGAAAAATCGCGTTATTCCTTTCGGCATGGACAGAGGATTCGACGCAATGTTCATAATTGGACAACACGCCATGCAGGGAGCCGCTGCGGCAAATATGCATCATACGATGGATCAAGACAAGGTAATTTCATATTGGCTCAATGATATACGTATCGGGGAAATGGGATTATACGCATATTTGGGCGGCTATTTCGATGTACCTTTTATTTACTTATCCGGCGATAAAGCAGCATGTGAAGAGGCGAAGGCGTTCGCTCCGGGAATAACGGTGACAGCGGTAAAAGAGGGAATCTCTCAGACCTGCGCCATAAGTCTGACACCTCAAAAAGCGAGGAAAATGATTAAGCGCGACGCGGGGATTGCGCTCGATAATGCTGGAAAAATAAAAGCCTTAAAAATTCAAGGCAGAGTGACACTGAAGATGCAATTCATGTCTTCAGATATTGTGAGTCAATATGCATTAAAAAAAGGCGTTCAGGTCATTGATCCGCTAACCGTTTCATACACTGCAGAAAACGTATTTGACGCCTGCAAGATCTGGTATTGAATATGCGCAGAGTAATGATAACCCTTGCATTGTTTGCATTTTCATCAGCTTTACTATTCACTCAGGAAAAAGAAAGAAACATCATACCGACAACTAATACAATCGGTTATCATCCGATACCGCTGAATGAAAATGTTAATAAAGATCCTTTTGACGGATTGGACTGGAAAAAGAATATGCGCATTGCCGCTTTCCCTGCAGCGACACCAGTAACACATACCGAAGCGGAAAAAATAATTATCGAACTGAAAAAAAAGGGAATAAATATCATTTTAGGCAGCATCGGGTGGTATTTATTTGCGGATACTGAAGATGATGCAAAAGAATTTGGATACCTTGCTCAAACTTTCAGTAACACAATACGGTACAATTTCATGATAAGTGAGATTTGTCATAAATATGGATTGAAATATATTATTCACCAGACCAGTACTATGGTCAGCAAAAGTTTTCTGGAAAAACATCCCGAATATGCAGCTATCGATATTCGCACCGGAAATAAAATAAAAACCGGATATTCGTCATTCCAAGTGGCCTGCATTAACAGCGAAGATTTCCAAAAGGAATACTTTCGCCGACTGGAAATAATGCTGAATGGCTCCCATGCAGACGGCTTAATGCAAGATGAAATTGCAGTTTGGTGGGGTGCAAATAATTACCATGTGTGCGGGTGTTATTGGTGCCGAAAAAAAGTTTCTGAGGAATTGAAAGTGAAATTGCCGGAAATCGGCGACCTGGAAAATATAAAAATATTCCACAGAGGACCAGATTTTATGAAATTCGCCAAATGGCAAGGTAAAAAACTGGGAGAAGTTAATAAACATATTCAGGAATTAATACAGAAATGTATGGGAACTAATGCTATCAGGATCAGTTACCGATGCAATAATCTAATAATCAGTTCACCGATAAACGGCAATCTTTTATCTGATATCGTCAAATATTACGACAGTTTCGGATACGAATGCGAACCGCCGGGATATTTTTATAAAGGCTATTTTCCGCACGTTATCACTGAAATGAAACACATGGATGCGTACGCTGAATGGACGGGAAATACGCCATGGACACTTTTTTATCCTAAAAATATTAGTCAATATATATGGTGCTGGATGTTGTCAATGTCTCAGGGCTCAAGAATATGGTGGAGAGTGGATCGCACCGATATTGCTGCTGCATGGCAGCCTGCTTTGCGTTGGGAAGAAATATATCAAAAAATTCTTGCCGGTTCACGGCCTTATACCGAAGTGGGTGTATTCTTATCCGAAAATACTAAAGAATTCAGAACTGATTCTCACGGCGGAGCAAAATACATGAACCGTTTTACCGCCTTATGTGAGGCGCTGTTGGATTCGAATATCCCTTACCGGGTTATTCTATCAGAAGATTTGGTCAATGGTAAATTTTATAATCTCAAGCTTATTTTTTCCGCAGGAGCGTTGTATATGTCAATTGCGGAAACGACGGCTATAAAAAAGTTCGTCAACGGCGGAGGAACCTTTGTAGCGTCTGGAAAATTTACTCTTTACGACGATTTCGGAAAAGAACAAAACGATTTCCTCCTTGCTGATCTATTCGGCGTTTCATATAAAGGCGAGATACATTACACAAATGCTGAGCTCCGGTATAATCTTTCGGGCAAAGCTCTCGCGCAGCAGAATATTGTACCGTATCGCGGGAAATTTTTCGATGTCGAAGTAGTAAAAGGGGAAATCAAGGGGCATTTCTATGACAAAGAGAGTGACTCGGAATTCCCGGGCATAGTCGTTAATAAATTCGGCTTGGGAAAATCCGTATATTGTGCAGAATTTTTTGAGGATGGCTATTTTTTTTATTACGGAAATAATCCCAAGTTTGAAAGCGGCAAAATCTGGATCGATCAACGCGACAACCTTATTAAAAATTTTGTTGCGGATATCGTTACCGCGTACGCCGGGAACATACTGCGTGTTAAAAATTCCCCTGATGGACTACTGGTCGAACCGCGTCTGCAGCCACTCGGTAAAGAAAAAATTCTGCAAATTCACATCGCCAATTTTTGCGACGGCGTCATGAAAACCGGGTTAGTCACTGAAAATTTTTTTAATAATATTTCTTACCCGGAACTTGCATTAACGAAACCGGATAAAAAGAAGCCCGTCGAAATCGACATTTGTAAAGACACCCCGGTAGAAAAAATCATCATGATCTCGCCGGACTTCGACGGAGCGTTAAATATTCCTTTCAGCCAAAAGACAGACCGCGTCATATTCAATCTTCCTGAAATATACACATACGGGTTGATACTTCTTCTTAACAACGAGCAATTCATTTCACTAAATTCACATTATGCCTGGAAAATTATCACCGATTTGAATGATATTAAAAAACCGATCGTTGAAATAAACGATATCGCTTTCCTTTTTGCAAAAGGAGCCAAAACAACTGTTATTTTAAAAGACGATTTTGATGATGAAAAAAAATATTGGATAAAAAACAATTGCAGTACTGAACTGACTACTGAAAATTCTCATTCAGGGAAATCTTCGTTAAAGATGACAGACAATGGCGGCAGTTCGCAAATTTTTTTGAATCTCGAAACCCAAATCGATAAAAAATACAAATTCTCCGCTTGGGGATATAATAACAGCTCGAATAAAGGAGCATGGCGTGGTAAAATCGCAGTCTCAACCGTAAGCGGATATGCGACTTCAGATAAGTATCTTAGTTCATCCGATTTTATCGTTGAAAATGATACGTGGGTTCAATTGGATTGTTTTTTTAAAGCTGTCAGTACAAACACATATTTTATGCTAATGTCGCAAAACAGTACAGGCGATGTTACATATTTTGATAGTCTGGAAATATCAATGCTGGAATGAAAAGAAACATAGGACAGACACATGAGCAATAATAATAAAAATGATGACATAATCCGAAAGCAACCGGTCGCAATATCCGGTACTTCAGAGCAGATCGCGGCGGCATGGGCGCAGGTAAACGGTCGACTGATAAAAAAACATGTGACAAATTTTCTGGCAGATCTAAAACAAAGAAATATTCCGCGCTCTAAACTGCTGCATCAGACTGACGTGTTTATTGCCATCGCGAAAAAGTACGGCAGCCACTGGCTGGACGAAGCCACGTGCCTGGCCAAAGCATGCAGGCTCAAGCCGGAAATATATATAGGTTATATGGCAAGCGTCTATCGCAGCCTACTGTGTGCGGAAGAATGCACCTCATATACTATTTCTAAGAAAGTAACCGCCGGCGATAAAGTTTTGTTTCATAAAACCCGTGATAATGAAAAAAAAGAGCAAAGCGCGTTTATTCTTACGCCCGCAGGAAAAAAACTTAATAAGTTTATCGCAGTAACGGATGCGGCTGTTATCGGTTGCATGATGATGGTAAATGAAAAAGGGCTCGCCGGTTCTGCCGATACATACGCGCAATTTAAAAGCGGGAAACCTGTGTATGAAGGGTTAATGAACGTATTCATGCTCCGGCTCATTGCCGAGCGTGCCGCCGATTGCCTGGAGGCAATTGACATTATCAAGGAATTTACCGCCAAACGACTATATGCCGGAGGAACAATTGACGGCACACATTGGCTTTTAACCGACAAAACGGGCACTTCATATGAAGTGTGTTCCAATGCCTGTGAGGTTACATCCCGTCGTATCACAGAAGATTTTTACGTTTCATGTCCGCGCAAAGGCATCCCGCAGGCATATAAAAAATTACCGAAACCCGTTACATTTCATAAGTTTCATTCATTAAGCCGATTGCCCGGTATGTGTCTGAACACAAGTGTATCCGGCATGACTGTAGAAATAGATCCGCTTAGACCGGATATTGATACGTGTGCGTGGATAGGTTTACCCGCAAAATCATATCTTCTTCCGCTTATGATGGGAGGCAGCGCAACTCCGTACGGACTGCTCAGCGGCGGGGTATATACACGGGGTGAAACTGCAGTACTCGATGGCAGAACGAGAGAACTATACCATTTTTTCGATGAAGAAAACAACGCCATTAAAAACAGCCTTATAAAGAACCTGCACGCAGATAAGGCCTCAAAAAAAGAAACAACTGAAGCGTACAACACATGGATGCACCAGCAGGAAAAGAAATATACTATTCTCGCGACGTAGGTAAAGAATTGTATACACCAGCGGTATTTTAATACTACATAGGAAAACATATGCATATCTACATTACAATAATAATTATTTACTTCGCTGCTGTTATAGCGATCTCATTTCTTACAAAAAAACTCGCCGGGAAATCATCTGCTGACTATCTCGTTGCCGGACGGAATATGGGTCTTCTTGTCTGCGCCGTGGTTGTCGCGGCAGAATGGCTTGGCGGAATGAGTACCGTCGGTGTATCCGAAAGAGCGTTTGTTACCGGAACACTATCACCAGTGCTCTATAATATCGCAACCTCACTTGGAATGATTATTATCGGCTTCACAGTAGCATCACGCTACCGGGAAAAAAATGTACACACAGTAAGCGAAATGCTGGGGCATCTTTTCGGAAAACATGCGCGAAATGTGTCGGCCGCTGCATTCCTGATAGCCTATATTACTCTCGCATATGTACAGCTTCAAACATGCGCCGGTCTTTTCGGTCCGATAATGGGTATTGGCTGGACAGAATCGGTAATAATTGCGGCAGTAATAATCACCGCGTATACATATGTAGGGGGTATGCACGCACTCGCGCTCACCGGAATAATCCATCTTGTCGCGATGTTCAGCGGAGTCGGCATTGCGTTTGTCCTTGGTCTCATCGATATCGGCGGAATCAATGGACTCACCCGGGCATTATCCGCACTCGATGCGGGAGTGCCGGCCGGGTATCTTAATCCATTCAGCGCAGGAGTAAACAGTGCGGTAGTGCTTCTTCTCGGCGGAATTCTCGGGGGTATGGCCGGGCAAGCAAGCATTCAACCGATCTTTGCGGCAAAAAATTCTGCAACTGCAAAAAAAGCAGCAGTACTTTCTGCCTTTATTATCGCGCCTTTCGGAATAATGATTGCTTTTTTGGGGCTTTTTGCAAAAACAGGCAGATATTTTGATATCTCCCAACTTCCAAATGCCAAAATGGCGCTCTCCACGCTGCTCACCTCACAGGCTTTTATTAATCCGTATCTTGGCGCCTTCGCGCTTGCCGGTGTGCTTGCCGCAATACTCTCCACTGTGGGTCCGGTGAACTTTGCAGTCGTTACCATTGCGGTTAAGGATATTTATCATGGAATAATAAATACCACCGCAGAGGATTCAAAAATTCTTCATACTTCAAAAAAGCTTGTTTTACTGATTAACTTCGTTACCATTCCTCTTGCGGTTTTTATCGGAAAAAGCGTGCTTGATGCAGCGTATGTATCGTATGCAATACGCGCAATCGGCGCGATTGTAATACTGCTTGGCATTTACCGTTCCCGCTGGATAAATTCTCTCGGTGTTATTCTTGCATTTTCCGGCGGTACTCTTTTTATAGCACTCTGTATGATTGCGGAACAAATGCATTGGTTTACACTTGATAAAACCTACGGAGCAGTAGCGGCAGCGCTATTGTTTGTTGCGGTAGGGAAAATTATTACCTGTATTACCGATAACAAAAAGGCAGCCCGATAATAAAAGCACCTTCTTAAAGCGGGCGCGGAAAAAAGGAGGAAGACATTGTGTAAGATAAAAATTATCTTGCCGGCAATATTCGGTGTTTTTTTATGTAGTACCGCCGCCAGCGACACATGGCATAACGCCAATCATCAATGGCGCAAAAGTATTACCGGCATATATGCGCGGGGGGGAAGCACACTCACCGATTTTCCCATACTCATCAGCATTACAGACGACAGCGATCTGAGTAATTATGCAAAAGCAAACGGCTATGATATCTGTTTTTACGCGTCTAACAACGGGGCATTGTTAAAACACGAAATTGAATACTACTCAAACGGAACACTAATTGCTTGGGTTAAAATGCCTTCACTCACTGGTATTTTGGGAGAAAACGAATTATATATGTACTATGGTTACCCCGCAAGCGCAGCAATGCAGGATCCGGTAAATGTGTGGGATGCGAATTACCGCGCGGTATGGCATAAAAATGATCTTACCTCATCGACTATAAAAGACAGCAGTGCAAATGCACAAAACGGGAATAAAAAAGGAGCAAATGAACCATCTGAAACAACCGGCAAAATAAGCAAAGGCCAGTTGTATGATGGCGCAGATGATTTTATTAACGCAGGCGCTCCGCTGCTTTCAAATGCGATGACAATCTCTCTATGGTGCAAAGCACTGACAATCAATGAACGGAATATCATGATGCAACAATACGTAGTGGCAACTGCTGGCAGATTCCTTTTCTGGTGGGAAACAGATAATAAGGTCGACATGAATATTAGCGGCGGCAGTGCAAAGACATCTAGTGCACTCACCGCCGACACGTGGTACCATATAGTTTTGACTCGCGATAACGCAAACTTATGCAACGGCTATATTAATGGAATGACTAATATTGCGCCCTGGACGGCCGCTGATATGATTCTGCAGACAGATAATACGAAAATCGGAGGAAATTATTCAACATACTTTTTTCACGGTATTATTGACGAGGTTCGTATTTCAACTAATACCCGCAGTGCCGGCTGGATATTAACAGAGTATTCAAATCAGTTCGCTCCGGAAAACTTTAATAACGTCGGTACGGCATTTGACGGTCTTGATGTTTCATTTTCTGTGTACCCGAATAACAAACCAATTAGCATTCCGCTTGTATATTCAAATCAAAGCGCGGGTATTTATCCCATTACAAATGCAATATTCCAGTTTGGTGACGGGACAGCAGTAACAAACACAGACACCAACGCGCTCAATACGGTTCAAAAAACATACACAGTACCGGGCATATATACGAATTGGCTCACCGTTGCGACAACCAAACCTGAAACAAAAAGCAATAGCAATGTACTCAATGTCGGTGAATATATATTTCCGAAGCTCAATTTGTACTGGGTCCCCGAACAACCCATTATAGGAAAGTATGTCGTTTTTGTAGCGAATAGCACCACTACCTACGGCGCGATAACAAACTGGCGGATTGATTTCGGCACCGGATCGAAATATATCTGGCGGCAGTATATGACCAACCACCCCGTTGCGTACCGATACCCATACAGCGGAGAGCATGTCGTCCGTTTCAGCGTAGTCGATCAATACGGTTATTCAAATGTGCTCACACTTACCAATAATGTTACTGACTTCGGTGCACGGGATGTGAAAGAAATGCCTAAGCGAGTCTTTAAATACGGAAGAGATTTCCCGCTGTATTTCAAATACAGACTCACCGGCGAAGCAAGAAAAGTGCAGCTCAGGGTGATTCACATGAATGGGATGATCCTCCGCAATCTTGGTTTTAAAGAAGGCTTTGAGGGGGAAGATATTCTTTTTACTTGGGATGGTAAAACGCAATGGAATACCTATTTAACCTACCCGCCGTGTTTTCTCAGATATGATGTGTATTCCGAGGATGGGTTTATCGAGACAGTAATCGAGGTAATCGTAGTTTATTGATTTGACTATGTACAAATATCAAAAATAAAGCCCCAATGCACTTTAATAATCGTTTTTTTTTTGTAATACCGTTTTTTTCCCGTATACACAACGTTTCCGGACAAACCTTTGAAAGCGTGGATTCAATTAACCGCTGATGATGAATGCCGGTTTTATGTGAATGGACAGAAGGTAGGCAAAACCGTTGAACACAGCTATGCGGAAAAATTTGATATCTCGCAGTTCCTCAAGGCGGGAGGCAACACAATAACATTCGAAGTCATAAACAGTAAAGGTCCGTACGGGCTAATCTACTGCGGCAGCATTTCAGCCGGCGGAAAAGAGATTCGGTTTATTTCGAGCGCGGACACTCTTTTTCCCGAAAATGGAAAAGACGGCTGGGTAAAGTCAGTACTGATGGAAACACCTCCGGTCGAACCATGGGGCGAGATTTCTATAATGATGGAAACGCAGTAAAGGATACTCATACTGATTTAATAACAGCGGTTTTAGTACGCCTTTCAGATCGACAGGCAATACACGTTTGAGGAGATAAAAATGGATAATAGCAGAAATAAAGTCGCCGATGATTTCAGACCGATACCTTTTTATTTTATAAACACCACGGAACCATCGGCTTTGTCCCGGGATGCAGTTTTTACGGCTGTGGATAAGCTCAGGGCATCCGGTTATGGCGGATGCGTCGTTTTTAACAAGCCTCCCTATGGGTTCAGACAAGAGGATTATCTGGAAGGGAGGTGGTTTGAACTGCTTGGGCATTTTGCCGAGGCCGGAAGGAAGCTTAAACTGCACATGTGGATTAATGACGGATTTGATTTTCCTCCTGGCGATGCAGGAGGAAGGATTCAGAAGATTGATCCTTCCCTGAAGCAAAGGATGTTTGCACGCGACAAGTCTGGAAAAGTAGAGGTTAGAGAGGTTGACTGGGGGTTCCCCGCCTTTGAGGAACCGGAAAGCTCTGAGCTATTTATCGATTTGGTATATGAAAGGCATAAGAAACACCTTGGCAAATATTTCGGCAACGGTATAACCGGATTTTTTTCCGATGCCGACTGCCGTCGTTTTGGTCCGGTGGCTGGTGCAGAATTGCAAAAAAGGACTGAATATTACCCATGTTCGAAAAACTTCCTGAAGATATTCAGGGACAAATACGGATACGCTCTTGACATGGAGTACATAATGTCCGGCGGGGGAGGACAAAAGGCAGAAGATTACTGGTGTTTGTCGGGAGAACTCTATGCTCGTTGGTTTAAAAATAACCACGAGTGGTGTCGGAGTAACGGCTTGCGGTACATTTTTCACTCGTCCGACACAAGTCCGTATGTGTTGAAGGATTGCAAGCGAAGCTCGATTTTTACCGAAGGGTCATATTTAAGACTTGCACTGCATAATGATTATCCAGGAACTGACCATGAGCTGCTTTCCCTGGATGGTGGAAAACATGTTATGAGTAATTTTTTTATTCCAAAGGCGACATGGGGTGGATCCGCTGAGTTTGTAAAAGATCCGTCTTTTGATGATATCAGCAAAGATGTCCGCGCCAAATATGCTTCTTCTGCGGCGTTTCTCCATGGAAAAGACAGAGCCATGTGCGAGGCTTTCGCCGCTACCAACTGGGGTGCTGACTTCGAAAGCTTGAGACAAATTGCCGCATGGCAGATAATGCAGGGTATCAATTTTTTTGTACCGCATGCGGTGCATCATCGCCTTTATGGTGAAATGAAGTATTTTGCACCGCCGGACTTCTCAGAGTATGGAAGTCTCCATCATGGTGTCCGGGAATTTAACGACTGGCTTTCTGAAACTTGCGCCCTCGCAAGCCAGGGGTCACTCGTGGTTCCGGTAGCGGTGCACGACCCTACAAAAGCTGTGTGGCGGGGCGAGGCGGACACTCACGCCTTTTTGGATGCTTGCGACCATCTTAATCATATGCCTTATGGTTATGTGATCGCCGATGAGGAAACCATCCTTAAGCAGCTGGGACTTTTCAAGGTAATTGTAAATCCGATGCTTACATTATCGAAGAATCTCATTTGCGCGTTTGAATTATTCGGCGGAGTAATCATCAGGCATGATGAAATTGATATGTTGTCTAAATTATTGGGACATGATGTTATTTTTGAGGGTTGCGGCAGACTCCAGTATATGCGCCGGCGACTTGATTCGGGTGAGGAGATGCTTCTCGCCGCCAACATTGACAATGAAACTGTCGTCGAAGGAAAATTGATATTCAAGGGTGCGGAAAAAGCTGTAAGACTTCATCCCGGGGAAATTACTGTGATTTATGACAAGCCATATGTTTCTCCAGTAAAGAAAAAAACCGGTCGTATCATGAATCTGCCAGATATGTATGATGTAATATGGAAAAAGGAAAATGTGCTGCCCTTGTCGCGCTGGGAAGATGCCGCAGGCCATGTGAAGATGATAGAGCCCGCATGCGAGAAACTTTTTTTTAGATGGGAAAATAATGAGCCTATAGAACCACCAAATTTGATGGTTCCAGAAGGTGTCTTGGAAAAAGGATCTTTGATTCTTGTTGATGGAACCGGTGTAGGTGCCGGCGATGAGACGACTCTTTTCAACGACAAGTACATAAAATTTAAACTTGGTAAAGCTGTGGATGAAGGAAAACATGTTGTTGAACTGCAACCGGGAAAAGCCGCTTTGCCTACAGTATTCAATAATTTTTATCTTAGCGGAAATTTTTCCGTCCGCATAGAAGGGCCAGAGGATTTTGAGAGTCTTTTGGCAGAGTATTACAGCATGAGATTGTTTCTGCCATCCAAGGTGAGGGTTGTCCTTGGAAAGCGGATAGAAAAACTCCGTATATCTTCGTGGAGTGAACAGGGGCATCCTTTTTACTCCGGCGCAGTTATATATCATGTTAGACTGGACCTTCCCGAAAGATTTTCAGGAGCCACCCTTGTAATACCTGAAGTCAAGTCGGTATGCTCTGTCAAATTCAATGATAACGACTTGGGCATACGAATATGGCCGCCGTTTGAGTTTGAGATTCCTCCTGAAAAAGGCTGTTGCGAACTGGATATAACCGTGGGGAACACATTGGCGAACATGCTGGAGGGATATCGGGCGCCAAGCGGAATTCTATCTCGTCCTTATATGATATTGAACGACAAAAATGATCCCGTATGAGCTGCCTCAACAGCTTTTGAGTCTTTATCTGTGTTATAGATTACACGCAGTGTATCTTAATCGCATTGTTTTATCTCACGCAGTTATAGAAGCCGTTAAGGAAAATATGGAGGTTTGAGAGAAAATGCATTATACACCATTGTGCGCACAATGGCAACCATTGAGTACACTTTTCATTTTTTCGCATTTTTGAGCACTAACTGTAATTTCTAAAATTATTATTCCTTTAAACAACATAATACTTAAAAATATTTTTCCCCTTCGCTATTTCATTCCGAAATAATAAATATCGATCTGCCGATAATATAATGTTATCAGTATTACAATCCATTCCACTTTAGCCATCGAGGACTATAATCCCTATTCTTTTAAAAATATGTCCTCAAATATTTTTCCAGCCATAAATGTTATTTATGTAAAAATGTTCATGAGCCGAAATTTCATGGATTTGCACTGCGCAAAAATCCATGGAAAAAAGTGTTAAACTCCGTCAAAAATAACGGAGATTTTAACACACAGGATTTACAAAGGGATCATGGATTTGTAATTCGATTGAAATGCCCGATAATCGGAAAATTACGCAAATACGGGCTAAGTAGTAAACCTTACACCTTAACTGTTTTACCGGTATTTATTCAATCGTATTCCAGATTTGAATGTGGGAAAATCCTTTCAGCTATTTCCGGTTATGTTAAAAATGTGTATAAAAGTCATTTGACAGCTACTCTTGAAATGAGGGCGGAAAATGAAAAAACATTTTCAAATTATTTACACAGAGCGAAGCTACGTTGCGCTGAATGGAATATTTCCATAACAATTTTGCTCGCAGTTTTATGTTCAGTTCCGAAATATAAAAAACACCAAATTTTCCTGATTTTTCTTTTTATAAAAGAAAGACACAGTTTGAACTTTTAAGCAAAACATACTGCCGAGAACTGAGGAAAAATCCAAATAATCGAGCAAACACTCTACTCGGAGTATTTCAATTACAATACGTTATGGCTATTTTATCTAGAAATTGTTTGGCTCTCGGTTCTTAATATTTTTCACTAAAATCTGGTTACCAAAAAGAGGCCTACCGTTCTATAATTCTTGCAAAAATAGAACGGAGGCACATGTTATGTTTATTAACAATAAGATTATCGAACAATTACACCTAAATGAAAAGCAATTTTCTGATTTACAAGAGAGGTATGCTTTAATTGAGCCAATAGCGTCAGACTTTTATCATCCCTATGAGGATGTGCGGTTTTCTCCGGGAAGTATCCGTATCGGCATTGAGATCGAATACCTTCAGAAAATGGCATTGCAGTGGCAAAACGGTCTGATAAATTTACGCAAGGCAGCATCGTTCTGCGCCGCGCATCAAAAAACTTCAGCCGATAAAATGATCGGTCTGGGCAGTTTTATGCACCACACCATAATCACGGTCATAAACGTAAAAAAATGGTGGATACTGAACCAGAAAATACTTTTATCCACTGACCGTTCGGCGGCACTTCGTCTTCTCGATGAAATGAAAAAACTCGCTGAGGATGAAATCAAAAACGCATCCGCAACAATCCCTCTTGTCGAGGCGGACTCAAGACTTGGGTGGGAGCCTTCGATGGAATATATGACCGATGCG
>Ga0180007_10001968_pt1 | contig 25668 bp, 18 predicted proteins | sample MM_PC_MetaG_FD_121122 | JGI IMG/M metagenome (GOLD analysis project Ga0180007, IMG submission 121122) | Groundwater microbial communities from the Aspo Hard Rock Laboratory (HRL) deep subsurface site, Sweden - MM_PC_MetaG | ecosystem: Environmental > Aquatic > Deep subsurface > Groundwater... | reverse complement strand
TTCTCTAGCAGCTTTCTTTTATCTTGAATGCTTTTCACGATTCTTATGGCTGTTTGATAGCCTTTATTTTTTCTAGTTCTGGTTGTAAGTGCCAAAACTAAATCATTTTCTTTAATGCCATATTTTTCTAGTAGCTCTTTTTTATCTTCTTGTGACATTTCTTCAACTTCTTTGTCAAAGTCGAAACCGTCTGGAATAAAGGTTGATACTACTCCTTTTCGCTTTTTTAATTCTGCTTGAGCTATAGTATTGATACAAATATGTCGAGTATTTTCAAAGTTTGGTGCTGTAATTTTATTCACAAGCTTGTTAATTTTTTCATATTTACTGACATATTTGGTTGCATCAGGTCCTTCCCAATAAAAATCATGATGATGTAAAATAAATCTAGTTTCTGGTCGATTTTTAATTACCTCGTGGACGGCAACTGCAGCCTGAATATGTAAAAATGGCAAAGCTGAAAGATTTCTAATATGGACTATATCAAGTCTATTTTCATCAATAAATGTAATCATTTGCTGGTAAATAACATCAGCACCATTGTTAATTTTTGTTAACAGTGCATTTTCTTGTTGATCTAAAGTTTCTTGATCCAGATCTGCCATATCCTGATCTAAAATTTTATCTCTTAAACAAGTAACGTTTTTATTGTGGTAATCTAGTTCTGGAGAATTTGAACTGATCTCACTTTCTGTAGTATCGGCTGCTAGAGAAAAGGTTTTCGCCCCAAGACTATTTAAAAATACTTGAGTTTCTTGTGCTTGTAGAGAAACTCCGTCTGTGCCATATAAAAAGTAGTGTATCTGTCCTATTTGTTTGTCCTTAATTATATTCGACATTTCTTCTAAAGAAAGTTTCGGTGTCTCAATTATTAATGGTCTTTTTTTAGCTTCTTCTTTTGCAAACATGATACGTGGGTTACTATCAAAATAGTTTTAATTTTATATTGTATATCAAATATGTGAATTCTAAAGCAGTTGTATAGATCACTCACATTTTGGAATATTACTTTTTAAAAAATTAATAGGCGACACATAGTTTAGTGAAGTGTGTGGTCTTCTGTAGTTATACCAATTTAAGTACTCTAATCCATAACTAGGCATTCTTAATATATTTAAAGTAGTAGGAATAATGCTGTGCCGACACCTAGTGTCACTAAGCCTGCCTTTAGCCAATTAAGCCAGTCTTCAGGACCAGTTTGTGGAAGAGTAGGTGGTAATTCCGGTTGAACTTGTGCTAATGGAACCGTACATGTGACAGAGTCAGGGTAGCTTTCTAATCTACATCTATTTGATCCATCAGCTGTTGTTAGACAGATATGACTACTGTTTGAACAGTCTGCATTAGTCACACAAATTTCATTACAGCCTGGAGTTGGAGTGGAAGTAGGCGTAGACGTTGGAGTCGAAGTAGGTGTAGGAGTAGGAGTTGGCGTTGGCGTTGGCGTTGTAGCTGGAGAACAACTAGTGCTAGAAAGATTAGATTCTAGTCTGCAAACTTGATTATCTCCTGATTCATAACAAACGTAATCTTCACTAACTGTTTGACAGTTTGCATTGGTTTCACAAGCTTCGTTACAAGCATATTCTTCTTCCTCTTCAAAGATTGCTAGTGGTAATTCACATACATGAGAGGTGTCGTTGTCAGTAGTTACTGTAGCGACATTATTTAAGGTTTCTACAGTAGGGTTAGCAACGACCTGGACTTTAAATTCTATCGTTCTTACGTCAGTATCTTCAATTACACCGTAATCTATGGTCACTCTTCTTGTAGTTGCATTGTATGTAATGCCATCAGTATTTTCGGCATCTTCAACAAAGATTAAACCTTCAGGGAGTTGATCTACAACTATTACGTCTCCTGTTGTAGTTCCATTAGCATTGACAGAAACTCTGTAGACAAATTCTTGGCCTGGTTGAACTTCTGCATTAGCTAATATTTCTGTACCATCAAAGTCAGTGAATGCCTGCTTTTCAATACATTGAGCAGTTCCATGAGGTAGGATTGAATGGCTAACCTCACAGATACTACCAGTATCTAATGGTTCTTTTTGTAAAGATTGAGGAGGGAAAATGTAGACGAGAGCACTATTAGTAAATTTGCCTAATTCTGGTTGATCAATTACTTTGACAACAAATCCGAGAGTTACTGTTTCATCTTCCAAGACTCCAAAGTTTACAAATATCGTGTTATCTCCAGCGTCATTAGATATATATTGTTCGCTAGAAGCTAAAGCTCTAACAAATTCAAAATTATCTGGAATTAAGTCATAGAGCTTAACTTCACCATTCGTTTTGTTGGTTGCATCAACAGTAAGGTAATAAACGTATTCTTCACCTATAGTAAGAGCACTTCCAGCAGGCACAATTTCAGAAGCTGATTCAGCTGGGTCACCGGTATAAAGTTGTTTGCTCGTACATTCAGCAGTACCTGCTAGAATATTAAATTGATATTGACAGGTTGATTTTGAATCAGCATTGTTATTTGTTGTTACTGTTGCAGAGTTAATAACTAATTGATCTGGAGCGGAAATAACTTCTACCATAAACTCAACTTTGATTGTTTCATTTTTGGTCATGCCATCTAAATTAAGAGTAACAATATCCATATGTCCGCCATCCATATATCGAACTGTTAGTCCAGGTGTGTTACTAGAGTTTTCTACGAATTTTAAACTTTGTGGCAAAACATCAACAATCTCAACTGCGCCTTGAGTATCTTCAGGTGAAGATACAGTTAGACTAAAGACAAGTTGATCACCAATATTAAACATACCTGGTTCAACTATTACTTTGATGGGCTTGGTAATTGCTTTGGCAGAGAAATCATCTTGAGCAATTTTGCTTTCGCAAATTGCATTTCCTTTTGGAACAGTGAAACTTGTTGCGCAGTAATTGTTGTTATCAGTAGTTGCGCTTGGTCTTGATGCTGGAGCATTAGGTGCTACTGGCGTAGTTTCTTCACCTTTTTGAGTTACTTGTTTTTGAGAAATGAAAACACCAGTCAATGCGACAACTATGAAGAAAATTATTCCAACAATAGCAAAAATATTTTTGAAATTATTTTTCTTTTTCGGAGTTGGGTTATTTTTGACCATATTAACATTACTACCAACACCAGTACTAGGAATTTTGGTATAAAAAGCTTGTGGTTGTGTGTTAGTGTTTTCCATTTTTATTTAAATTTCTCTTGGTGCAACTGGTATCCAATCTTGACATGAGGTGCCAGTACATACTCTGCATTGTACGGTGTGATTTAAGTACTGATTGATTTGATAGTTGAGTGAGATTGCAGACAATCCAGCTGGGTTAATTGCACTGCCTTGGACTATTGTTCCATTTGGCTCGGTTATTTTAAATTCGTAATTAATTTTATAGCCGCCCGGATTATCAGCAGCACATCTGAATTTGAGCACCATTCCAATTGAGAATGGATCAACTTTGGGATCGAGTTCATTATTATTTGCATCTAAAATTGCAACATCTTTACACATTAATTCTTCTACGACATCTGGTTTACAAGTTGTGGAGGTTGGATTTGAAATTAATCTACATCTTTTATCATCACTGTTTACTGGACGTGTGCAGGACCATGCTGGATTAACAGCAGAACATTGAATATCTGTAGTGCAAATACTATTACACGTTAGTTCTACAACATCTTCCTCACAAGTTGTGGAGGTTGGATTTGAAATTAATCTACATCTTTTATCATCACTGTTTACTGGACGTGTGCAGGACCATGCTGGATTAACAGCAGAACATTGAATATCTGTAGTACAAATACTATTGCATGCATACGTTGGTATCGGTGTCGAAGTTGGTGTAGATGTTGGAGTCGAAGTTGGTGTTGGAGTTGGAGTTCCGCCTGGACAACATCCATCACTCTGTACGCAGCAAATATAATCAGGAACACAGCAGGTCATTGCTTCTCCGTGCATATTAACACACCATTCTCGATTAGAATCTTCACATATATCCTTGGTTGTTCCTGGGTCTTCACATTTAGCTATTGTACAGGCATCTCCATCTTGACAGTGACAAACCAGAGGTGGGGTACATTTGAGGCCGTCAAAACTACATGCATCGCCAACTTGACCCCCTCCATCTACACACTTCCCATCTACACATGTTTGACTTCCAGGATAAGGGCATGGAATCGTGTTGGAGCAAGTAGGCAGATCCAAGCATCCTTCGACATAGTTACAGTATTGATGGGCTAGACAACCTCCACAATCCTCAACACAATTTCCATTTACCGGACCGTAGCCAGATTTACAAATACAAAGACCATTAACGCATTGCTCATTTGCACCGCATTTCTTATGCGTACATATATCACCTACATAGGCCTGCTGTCTTAAATCCTGATTTTGTTGTGACAAGAAAAACCCAGCTCCTGCGCCTACCACTATTAGTAGTAGAACAAATACGCCAGCAATTACTTTTATGTTAAATTTCTTTTTTGGTTTAAGTCCATCATGTCTATCATCAAACCCCGGTGGTTTTTCCATAGCCGGTGGTGTGGTTGCTACCATAGCAGGTGTCAAAGCAGGCGATACCGATGAAGTCATAGCCGGTGGTGTGGTTGCTACCATAGCCGGTGTCAAAGCAGGCGATACCGATGTAGCCATAGCCGGTGGTGTGGTTGCTACCATAGCCGGTGTCAAAGCAGGCGATACCGATGGAGTCATAGTGGGTGGTTTTTTGGCAACAGTGTCTAAGGGGATATTCGCTGTAATAGGTAACTTAGGACCAAGGGATGCATTTGGAGTAGCTGACAATTGTTTATCAGAAGCTATTTTAGCCATAATATCTATATTATCTTTGGTAGATTCTTGAGGTGAAATTAGTGTTTCAATAACTTTAGAAGTTCCATCATTCACAGAAATATTTTTTGCTACAGTTGAAGCAAGGTTTGGTTCTGGGTTTGTATTTTGTGATTTATTGTCGTTTGTAGCGTTGATCATTTTGTATTCGCATTATCTTCGTAATAACAAAAATAAGTATTATAATACGTGTACTTAACAGGATACAAACATTATCTATGTCAAGTCAATACCGAGTTTTTAATCATCTAAAATTGGCTTTATTCCTGGCAACATTTTTCCGCTCAGTAAATCTAGCGCAGCTCCTCCTGCGGCAGAGACATAACTAAACTGTTTTTCCAGTCCAAAATGGTTGACTGCGCCAATTGTATCTCCACCACCGATAATTGTTTCAGCGCCCGACAATGCAACGGCTGCCGCGATTTTTCTAGTTCCTTTTGTGAAAATTGGATTTTCCCAAACTCCCATAGGACCATTCCAAAAGACTGTATTGGCCTGTTCAATTATTTTTTGATAAAGCTTGATTGTTTTTGGACCGATATCTAAATAGAGTAGTTTTTTGTTTATTTTACCCGCACCATCAAGAGTGCTGTCATTTTCAACTGTCAAATCTATTATAATAGTTTTTTCAGAGTTAGTCTCTTCAAGAGAGTGGGCAGCAACTACATCAATGGGATATAAGATTTTATCCATTGGAATATACCCATTCATCAACATTTTTTCGGTTTTATGTTTTTCAATCAGTGAATAAGCAAAATCAACATAATTGATATTTTTCTTTTTCAAATCAACAGGGGCGTCTTCTATATATGATTTATAAGTATTAAAACCATCTGCTTTTAGGAAACTATTTGCAACAGCTCCACCAACTAAAACGATATCTGCGATTTTTGCTAAGTGTTCTATAGCTCCAACTTTGTCAGAAATTTTTGCACCACCCAAAACAATTACAAGTGGTCGTTTGGGTTCACTCATCATTTTTGCGAAAGTACTCACTTCTTTTTCAAGAGCAAACCCCGCAAATGCGGGTAAATGCTTTGTAATACCAACTATAGAAGCGTGAGATCTGTGAGTTGTAGAAAAAGCTTCATTTATATAGATGTCCATATGTTGAGCCAGTGTCTTTGAAAATACTGCATCATTCTCTTCTTCTTCTTTGTGGAAACGTAAGTTTTCTAGTAGGAAGATTTTAGACTCAGATTCATTCAGAGCTTTTTCAATTTTTTCTCCAATACAAGCATTAATAAACTGAACTGGCAAGCTCAAGTTTTCTCTCATGTACTTGGCAACTGGTTCTAAGCTTAAGTGCAAATCGGAACTAGATTCTGGTCTTCCTAGGTGCGATGCTAAAACTACGGTGGCATCATGTTTTAGAAGAAAGTTAATAGTTTCGAGCGAGGCTTTTATTCTTTCGTCATTCACAACAACAACTTTTTTATTGCCAACAGCATCAACTTCTGTTTCTAGTGGAACATTATAGTCAACTCTTACAAACACTGTTTTATTTTTAATATCCGAAATCTTAGGGAGTTTTAGTTTCATAAGTTTCAAATTATCATACATTTTCATACTTTAGAATAGTTATTATTGTTTTGTCATCTTAGCCAGCAAATATTACTCAAGTATGATATACTCCTCACACCTTAAGAAAGGGGAATTTATTTTTTATGTCATCCAAGAATGATAAAACTAACAAAAAGCCACGAACCATGGCTGAGCTTCTGGTAAACACCGAGCACAAAATGGTTATTCCAAAGAAAGGATCTGTCGTTTCGGGCATAATCACATCTATAAATAAGAGATCGTTGGTCTTAGACATTGGTGCTAAAACAGAAGGCGTTGTAGTAGATAAAGAATTTGAGAATGCAAGAGAATATGTCACAGAATTAAAAGTGGGCCAACTATTAGAAGCAACTGTTTTTTCAGTTGAAAATGATCGTGGTCAAGTTTTATTGTCACTCAAAAAAGCAGCTAACGATAATAGATGGGAATTTTTCACAGAAGCATTCAAAAAAGAAGAAATACTTGATGCCAAAGGTTTAGAGGTTAATAAAGGTGGTTTAATTGTTCTTGTTAACGGAACCAGAGGTTTTGTTCCTTCAAGTCAATTTGGTAAAGATTTGGTAGGCAATTTTTCAAGATTAAAAGGTGAAGATATCAAAGTTCGTGTTATTGAAGTTGATAGAGAAAAGAATCGTTTGATTTTTTCTGAAAGACACGTTTCTGAAGCAAAAGAAATTTCTCAAAAAACTGCAGCACTTGAGTCAGTTGGAGTCGGAAAGATTTATGAAGGTGTTGTGTCTGGAGTTATGCATTTTGGCTTGTTTATTACAGTCGAAGTTCCTGTTGAAGGAAGTAAGAATATTGGACAGGTTGAAGGCTTGGTTCATATTTCAGAAATTTCTTGGGAAAAAGTCACTCATCCAAAAGATTTTAACGTTGTAGGAGACAGAATTAAGGTTAGAGTTCTAGGAATTGATGAAAAAACTGGTAAACTTAATCTTTCAATTAAACAACTTTCAGATGATCCATGGCAATCTATTGCAGACAATTATCAAGTTGGTACTACTGTAGATGGCACAGTTTCAAGAATTGAAGCATTTGGTGCGTTTATTAATGTTGAACCAGGGATTGATGGTCTAATTCACTCTAGCAAGCTCGATTCACAAGTTGAGCTCAAAAAAGGTGACAAGATTACTGTTAATGTAGAGAGTGTTGATCCTGATCATAGAAGAATGAGTTTGAGTTTGGTCTTGACTGAAGTACCGGTGGGCTACAAATAGACATTTATTTATATAGTATACTTATCTTAGGTGAGTTATTAATTAATTTATCCTAATGGAGCGTAGATTTACAATTTATTAAAATCTGCGCAATCGAGATAAATTAATTAATAGCTTGCCTAAGAGTAAACTATTTAAAAAAGGAATTATGGCAAAACAAAGAATGATTGTTACAGACGACCAGTTATTAATTGACATGGACTTATTGTTCAATTCAATTAGAGATGCTGGAGGCGATTGGGAAAAAGTTGAACAAGATATGAAAAGCTATCTATCGGCCATCCAATCGATGGTGGGTGAAGAGTAGTTATTTTGTGGTACAATACCCCTAGATTTACCGAAAGTTGACTTGTTGCCCAAGTTCGATCGCAAGTCCTAATAAAAGTAAGGATGTTACATATGATTGATAAGACAGAAGTAATCGAAGAAAAAGTTTTGGCATATGTAATCACGTGTGGCGATGAAGGAGTTCAAATAAATGAGGGAATCAGACTTGGTTTCGTTGGTGCAGGGGTTAAACTTGAAGGTTTTGATAAGGCTGTTGCTGCCTTGAAATCTCTTTTTGTTGGTGAAAATTTACGTATAGCTGCTTCCGAAGAATGTGATTGGATAAAAGAACAGCTTGATCTTTCAAACTGGGAACAAACAACTGCAAGTTCTCAACAGCGCGTAGAGGCTTTGGCAGATAAAGAGGGCTTGCTGTATTGTGGCTTTTTACCATTCAAAGATCCGAGAAAATTAAAACATGATATTAAAGGTCACATGGTTAGACCCCACAATATTCACGTTGCAAACAAAATTTGTTTTACGTTAGCTGGTGGGGAACAAACATATAACTTAGGTTGCTATTTAATTAGTGCTGAGTGGGTTCACAAAGTTCCTGCCAAGGTTGCTAAAAAACTTATCCATACACAAATTGCGTTTTACAAAAAAGTTTCAGAAAATGACAACCTCGAGTTTGTCTTTGACAAAGAAGGCATATTGGGAGAAAAAGTTGCTGAAAAGAACGTTAAGGCTTTAAAGAAAATTGGGGTGGTGGCTAAAGAATAATTTTTTAAAAAGTGAGAGTGACATGACAGAAGAAAATGGCAAATTTTTTTTACAAAAGTTGGCAGACAATATTGAGGCAGGACAAGATATTCCAGGTGAAGTGATCAATCATGTTCAAGAGAATTTGGCAATTCCTACCAATCAATCATCTATTTGTGTTGATGGTGGATATACCGAAGAACAAGCTGAGGGCGAGTTGGCACGTCCAGGTGCAGATTTGGGAATTTCAATTTCTTTAATCAAGTTAGGCTTCACGCCTCTGGAGGCATTTTTAGCAGTCTACAATCATCGTGTAAAAAATGGTCAACAATATGGTTGGCATACTGATATCCACGCTGATCCAGTAGATGGCTCGCATGTTCATTCAAGAATTTTTAGTGGTTGTGGACATTGTAATATAGCGTATATGAGATCAGAGGAATATGGAGTCGATAGCGAAAAAGTGCGAGAACTTCTCAATGTGATAAGAACATATCAAGTTTCAAATCCAGAATCTATGAGATTTGTTAATTTAGATAGAGAACATAAGGAAAAAGGAATATTAGTTGTGAACACTGATGAAGTTACAATTTATCCATGGGATAAAGAAAAGGATAGTCAATTTTTTGTTTATGATTCTGTGCGAGATGCAAAACTTCTTGGAGATATTGTTGAAAGCATAAATAAAGAAGCAAACGGCAAAAATATTACTTTTGAACAATTAAAAGAGGTTGTGGATCAACATACTAGTGCAACATTGGGATTGCTTGGGTCAAGCAAAGGCAAGCCAATGTATAGTATTACAATTGAAGGTGGCAAACTTTTAGTTGAGCTTGCGGGTAACGCACCAAGCATTGATTAATCAAAGGGAAAATTCGGGTTTTTTTACTGTTGCACATCTCGAACTCTTATCATATAATATCATTCTGATTGTTCGGGAAACACTCATCTAGATATTCTACTTTTAATCCATTAAGATTAGAATCCCTCAAGAAAAATTCAAAAATAAATTAAGATTGATAGATTTTTAGTGTGATCATTTTTGGGCCCTTAGCTCAGCTGGTCAGAGTGCTTCATTTGCAATGAAGAGGTCAAGGGTTCGACTCCCTTAGGGTCCACATCTAAGAGGTCGATCTAATATTTAATTCTGAATTTTAAAACCGAATATTCGCGTTCTTTAAATAAAAAAAATAAATGTTTTAAAAGCGAACGCTTTCGAGCTTGTCTCGATGAGAGCTTTTAAAACAATTATTTTTGATTAGAAAATCAGAATAAAATTGGTTATTAAATATTAGTTCTTTGGTTTTACCTCACCAGGTCTTACTGAGAACTAACATTTAGCAACTAATTATTGCTGAAAAATGGATTTGTTGACTAAGTTAACATTTTCGACAAGGTAGTTAATACGGCAGGACTCTCAAGTTGTAAAAACCGTATATAAACCTAAATCCTTGAGATCTGGAATGAAAACAACAAAATTGTTTGTGATTGCCGACATGGCGACTAATAACAAGTTTTCAGAAAAGAGTTGATCTTTAACAAGTGAAGAAAACTGTCATGTATAGGTCAAAATGATGATTTAATCATCAGTGGCCATGCATCTTTTTAAAATTTCAATAAAAAATTGTACTAAACTGTGCGGCAACGCACTAAATTGTACAAACATTTCGTCTTGAAATTACAAAAAAAAACAAATGCTACAAGTCGAGACTACGCAAGTAGTTTCGCATGCTAAAGTCTATTTACACAAGTGCAAACTCGTGTTTATAGCAAGCTTATAGAAATATAATAGCGATATATAAATGAAAATTTATGTGAATTAATGCAGATAGTGGATGCCTAGGCTTATCTGGCCGATGAAGGACGCTAACCCCGCGAAAGTGGTTGGGTAACTGGGAAAAAGTTATGATCCAGCCGTGTCCGAATTGAGAAATCACGCTACGTGAGAGCGTAGTGGCCCTAATTTTTTAAATTAGGTGGGTAACCTCCCGAACTGAAATATCTAAGTAGGGAGAGGAAAAGAAAACGTAAGAGATTCCCCGAGTAAGCGACGAGCGAAAAGGGACTAGTCCAAACCCGGAATTTATTCCGGGGGTTGTAGGACCTCAACATTTGACTTTAAAAGATAGAAGAACACTTTGGAATAAGTGATCAAAGAGGGTGATAATCCCGTAAGCAAAATCTAATAAAGCGATAGAGGATTCCTGAGTAGGTTGGGAGACGGCAAACTCCCTTCTGAATCTGGGGTGACCACACTCCAAGACTAAATACCAGATAAGACCGATAGTGAACGAGTACCGTGAGGGAAAGGTGAAAAGAAGGGTTGAAGACCCCGTGAAATAGAACCTGAAACCATCTGCTAACAATCAGACAAAGCACATTTATTGTGTGATGTCGTGCCTATTGAAGAATGAGCCGGCGAGTATTTGACAACTGCTTCAGGTTAAGACATTTCGTGTCGAAGCCGTAGTGAAAGCGAGCGTGAATAGCGCGAATCTGTAGTTGTTGAATGACCCGAAACCGGGTGAGCTTACCATGACCAGGATGAAGCCCTGATAATATCGGGGTGGAGGTCCGCACCGGTGTATGCTGCAAGATGCTCGGATGAGTTGTGGTAAGAGGTAATATGCCAATCGAACCCGGAGATAGCTGGTTCTCCCTGAAATATATTTAAGTATAGGGTTACGTGAAGTTGCGGGGGGGTAGAGCACTGATCTGGTGTCTTGGGCGAAAGCCTAAGCGCTTAGTCAAACTCCGAATACCCCGTAATGTTTCGTAGCACTCAGCACCTGGGAGCTAAGTTCCAGGAGCAAAAGGAAAACAAACCAGACCTACAGCTAAGGTCTCAAATTACATATTTAGTGGCGAAAGAAGTGTTATTCCTAACACACCTAGGAGGTCGGCTCAGAAGCAGCCATCCTTTAAAGAAAGCGTAACAGCTCACTAGCCGAGGAATAATGCGCTGAAAATCCAACGAGGCTCAAATATGTAACCGAAGCTTAGGGTTCTAGTGTCAGATTTATTTGATATTGGAGCGGTAAGGGAGCGTTCTGTGTGCTTTGAAGCCAGCCCGTGAGGAGCTGGTGGAGCGATCAGAAGTGAGAATGCCGGCATGAGTAGCGAAATTGGGGTGAGAATCCCCGACTCCGAATGACCAAGGTTTCCGCACCCACGTTCGTCGTGTGCGGGTTAGGCGACCCTAAGGTGAGCCCTCGTTAATGAGGGGTAGCCGATGGATTACTGGTTAATATTCCAGTCCTTGGTTAGGATCATTTGACTTGGGGAGGGACGGTGATGGATAACATGTGAGCAGCGGTGAATGTTGCTTCAAAGCACTAAAGCAGTCTGGATAGGAAAATCCGTTCAGGCGTTTATCTGAGGTGTGATAGGGCTCTGATTCCTTTTGGAAGACGAGTTACATGCGATTTCATTATCCTGGAAAAGCTTCGCAAGGAGATTCTAATCAAATCGTACCGATAACCGACACAGGTAGTCAGGTCGAGTAGACTAAGGAGAGCGAGAGAAAATAGTTTAAGGAACTCGGCAAAACAGCTGGGCGTAATTTCGAGAGATGCCCTCCTCTTTATAGCAATGTAAAGAGGCGCAGTGAATGTCATGAGGTTGACTGTTTACCAAAAACACAGGTCTGTGCAAACTCGTAAGAGGAAGTATACGGGCTGAAGCCTGCCCAGTGCCGGAAGGTTAATTGAGGGGGTTTTGTCTAATTTATTAGATAAGGCCTCTGATCGAAGCCCCGGTGAACGGCAGCAGTAACTATAACTGTTCTATGGTAGGAAAGCTGCCTTAGTAAAACTCAACTATATGCTGGAAACCCTGAGAATCTTGATCTACTCATTAAAATATGGTATATATTTACCATAAATGAGTGAAAATGATCCAAGTGCAGACAATCAGCAGGGAAGACTTGAATTCGCTAGTTGGATAATTGGTTTTGTTGATGGAGAAGGATGTTTTTCAGTCAGTATTTTTCGTAATAGAACGAGCAAATTTGGTTGGCAGGTAATGCCAGAATTTGTGATAACTCAATCTGAAAGAGACCTAGATGTTCTTAAAGACATCAAAGCTTTTTTCGGTTGTGGAAATATCTTCGTAAATCGAAGATATGATAATCACAAACGTAATTTATATCGCTTCTGTGTACGCAAACGTTCTGATTTGACAAACGTAATCATTCCATTTTTCAATCAATATCCATTACTGACCAAGAAACATTTAGATTTTATTACTTTCAAAAAAGTAGTAAATATGATGAATAAAAAGCAACATTTTCAAACAAAAGGTTTGAATAAAATTGCTAAATTGGTTGGTAAAAATCTAGAACGAAATCAAGAACCCTCAGAGACTATACGTTGAGCTCAATTATTTAATTGAGAAGATATAGTCCGATCTCATAGGCGACTATGAGGATCTTTAAATACAAGCGTCGAAGATCATAAAAACAAAGCGTACAATTACTAAATATTTATTTAGTATTTGTTTATGAGCGAAGTTCCTTGTCACTTAATTGGTGACCCGCACGAAAGGTTTAACAAGCCTCATACTGTCTTGAACTATTACTCGGCGAAATTGAAATGGCTGTGAAGATGCGGCCTACTGACAGCAGGACAAAAAGACCCCGTAGAGCTTTACTACAACTTGGCACTGACGGTGAATATAGGATTGTTTAGAATAGGCGGGAGGAAACTTCATTTATGACGTTTCCGACCAGTGAAATACCGCCCGTTTTGTATTTATCATCTAACTTAATCATGCTGCAAACGCATGAAAGAACACTGTCTGGTGGGTAGTTTAACTGGGGAGGTTGCTTGCTAAAGAGTAACGCAAGCGCGCAATGGTATTCTTCGCCTGGATAGAAATCAGGCTGGACGTGCAATAGCATAAGAATGCTTTACTGTGAGACATACAAGTCGAGCAGTTGCGAAAGCAGGTTATAGTGATCCTCGTGTGTTTTGTGGAAGACACCGGGCTTATCGGATAAAAGTTACCTCGGGGATAACAGAGTCATCGCGCCTAAGCGTCCCTAGCGTCGGCGCGGTTTGCTACCTTTATTAACATTGGGGTCCCTTAACAGTAATGTTAAGGTGCTGTTCTTGAGTAGAAAGACAACTCAATTTCTACTATCAAGATAAAAATGGGCTCATAACGGTGAACCCTTCGTTTTATCGGATAGATAAAACATGGTAATACCGTGGGAAGTCCAACAAAAGATCAAAATTCTATACCTCAAAGGGTATAATTAAGAGCATTTGCTTTTAATTTAGTAGTGGATAACATTACAAGCTTTTGTTGTGACCCCGTATCGACTTGAGAGTTGGGGCAATTATGCAAACTCTCAGATGGAATGAATAATCATTTCATAACACGCCCACGTCCTTTATGTAGAAACAAAGGATGGTGGTATAGTCAGACTCTTGGCGAAAGCCTTGAGATAAATTCGCGATGTCGGCTCATCGCATCCTGGGGCTGAAGAAGGTCCCAAGGGTTAGTCTGTTCGCCTATTAAAGCGGTACGCGAGCTGGGTTCAGACCGTCAACTAACGGCGGCTTTTTCGAGTAATCGAAATCGAATAAATCGACTCATATCGGTGAAACCCTAACAAACACTCAACCTGTCGTGTGTTAGGATAATACCGAGGGAAGTTGTATTCCTGTACATATTATGAAAAAAAATCTTTTTTAAATTGAATTATTCAAAAAAAAGAAAAATATGTACTAAGGTGGTTCGTAATCACCTGATAGAAAAAGGAGTATTAACCCCGTAGAGACTTGTTTGTGTAACGAGCAAACAGAATTGTTTTTAATAAAAATAATTAACACGTCGATCCCCTACACTTTGCAATAAAAACAAAGAATGATGTAGGGTGGTGGTATAGTCCATCCTCTTAGTAATAAGAGATTTTATATACTTTTATGTATATATATGCGTGAGACAGGTCGGCCTCTATCCGCTGTCAGCGTTAGATAGTTGAGAGAATTTGCCCATAGTACGAGAGGACCTGGGTGAGGGAATCCCTAGTGTTCCAGTTGTTGCTGTCAAGCGCACTGCTGGGTAGCTACATTCCTTATGGATAACCGCTGAAAGCATCTAAGCGGGAAGCCAATCTCAAGATTAACTATCTCCATTAGACCCGTGGGAGAACACCACGTTGATAGGTAGTCGGTGTAAGCCTGGTGACAGGCTAAGCCTAACTATACTAAGTGTTGATCGAACATAATTTTCAAATTTTAATTTTTGAACGTTAGCGAGTTGTGCAATTTATTGTGCGCCCGCCAAACAAATTTTCAAACTTTAAAAGCATGGACACTGTGTTACATCAACTAAATTTTAATCTAATTAACGTTTTTCATATCTTTTTGACCCATGGCAGATTTTCTTCACTTGTTAGAGTCCAACTCTAATTAACAATTTAATATTACTTAACCGCGTAAAGAACGTTTAATTCTGGTCTCTAGAGCGAGGTGGAACCAACTCTTCCCTTCCCGAACAGAGTCTTGAAACTCCTCAGCGCTGACAATAGTGCATGGGCAACTGTGTGTGAAGATAGGTCGAGGCCAGAATTAAGCGTTTTTTTGTGGGCAAAATTAGTTTTCTATTAACCCTGAATTGAAGCCAATTAAAGTTTTCGAATTTCTTTATCCTGGTGCTATAATAAACATGTATCCTTAAGATGTAATTATATCCGTGAGGGCATATCCGAGAGAACCTGTGGTTCATGAAGGTACAAGTAAATAGTAAAATAATATGAAAATTTTATTAAATATTCCTCAAAGTAAATGGGATAATAGCAACATTAGTAGAGCACTTGCAAGTTTTCCAGGACAAATTTTAACCTATGTTAAGAAAACTGATGCAGCAGCAATTTTAAGACTTGAGCAGTGGTTATCAATAATTTTATGGAGATGGTACTTTTTAGTCAATGATTCTTTAACTACTTCACCATATCTTTATTTAATATGGAGGCATGATTTAGAAAATTGGCCTAAAGAAAGTCAGTTCTTAGTTATTGCAAAAACTAATTTTATAGACCAGAAAATTAATATAACTCTTGACGTTGATGCAATTGATTTTAATCAACAACCATTATTGGTTGACCTATTGAATGTAAAATCTAAAATAAATTCAAAAACAAATTTATTTTTCCCCAATGATTCTGTATACACGAAGTTAATTGAGAACCTAAAACTTGAATTTACCAAAGATGTTAAAGATATCAAAGGTTTCACAGAGAATAAAAATCCAAATAAACTAGATCAATCTCAAATTCAATTAACTAAAAAAATAGTTGTCTACTTACTTGATGAATGGCATAAGACTGATGAAATTATAAATAAAAGTTGGACTAAAGTAGAATGGCAGGGTCTTTGGAGTTGGGTATTTTCATTTATCCAAAAAGAAGATGAACTCACTTCAGAAATGTTTTCCGATAAAATTATTAAACATACACGTAAAACAATGCCCACTTTTGGTTTAACTGGCCAAGAAATGGAGCAAATGGAACAGAATAATGCTTCTTACTCAAGGTCCCAAGCAAGTAGTCAATTTATGTTTTGGTTAAATTGTACGAGATTTTTTACACTTCCTTTGTCATGGTATTTACACCTAGTAGCGCCAGTTTTTCTTGAACAATTGAATTTTGATCAAGATATCAAAGATACCTTAACAAATTTTTTTGAAGATCCAATTCTTCTTTTTAATCCATTTTCTGCGATATCACTTACTAGTTTTGGGAGTCAAGTATTAACAGAGGATCTTTGGAGGTAGATTTATGGGTTTAAGTTTTAATAGTAGTCTCAAGCCGGAAGAACATAAAAAAATTGGTCGTAATGAACTATGTTCATGTGGTAGTGGTAAGAAATTTAAAAAATGTTGTTTACAAAAGCAGAACGAACAACAATATTCTGCAGGTAATAAACAAGGGAAAGTTGCTAGAGTTGTAGATTGGGTAACCCAGCAGCCGTGGAATGAATGGTACTTACAAGCTTATTTCAAGCGTTATTATCCAAATTTGACTATGGAAGAATCAGAGATGAGTGCGATTATGGATTTAGCTATTTTTGAAGGACTAGTTGGCAGTAAGACTCCACTGGAAATGTTTGTGTCTCAAGCTACTTTAACTACTTCAGAAAGAAATTATTATCAAAGCTGGACTGATAATCATATCTTTTCTTTTTTTAAAGTTCAAGAAGTTGATTTAGGACAAAGTGTTGTTCTTAAAGATTTGCTATCTAAATTGGGTAAAACATATTTTGTACTAGAAAAGCAGGGCACTTATACTATGTCTGTTGGTACTGTTGTAGCCGCACGACTTGTTTCTCATTATGATGATTGGATGATGAGTGGAGGAGCGCTTTTTGCCCTGCCATCAGAATTTACACATCTGTTACAAAAAAATAGAGATAAACTTCCTAGTGAAGGAATTACTCAACAAGAGTTCATGGAAAGCTCACTACCTCAATTTGACCACATAGATAAAGATTCTTTGGTTGAAAATGGCTACACTCTTGATGAGGTGGAGAAAGCATTGAGTTTACTAGGCGAAGAACTTGATGTTGTTGAGGTATTACAACGATGTAAACCTGTTGCAATGGGAACTAGCGTTGTTAACGATAAACAATTGAATAGCAGTGAATTGTATAAAAATGATCTGCAAGAAATAATTTTTAAATGCGATAGTCAGCACCAAATTAATAGACTATTTAGCTTACTAAAAAGGTTGGGTGACTTAACTGTCCCGGATAGTTTTGATAGCAATGTTAGTAAACAGATTCAAGTAGGGAAAGCTGAGGTCGAAAAATTTGAATTTAAAACAAACTTTGCGGATTCTCATGAAGGTTTATCTTCCAAGCAAATTAAAATTTATAATAAGGCCGCAAGCAACTTGCTCAATAAAAAACCACTATTAGCTCTTAAGCAGTTTGCTCAATTGACATCTGTTGTTGAGTCAATAGATGAGTCATTTCGTTGGTATGGCAATGTAGGAACGTGTTTGTCAATGTTGGGACAATTAAAATTAGCAGAGTCATTTTTTAAAAAGGCTGTAAGGATTAATTCTAACTACGATGTTGCAAAAAACAACTTAAAAAATTTTGATGATGACAAGATTAAAGACCAGCTTATTAATCAAGGATCAATATATTTTTGGTCTATGTTTCATAGAACAAAGTGGGCCCTAAATTTAGCCGATAGCGTGAGTTCTAAGTTACTTCAAAAATCAAATCCAAGCTTATTACAAGATATGATAGTTTTTTTGAGTTATTTTGAAGATAATAAAGTAAGTTTAACACCAAAAAGAAAAGATATTCCCTTAAAGACCGTGAAGGTTATTAATAAACTGTTTGTTGTTCCAGATTCAGAAACAATGTCTTACAAATTTAGCAAGGAGTCTGAGTTTTCTCAACTAAGGTTGTTACGTATGGTAGCTTTATTTACTGGTTGGGTTAAAATTACTACCACTGGGCGCAAAACATCCAGACCTATTTTAAGTATTACTAATAAGGGTAAAGAGTGGCTTAAGAAACCAGCCTTGGACCAGTTTAGTATGTTGCTCACAGCCTGGTGGGGGGATACTGCATGGGAAGAGGTATATGATTTTCATAATTTAGCTACTGGCTTTATTGAGCAATCTCTTGGTTTTTATCAAGATTCTTTGTTTGTGTGTTTGAGAAGTCTTTACTGGGCTAATGGATGGCTCTCTTTAGAGAAAGTAATGGGTAGTTTTTCTTCAACGGCGGATGAGTTTGAAATTTTCTTATCTAGCTCTATGTTTGAAAGGGATGTCTTAATATTTTTAACTAAGGCGGGATTGGTGAAGCCTAAGTACCAGGATTTAGTATTTGTTAGGGGAGAAATATCGTTTGATGATGATCCAGACGACAAAAGAGAGCAAGCTTATAAAATGACAGCTTTAGGCAGGCAAGTATTTGTAGTGTTGGAAGAAAGATTGAGAGGTATGGTGCCAAAAGAAATTTTGCAGATGGAGTTGTAGGTAAAAAACTTGATAATGTTTCTGTAGATACTAAAAATTATAGTAATTATAGAAATGATTGAGAAAATAAAAAAAGTACCATTTTTATCACAAAGCTCCTTTTCCATTTCGCCAAATTAGGCGAAAATTGGTGAATTGAGGTTAACTGTAATAAACTGACGCCAGTTTGGTAGAGAAATCATGTCAAACTGGTGTCAGTTTAATTTGGTAAAACTTATTCGGTACTTGATTTTGGACGTGTGACCAATAGTGTAAAAATGTGCATAGTAATAGTTTAAAAATGTGCACTTTTCCTTGATCCTAGTATTTACCCTATAGTTTTAGAAAAACAACAAGGAAGTAAAAAATATATTGAGATTGTGGTAGAAAAAAGTTTTATCTCTCCACATTTTGCAGACCACATTGCTTATCAAAGAGTTGGAAGGACTTCACAAAAGCTATCTGCTCAAGAAATAGAAAAATATATTTCTCAAAGAAATACTGTTAGTTTTGACAATACAGCACTTTTGCCAGTAAAAATTGAGAATATATCTATTGCCAAGGTTAAAGAGTTTTTAGATTCAATTAATAAAAATTATCCTGTGAATTCTTACCTTCTTTCTAGAAATTGCTTAAAACAAGAGTCAGCAGTATCAAGCTCTTTACCTACTTTTAACTCCTACAGTTGCAGGTATTTTACTATTTGGAGAGGATCCACAGTCATTTCTCACTCAGTCACATATTACGTTAGTTGATTACACCAAGTCGGCACAAAAAGAAGTTAAAGTAATAAAATCTATTGCTGGAACAGTGTTGGAGCAGTTATCACAGCTGGTTGAGAATATTTACAGGGCTTTACTCTCCTTTGGATATTTTACCCAAAAATGAGATAAAAAGAAAAAAAGTCTATGTGATTCCACCAGCTATTTTAAGAGAGATACTGGTTAATGCACTTACTCATAGGGATTACTCTGATTATGGAAGAAAAACAATTATCCAGTTGTATAAAGATAGATTTACCATCTCTAATCCAGCTAGATTTGATAAAAATATAACAGAAAATGACTTAATTAACTATCAATACTCACAAAATCCTATTTTAACTAGAGTCTTTTTTGAAGCAGGATTGATAGAGGAAATTGGTAAAGGATATAGCTCATCTGAGTTGGCGAAGTCTCTAGATGTTTCAAAGGATACTATCTTGAGTGATTTGGAAACATTAAAATCATTAATTAATATTGTTGACGAAGGGTAAGGTAGAACAACTAGATATCGTTGGATTCAGTAAACTATAAATCAAACCATAAACAATGGTCATTGTTATAATGTCTATTGTTGTGTTAAAATAACAACTATATGAAAAAATTTTATAATCGAAAAGATGAAATCCAGGCTTTACTAGATATACACAAAGAATCAAAAGACCAAGCTAGATTTACTTATATTATCGGTCAAAGAAGAATTGGCAAGACGAAGTTAATAGAACACGTATTTCTAAATTCAAAATTTCAAAAAAAGAACAAAGTTGTGTACTTTTTTGTTGAACGTAAATCTGTAGATGCTCTTTTACTAGAGTTTACAGATTTGTTAAAAAGTATTTTTGATCTTACCCCAGAGTTTAAAGATTTATCTTCATTTTTTAAGTATCTTTTTGAGCAATCTAGACACCAAAATTTAACAATAATTTTTGACGAGTTTCAAAATTTTAGTTATGTTGATTCAAGTGTCTTTTCTACTTTGCAAAAACTATGGGACAAACACAAATATGAATCTTACCTCAATTTAATTACTATCGGGTCAATATATTCTTCAATGGAAAAAATATTTGTATCAAAACATGAACCTTTATTTGGTAGGCCTACAGATAAATTATCTCTTAAAACATTTAGTATTTCCACTTTACAAGAGATATTAAAAGATAATAAAGTTAATAGTTTTGACCAGTTACTAAGTAATTTCACATTATTTAATGGTATTCCTAAATATTGGGATATTCTTGAATATAAGAAATTGTTGAATAAAAAACCAGACGAAATTTTACTTGATTTATTTTTATCTTCACGGTCTTTACTAAAGAATGAAGGTAAAGAGTTACTTATGGAAGAATTTGGTCCAGAATATCATACTTATTTTTCTATTATTGAGGCTATAGCAACACTTAGTAAAGTTTCAACTAATAAAATAGCTTCTAGGGTAGGTATTGAGTCTCATCATGTTAGTACTTACTTAGCATCTTTAAATAAAAAGTTTAGTTTAATTACTAAGAAAAAATCACTAATTAATTTCTCAAATAAAAAAGGGAGATATATACTTAACAATAGATTTTTGCAAACTTGGTTTAGGTACATATTTGCTAATAAAAGTTTAGTGGAGTCTGGGAACAAACAAGAGATTATAAACAAATTTAATAAAGATTTTCAGAGTTATAAAGGACTGGCTTTTGAAGATCTTACTATTCAGATACTAAAATCAACTTATCAAAAGTTTTCATATGAAACATGGGGAGGGTATTGGGACAAGCAGAGAGAAATAGATATTGTAGGTATAAATAAATCTGAAAAAACTGCGATGATTGGAGAGTGTAAATTATCTGTTAATATGGTTAATGATGAAATAGTTCAAAAAATGGAAGAAAATGCTAGATACTTGAGTTCTGTTTTGGTGGGTTACAAGGTTAAAAAATATATCTTTGTTGCTAGTAAAGGTAGTAAGAGTAAAGCTAAGCAGTGGGATGATGATTATGGTATTAAGTTGGTTGATAAAGATGAGCTGTTAGGTTTAATAACTGAATCAACTCGGAATGAGTGTTGCGAGTAGTTGTTTAATGTGTTATATTGTTTCTGTAGATACTAAAAATTATAGTAATTATAGAAATGATTGAGAAAATAAAAAAAGTACCATTTTTATCTAAAACAGCGCTTGCTGTGGCTTTAGATAAAAATAAAAATACTTTGCGCAACACTATAGATTATTGGGTTAAAAACAAAACTCTTACGAGGCTTAAGAGAGGTTTTTATGTGTTTAGTAGTTTTTTAGACAGAAAAAATAACTCACTATATTATTCTAAATTTTTAGCGACTAAATTGATAGAGCCAAGTTATTTGAGTAAGGAATTTATTCTACAAGAATATCAAATATTGACAGATGTAGTGTATGGTTATTCAGTAGTTACTTTAAAAAAGACAAATACTATTGCGAATAAATTTGGAGTTTTTAATTATAGTTCAATAAAAAAAGACTTATTTGTTGGTTTTTCTCAAGTATCATATGGAAGTATGAGTTGGTATGTGGCAAGCAAGGCCAAAGCACTGTTTGACTATATTTATTTTAATCAAAACAAATTTACCACTTTTTCTGAAGGTGAGTTACTTGGTTTAAGGTTAAGATTAGAAGTGATGTCTGCTCAGGATTGGAAAGAGTATAAAAAATATCTTAAAAAAGCACCAAAAAAAATGAGTCAGATTTATAAAATTATGGAAACATCACTATGTTAATAGATAATTTAAAAGAAATAGTGCAGATTAGTAGAAGTAAGAATATGTCTGTAGAGTATATAAAAATTGAACTTAAAGAAGTATTAATTGACTATACTTTAGATTTTATCTATAACTCACCAAAGTGGAACAAACTTATTTTTGGAGGTGGAACTGCTTTGAAAATGATTGGCAAGACAGCGAGATTGTCCGAAGATTTAGATATGGATTACTTAACAGCAGAATTTGATTCAAAAGGTTTTGTTAAGAGTTTGCTAGCTTTTTTTAAAAATCTTGGAGTAGGTGAAGTCACAACAACACTGCAACATAAGGATCAAATTATTACAATTAAGTTTCCAATCTTAAAAGAACTGGGTTTGATTAAAGATATAAAAAATGAAAGTAATTTACTTTATTTAAAAATAGAACTAGAGAAGAACAAATACTCTGAATTTACAACGGCAGTGACTCCTTTTATGAAAAACAACTTATTTTCTGTGGTTAAACACTATGATTTGGAGACACTTTTTGCCAATAAAATTGGCGCCATTTTGGGTAGAAAAAACAAGATCTATCATGATAAATATGATTTCAAAGGTCGTGATTTTTATGATCTAATTTGGTTTTTACAGCATAGCATTAAACCAAATTTAAAAAGATTAAAGCAAATAATTAAAATTGAGCAAAAAAAGACAGTAGAAAATTACGATGATGTCTGGAAATTGCTAACAAATAGAGTTAAAGAAGTAAATACTGCTGGAATTTATGCAGATATGAAAAATTTAGTTAAAGAACCCGCAGGCATCAAACAATTGGCCAATAATTATCTAGAAATATATTCTTCTTTGGTAAAAAAACTGAGTTATAGCTAAGATTTACAAGAGCTTGAAACTTCTCAGCGCTGACAATAGTGTATGGGCAACTGTGTGTGAAGATAGGTCGAGGCCAGAATTAAGCGTTTTTTTGCGCCTATTTTGATGTTTAGTCTTTTCACTCGAGGTGATATAGTACCGTTATGTTGAGTTACTTTTCTAAATACTGGTTTGATTTTGTCTGGGTGATGACTTTAAAAGAGATAAAAGCACGATACAAGCGTGTTTTTTTAGGATTTATTTGGGCAATTTTAAATCCAATTTTTCAAATGTTGGCTATTGGGTTTATATTCCAATTTTTTATTCCAGTAAAGATTGACAACTATTTCTACTTTCTATTTGCAGGGCTTCTTCCTTGGAATTTTTTTTCATATACATTTAGTAAATGTACCCCATTAATGCTTAATGAAAGATCTCTTATTCAAAAAGCAAAGTTTCCCAGAGAAGCACTTGTTCTTTCAATTGTTTTTTCAAATCTATTTCATTTTTTAATATCTCTATTTTTATTTACAGTGCTGACTATTTTTGTAGGCTATCTATCTTTGTTTAAATTATTTATTTTGTTTTTAGCTATTTTGTGGTTAGTTTTCTTTACTATAGGAATTTCTTTTTTGTTATCGACGCTTTTTGTACGATACAGAGATATAAAATTTATTGTTCAAGCAATTATTCCTTTGTGGTTTTATGCAACTCCAATAATATACACAAGAGCTCTTTTGCCAGAATGGGTAGCAACTATTTTAAAGTTTAATCCTATGACAGGAATTATTGAGTTATTTCAGTTTGTTTTTATAAGTGGGAACTCAATTATTAACTTAGAAGCAGTTGTCCCAGGAATTTTAATTTCACTTACAATTGTATTAATTGGGATTTATTTATTTAAAAGGGACAATCAATATTTTGATGATTGGTTGTAAAAAATGAAAAAAAATCAAAAAAAATTAGCAATAAAGATTAAAAATGTAACAAAAACCTATGTTTTACGTCATGAAAAACCAACGCTGATAGAAAGTTTGCTCTATAGACCAAAAAAAGGAATTCATACTGCGTTAAAAGATATATCCTTTTCTGTATATGAAGGTGAACGACTAGGAATTATTGGTAGTAATGGATCTGGAAAAACCACTCTATTAAAGTTAATTGCTGGGATTACAAAGCAGCAAAAAGGAGATATAAAAGTAAATGGAAGAGTAGTATCGCTAATTGATCTTTCAGCTGGTTTTCACCCAGATTTAACTGGTGAGGAAAATATTTTTTTGAATGGGTTGGTTATTGGAATGACCAGAAGAGAAATTGAAGAAAAAAAACAATCAATTATAGATTTTGCAGATATTGGAAAGTTTATTGATGCTCCACTATATACTTACTCTGGTGGGATGGAGTTGAGATTGGGCTTTGCTATTGCAGTTCATTCTAATCCAGATGTATTGTTAGTTGACGAGGGTTTTGCGGTTGGAGATGAAAATTTTAGAGAAAAGGCTCACAAAAAAATTCTAGAGTTTAAAAGACAAAAAAAGACGTTAGTTATGGTTAGTCATTGGATTAGTGAATTAGAGCGCAATTGTAATAAATTTTTATGGTTAGAAAGAGGTGAAATTGTTAAGTTTGGTGGAAAAGAAGTGCTAAAAAAATATTAAAATATTTTGTGTTTATAATTAATGATGAAAACAAATATACTTAAAAAAAATGAAAAACAACTAGATAAAGAAATTAGAAAAAGAAAACTAGAGGATCCTGATTTATTAAAGTCTCTTTCTAATATTTTAAAGAAAAAAAGAGGACATGTATTTAAAATGCCTGCTCCTAATACGCCTGTAATTGTTTTTATGTCTGGCGGTATTGATACCATAACAATAATAGCTATTTTGATGGAAGAGTTTGGTTTGCAAGTTTACCCAGTGTATTTTGATTTAGGTTTTCCTCAATCAAAATATGATAAAAAAAGTGTTTTTTTCTTTACAGATTACTATTTAAAAAAATATCCTAAATTATTTCACTCACCTATGGAAATATCATTGACGTTTCCTGCAAAACAAATGGCCAAGCATATACTTCCTAATTCAGGAAATATATTTATAGATAAATCAATAAATCATCGCAGAGGAGTTCCTTTTTCTCCAGCAATTTTTGCATATAACGCTGTGCATTATGCTATCTCTCTAAGAGAAGGTAAAAGTATTGAAGTTAATACTATTTTTGGAGGAATTTTGCCATCTAATATTGACTGGTATTCATATGAGTCACTAACGACTCATAGGTCGATTAACCTTGATATTTGTGTGTCTTTGAACGATTACTCTTGGCAGTACACTTCTTTACCGATTGAAAAAGAACTGGGATTTAATTTGCAAAAACAAGATCTTATTTCCTGGGGACATAAGTATGGATTGCCATTAGAAAAAACAAGGACTTGTAATGTAAAAAGAGAACATCAGTGTGGTGTGTGTGATATTTGTATAGTTAGAAAAAAGGCATTTAAGTTGGCAAAAGTAAAAGACAATACATTCTATTTATTTAAAAAGCCTTTACTTGAAAGAGTAAGGTATAGAGTAAAAAGGCATCTTCCATGGCTCTTAAAATAGCACAAGTCGCTCCTCTATGGGAAAGTGTTCCACCACCAAGGTATGGTGGAATAGAAATGGGAGTATCACTCTTAACAGAAGGACTAGTAAAAAAAGGTCATGATGTAACGCTATTT
>Ga0180007_10001967_pt1 | contig 25677 bp, 28 predicted proteins | sample MM_PC_MetaG_FD_121122 | JGI IMG/M metagenome (GOLD analysis project Ga0180007, IMG submission 121122) | Groundwater microbial communities from the Aspo Hard Rock Laboratory (HRL) deep subsurface site, Sweden - MM_PC_MetaG | ecosystem: Environmental > Aquatic > Deep subsurface > Groundwater... | reverse complement strand
TAATTTTGCCGCTTCACCTGATTTTCCCAAAGGATCAAAGTTGTTAGTTAAAAATTTAGAGAATGGTAAATCTATTGAAGTAGAGATTAATGACTACGGGCCTGACAGAAACTTGCATCCGGATCGAGTAATTGATTTAGATAAAGTCGCTTTTTCTAAAATTGCATCAGTACGAGATGGGATTATTAAAGTTGGCGTTGATCCGTTATATATCGCGCCTCGTCCCACTGGAAGCGTGTTAGGCGTAAAAATAGAGCGCGCCTTAGTTGAGCCGACCATAACTGCTTCTTCTACTTTAATTATGGACGTTGATAGCGGAGAAATTATTTTTGCTAAAAATGAGCAAGAAGTTCTGTCAATCGCCAGTTTAACAAAATTAGTAAGTATGAATGTATTTTTAGATACTAATCCTGATTTTGACCAAATAGTAATTTATAGTAAGGCAGATGAAGAAAAAACATGGGAACATGTGGAAAATAAATATTCAGCCATGAAGTTGAATTTAGCAGATGGCGATCAGTTAACTGTCAAAGATTTATTTTTTGCTTCTTTAGTGAAATCTACTAATAATTCAGTAGAAACCTTAGTTAGAGCAAGCGGAGTGCCACGCGCAGAATTTATCAACAGAATGAATTATAAAGCACAGCAATGGGGAGCGACTTCAACTGTTTTTATAGAGCCAACTGGGCTTTCTCCTCAAAACGTGTCAACCGCTCAAGATTATGCTATAATAAGTAAAAATGCATTAGCACATCCAAAGATGCTGGAAGCAACTACTTTAAAGCAATATAAATTTAAAACAATCAAAGAAAGCAATCAGCCCAAGGCTAATCCGCCTCGGACGGGGAAAGAGTTCATCTTAGGGAATAGTAATAAATTATTACATACTGAACTTTATATTACTGGTGGAAAAACAGGTTATCTAACTGAAGCAAAATATTGTTTAATGAGTAGAATTAAATCTGGTGAACGAAATATTATTGGTGTTTTATTGAAATCAGAAAGCAGAGATAAAAGCTTTGAGGAATTAAAACAGTTGTTTCAATATGCTATTAGAAGTTACAATTCGAATTAATTTAAAATAGAAATTAGTTGCATGGAAATTCGAAATTAAAAATTGGAAAATAGAAAATAATTATTTTTTAATTTCTAATGTCTATTTTTCCATTACTAATTTCAGTTTCATTATTTTTCACGTAATTAATTTTGAACATTATGATCAGATTTGAAGATGTTACTAAAACTTACCTCCCTAATACTAAGGCGCTTGATGGTTTAAGTTTACATATTAAGCCGAGTGAATTTGTTTCTATTGTCGGTCAGTCTGGAACAGGCAAAACCACTATGGTTAGAGCATTAATTGGTGAGGAAAGAATAGATAAAGGGAAAATTATTATCGGGGATTGGGATATTACTAATATTAAACAACGGGAGATACCTTATTTGCGTCGGCAAATTGGTGTTATTTTTCAGGATTTTAAATTGTTGCCCAAAAAAACATTATTTGAAAATGTTGCTTTTGCTATGCAAGTAAGTGGACATGTTCCATCGCAAATTAATAAAATTGTCCCCCAGATGCTTAAATTAGTCAGTTTAGAACATAAAATGAACCGTTATCCTTCGCAAGTTTCTGGTGGAGAACAGCAACGGGTAGTAATTGCTCGTTCGTTAGTGCATCGCCCGAAAATTTTATTAGCAGATGAGCCGACTGGTAATTTAGATTCAATCAATGCCGCTGATATTATTAGTTTGTTAGAGCGAATAAATAAATTAGGCACTACTGTAATTTTAGTAACGCACAACAAAGAGGTTGTTAACAGCTTGCGTCGCCGAGTAGTAACAATTGATGGCGGAAAAGTAATTAGCGATCAAAAAATTGGTAAATATATTTTGTAGCCATTTGAAGTATTTGGATTAGTTGCACGTCACATTAAGTCCATACAACGAATTCAGATTATATGGTTTGACGTCATATTAAATCCGCACAACATAACTTGAATAATTATGATACTACTATCACTTGCTAGAATATTAAAGTTTAGCTTTCAGGATTTTTTCCGTAATTTTTGGTTATCCATTATAACGGTTACTATTTTAATTTTATCGTTATTTACTATTAATTTTTTAATTATTATCGCTGTAGTATCACAAACCGCTGTTGCTGCTGTTGAAGAAAAAGTTGACCTAAGCCTGTATTTACTAGCAGATACATCAGAAGAGGATATTAGCCTTTTAAAAAGTGAATTAAGTAGATTAGATGTCATACAAGAAGTTGAATATATTTCTCGCGCTCAAGCATTAGAGTCGTTTCAACAGCAACATAGCGATGATAAAGCGGTTTTAGAATCTTTGCGTGAATTAGAGGCAAATCCATTAAATCCCAGTTTAATAGTACGCGCTAAAGAATTAGGGGATTATGAAAAAATAATAAACAACTTGGATAATCTAAACAATCAGTCTATAATTGAAAGTCGTAATTTTGACAATCATAAGAGTTTATTGGAAAGTTTAAATAGTATTAAAAATAGAGCGCAACAGATTGGTATATTAATTAGTCTTATCTTTGGCGCGATTACCCTGTTAGTTGTTTTTAATGCTATCAGGATAGCTATTTATACGCATAAAAAAGAAATTGGCATCATGAAGCTTGTTGGAGCAAGCAACAGTTTTATCCGCACTCCTTTTTTAGCAGAAGCTGTTTTATATGCTTTGGTGGGGGTAATCGGCGTTATTGTAATTTTTTACCCTTTTCTTTATTTATTACAACCATACTTAGGCGCCTTTTTTGATCCGGGCAGTCTTGATTTGATTACTTATTTTAATAGCAATTTTATAAAAATTTTTGGCATTCAGTTTTTATTGGCAGCTGGTATTAATGTTATAGCGAGTTCATTTGCTGTTAGCCGTTATCTTAAGATTTAATTTGTTTTTAAGATGTAAGGCGCGCAAAAGAGAGCTCGCTGTGCAGAGCTTTCTTTTTTTATTTCTTTTGTTATAATAGAAATATAAAAATCATATTAAATTTTTTAAATTTATTTTATGAAATATGATGTTGTCACCATAGGTGGCGCAGTTGAAGATATAACTTTTACCACTAAAGAAGGACAAGTTATTGACAATAAAAAAGATATTTTACGTCAACAGCTGTTAGCTTTTGAATACGGCGCTAAAATAGTTATTGATAATGCTGAATTTAATTTTGGTGGCGGAGCTACTAATGTGGCTGTATCGGCGTCACGTTTGGGTTTAAAATCAGCAACTATTTGTTGTATTAATAAATCTACTAGAAGTGTTAGAATTATTAAAAATTTAAAAGATGAAGGCGTTGATATTAAATTTATCCAAAAAGACGAAGGCACTAACAGCGGTTTTTCTGTTTCGCTTGTTCTTTATCCAGAAAATGAGCATACTATTTTTACTTATCGTGGATCAAATGATAAATTAAAAATAACTAGCCCTTTGTTAAAAAAAATTAATTCAGAATATCTTTATGTTTGTTCTCTGGACGGATACTGGAAAAAGAATATTAAGAATATTTTTAAGTATAGTAAAAAATTTAAAATAGCTTGGAACCCAGGATCTGTTCAATTAAAAGATGGCGCTAGTATAGTAAAAAAATATTTAAAAAAAACAGAGGTTGTAATTTTGAATCAAGACGAAGCTACTGAATTAGTAGTAAATGATAAAAAGATTATGTCTAATCGCAAGCATAATGCTGTATTTTTAAATGGTGTTAAAAATTTACTTCAAGTCATTCATAAATATGGTCCAAAAATTGTAGTAATAACCCGTGGAAAATCAGGGGTAGATGTTTATGATGGAGAAAAGTTTTATCATTCAAATATTTTGGAAAGCAAGCGGGTAGACACAACCGGTGTGGGCGATGCTTTTGGTTCGTCTTTTATTTCCGGCTTAATACTTTATAATAATGATATTGATAAAGCCATTCAGTTGGGAATTAAAAATACTGCTTCAGTAGTAAGTAAGCGAGGAGCGCAGAATGGATTAATTAAATTATAAATTATTTTATATGCCATTTAGACAGGAAAATATTTCTGCTAATTTAAAATCAGAGCAAATAAATCCGGTTCAGTTAGAATTATATAAAATATTAGGTTTAGATGGAGATCAAGAAAAGTTAATGAATTTTATTGAAGACAAGAGTAGTAAAATTCGTGAAATTATACAGAATAATAAAGATATTATAGAGCTCATTGACCAAAAAAAATTTAAGGAAGTAGCAGAAATAGTAGCAGAAAAATTAGAAGGATCGGATGATTTATTAATTAAAAAACAAGCAGCTTAAATTTATGAAAATACCTATTGAAATATCAGGGAGGCATCTTCATTTATCGCAAAAAGATTTGAATAAATTATTTGGCAAAAATTATAAATTAAAAAAATTACGCAGTTTATCCCAAATAGGAGAGTTTGCCGCTAAAGAAATTGTAATGGCTATTACGTCTAAAGCCAGTTTAAAACTTCGTGTTTTAGGACCAACGCGTCAACAGACACAAATTGAAATATCAAAAACTGATAGTTTAAAATTAGGCATCAAAGCGTCAGTGCGGTTATCAGGCGATCTTAAAAAAAGCGCAGGTATTAAGTTGATTGGTTCGGTCGGAGAAGTAAAGTTAAAACAAGGCGTAATTATTGCCCAGCGCCACATTCATTTGGATGACCAAACAGCTAAAAAATTAAGAGTAAAGAATAATCAGATTGTCTCAGTGAAAACGCAGGGGACTCGTGGAATAATTTTTAATAATACTATCATTCGCATTAACCCTAAATTTAAATCAGCCATGCATATTGATACTGATGAAGCAAATGCGGCTGGAATTGATAAAAAAAGCAAAGGAGAGATAATGCTTGCTTAATTGCAAATAATGTGGTATTTTGCTATAATAATAAAAAATAAAGTCCTCAATAAGGGGACTTTTTAAATACAGATCCTAAGAGTTTACTCTGAATTCAAATTTTCTACCCCACAAATCTACCCGCCCACAGCTACGTAGTTGCTGGCGGGTAGATTTGTGGGGAAAATAAGATGAACAAATCACAGAATTAAATTTGTTTCTCGGAATACCAACGGTGAAACGAATATAACTTATTAAAAAATGCCTAAAGTTTTTATAGTAATTCCAGCTTATAATGAATCAACTACTATTGCGCGAGTTATCTCTGATATTCGCGCGGTTAATAGTGAATATGATATAGTAGTAGTAGATGATAAGTCGCAGGATAATACTAATGAAATTGTTAAACAAAATAATACTAAAGTTTTACAGCATATTATTAATCGTGGGCAAGGCGCGGCTTTGCGAACTGGCACAGAATATGCCTTACAGCAGGGAGCTGATGTAGTTGTTCATTTTGATGCTGACGGACAATTTTTAGCCAATGAAATAAAAGAGGTAATTCAACCGATTTTAAATAATGAAGTAGATGTTGTTTTTGGTTCTAGATTTTTACCCTCCCATCTGCCTTCGACATTGGGCGGGCGAGGTAAAAAGTCTGATATGCCGGCATTGAAAAAATATTTAATTATGCCGTTAGCGCGATTTATAAATAGATATTTTTTTGGCATTAAATTAACTGACCCCCAATCTGGTTTCCGCGCTATGTCACAAGTTGCAGCACAAAAAATTAATTGGCAACAAGATCGGATGGCACACTGTTCGGAAATTATGCGACAAGTTTTTAGTCAAAAGTTGAAATACAAAGAAGTGCCGACTACAGTTATCTATCAAGATTTTGGACAGAAATTTTCCGGCGGTTTAAAAATTTTAAAAGATATGTTTTTAGGAAATTTTATTAAATAACGCCCTCACCCCCTGCCCCCTCTCCCTGGAGGAGAGGGGGATGCTCTGATGAATTTTTTATACTAAACCAAAGTTAAATAATTAAAAATACTTATTTGTTAATAATTTTAAAAAATAAATAACCCTGAAATTTTTTCTGTCGTAAGGCAAAAGAAGCCCCTTCTCCCCTTGGGAGAGGGTTGGGGTGAGGGAATATGTTCACACAACAAATAATCGGCTTGATAGTAATTATATATTTTTTAATCAGGCTATACTTACAAAAAAAACAAAAACAAATTAATCAAAGCGAATTTTCTTTTTGGCTTGTTTTTTGGATCTTAGCCGCCTTGGCAATTGTGTTTTTAAAACAAATTGATTTATTAGTCCGCCAACTTGGTTTTACTGCATCTGGAATTGATGTGCTCTTGTATTTAGGCGTGGTAATGCTGTTTTATTTTATTTTCCGCCTACGTATCCGATTAGCAAAAACAGAAAGTGAGATAACTAAAATTGTTAAAGAAATTGCGTTAAGAAAATAATTATGCCTAAAATAGGAATTATTATCGTTAATTATAAAGACTACGCGGCCAGATTTTTATCAGACTGTGTTAATAACTTACAGGGGCAAGAAGTCCCTGGTTTTGTTTGGAAGCTTTACCTAGTTGATAATTGTTCTTCAAAACAATCCATAACATATTTAAAAAAACAAGCGCCGATAGCAAATATAATTCCACGCGCAGATGGTAATTATAGCGCGGCTAATCGCATTGGTATAGAACGGGCTAAAGAAGACGGCTGTGATTATTTTGTAATTGCTAACATGGATGTTATTTTTGCTAAAAATTGGTTAAAAGAATTAGTTAAAGCCGTCAACAATGATTATCAAGTAGGAATTGCCCAATCAAAAATAATGCTTTATGGCAAAGAAAATAAAATTAATAGCGTTGGCAATATAATACATTTTTTAGGTTTTGGTTTTACAGATGGTTATAATGAAACAGATAATAACCAGCATGATGGCCCAAGGGAAATAACCGGTTATGCTTCTGGCTCATCTTTAATTATTAAAAAAGAAGTAATTGAAAAAATAGGTAATTATGATCCGCAGTATTATATGTATCACGATGATTTAGAATTAGGTTGGCGAGCAAGATTAGCTGGCTATAAAATAATTTTAGCGCCTCAATCAATTGTTTACCATAAATATGAATTTAGCCGTAGTGTGCGCATGCTTTACTACATGGAACGCAATCGCTATATTGCTATTTTTTCTTTTTACAAATTGCCGACAATTCTGTTAATCCTGCTACCGCTTGCTATAATGAATATAGGAATGCTTTTTTATTCCATAATAAATGGTTGGTTTTTAACAAAGTTAAAAGTAGAATGGTATTTTTGTAAACCGTCATCATGGAAACACATCATGAAGACGCATCGACAAGTGAAAAAATTTAGGAAAGTTAAAGACAAAGATATTGTTAAAAATATTTCTGGAAAAGTAGAATATCAGGAAATTATGAATCCGGTTTTAAAATATATTGTAAATCCAATTTTTAATTTATATTGGCAAATAATTAAGAAAATTATTGCATGGTAAGACTCATTGTCATTGCGATTAACTGTCATTGCGAGGCCGTAGGCCGTGGCAATCCCGTGAGTATTAATAATACTTATTAACACGGCTATTTAATCCTCACGGGATTGCTTCGTCGTCCTCCTCCGCCAGCTGGCGGATCAGGACTCCTCGCAATGACAGTATGCGCAATGACAGTGAAAAATAATATGGTAAAAACTTTAAAATCATTATCAATACTATTCTGGCTAGGGATTATTTTTATTTCATCTAACATCCCCGTGTCTTATGATGACCCAGACAGGCAAAGAGTTATCTGGGAGTATCTTTATGATAAGAGTATGCATTTGCTTTTGTTTGGAATTTTGTCATATTTAATAATCAGTTTTTTAGTTGAATATAAAAAGTTGAAATTTTATCACATAGCTATTGTAGCTGTGCTATTTACTTACTTCTACGGCATTACCGACGAATGGCATCAGGGGTTTATTGCGGGCAGGGGAGTAAGTTATTATGATTTATTATTTGATGTTTTTGGCGCTATTTTTGGCGTGATAGTTTATAAAGTTTTTCAGAAAAAGTAATTTTTGTCAACATAGAAAAAAAGTAGAGCTGTGCTATACTTAAAATAGTCCAAAGTTAGCTACTTTTAACTTTTAACTTTAAACTTTTAACTAAGGTCTATGGATATACAAAATTACTTTAAAATAGCTATTGAAAAAGGGTCGGCTGACCTGCATTTAGTAGGCGGATCAAAACCAGCTGTTCGTATTGACGAACAATTAATTAGAATAGAGGAAGAAGTATTAGATCATAAAAAGCTGGAAGAAGCGGTTTTTGGGTTGATTACTGAAAAACAAAAAAATAGGTTTATAGAAGACAAGGACTATGATTTTGCTTATGAAGTTTTTGCCAATAGATTTAGAATTAATATTCATATGCAAGAAGGAAGAATCGGTATGACTGCTCGTTTAATTCCTAATGAAATCCCTAGTCCTGATCAGCTTAATTTTACCGAAACATTATATAATTTAACTCATTTGAAAGACGGATTTGTTTTAGTAGTTGGGCCTTCTGGTAGTGGCAAAAGTTCAACTTTAGCGGCTATGATTAATATTATTAATAAAGAGCGCAAAGCTCATATTATTACTATTGAAGATCCGATTGAATTTTTATTCAAAGAACAACAGAGTGTAATTGAACAACGGGAATTAGGTATAGATACCAAATCTTTTTCTGGCGCTTTAAGATCAACTTTACGTCAAGACCCTAATGTAATTATGGTTGGTGAAATGCGCGACCCAGATACTGTTTCCGCGGCTATTACCGCAGCTGAAACCGGTCACTTAGTGCTTTCTACTTTGCATACTTCTAATGCTCCAGAAACTATTCAACGTATTGTAGATTTATATCCATCTGATAAAAAACAGCAAGTTTTAAATCAATTAGCTTCAAATCTGCGCGCGGTTGTTTCTCAAGAACTTTTGCCGGCAATTGAGGGCGGACGTATTGTGGCTCGGGAAATTTTAATTAATAATAATGCGGTCGCTAATTTAATTAGGCAGAATCATTTGGAACAGATTATTTCTACTATCCAGACAAACGCTAGTACAGGTATGATTACCATGAATCAGGCAATTGACAGCTTATTAGCTGAAGGTAAAATTGACGCTAAAGTGGCAGATAATAGGAAGAGGGATTTAGAAACGAAATCAGTGTATTACTAAAATATGATGCTAATCTGCGAATAAAATGCGAATCCGTCCCGCAACGGCGGGACTAATACCACCTGCCCGCAATCGCTGAAGCGATAGCTTTTGCAGGCGGGCGAATAGATAATTCGCAATTCGCGGATTAGCATGACATTAGCATATTAGCATCACACATATGACTAAAGAAAAATGGGAAGATACAAAAGATTTAGTTAAGGATCAGTTTGAAGTTGAAGAAGAAGGCAAGGAAGACATTGACCCGCCACAAGCTGCGCAAGCAGGCGGGCGAAAGACTGTGCCAAATAGCACGGTTGAGTTTATTATATTTGAGGGACCACTTGGCAGGATGAAATTAGAATATATTACTAAACCAATAGTATTGGACAAAAAAACAATCGGTTCTCGTCGCATTGGTTCTGACACAACTGTAGAATATATTTACAGCGAGGATGAATTTTCTAATACTTTTAAAGCGTATAAATGGGAAGATGAGAGGTGGGAGGAAATGGAAAAAGAGAGGTTGGGAGCTTTTACAGCGTAGTTAGTCGTAAGACGTAAGACGTAAGATATAAGTTGTATGAATAATGAATTTAATAAAATAAAAGAATTAGTAGAAGAAGAATTAAAAGAATGTCCAGGTCATAATATTGATCATGTGATGAGAGTCTATAATTTATGTTTACATATCGCTGAATATGAAGATGTGAATTTAGAGGTTTTACAAATCGCAGCTTTATTGCATGATATTGGCGGGGCGAAAGAAACTTCTGACCCAACAGGCAAAACTGACCATGCAGTAGAAAGCGCAAAAATGGCTGAGCCTATTTTAAAAGACATTAATTTTTCGGAAGAAAAAATTAAACATATTTAGAACTGTATTATTTCTCATCGCTATAAAACTGATAATAAACCACAAACTATTGAAGTGAAAATTTTATTTGACGCGGATAAATTAGATAGTTTAGGCGCCATTGGCGTCGCTCGAGCATATATTTGGATTGGTAAAAATAGAGCTAATATTTATAAAAAAGTTGATAATTTAAAAAATATATAAAAGAAAATTTAAGCGGTAAGATTAATGGTCGAATTCAGGATAAAACAAAACATAGTCCGCAAATTAAGTATGAAATAAAAACTAAATTTTTAATTGATAAATTATATACTAAAAAAGCTAAGGAAATTGGAAAAGAAAGAATTAAATTTTATAAAGAATTTTTAGATAAATTAGAAGAAGAGATAAAAGGAAAGTTATAAACTTATTTTTTAACTAATAATCAATTTAACCAGTCTAACTAATCTTACTAATTTAACTAACTAAAAAGGAGGATATAGAAAGGACTTAAATATATGTATGATGCTATATCAATTATAATCGGCATTATTATCCTGGCCGTGATATTTTTACGCCAAGTCAATCAATACGAACGCGGTGTTATGTTTACTATGGGAAAATTTTCTTACATTGCCGAGCCAGGCTGGCGGATAGTAATTCCCGTATTTCAGTTTATGCGAAAAGTAGATATGCGCGTTAAAGCAGTAGATGTACCAGATCAAAAAGCTATAACTCGCGACAATATTTCCGTAACCGTTAACGCAGTAATTTATTACAAAGTGGCCGATGCGTCTAAAGCGGTTATTGCCGTGGAAGATTTCCGCTACGCTATTTCCCAGCTGGCGCAGACTACAATGCGCAATATTGTCGGTGAGATTAGCCTGGATGAATTATTGGCAGAAAGGGAAAAAACATCAGAACGGATTCGTGACATTGTGGACAAAGTTTCTGACGCTTGGGGTATAAAAGTGGAGAATGTGGAATTAAAAGATGTCAGTTTGCCGGCCGACATGGAACGTACAATTGCTAAGCAGGCCGAAGCTGAGCGTGAGAAACGTGCAGTTATAATTAAGGCCGAGGGAGAAGTAGCGGCAGCGGAAAATATGGCTAAAGCCGCGCGAATACTTTCTGAATCCGATGGCGCTTTACATTTGCGTACCTTGCAGTCAGTTAATGACTTGAGTTCGGACCAGTCTAATACAGTGATATTTGCCTTGCCTCTAGAAATTTTACGCGCTTTTGAGAGCATGAGTAAAAAATAAAACCCTACGAATTACGAAACTATATAATATCCGTGCAAATCCGTTATATCCGTGTCATCTGTGTGCTATAAATATTAATAGAACACAGATCTAACAGATTATTACGGATTAGTTTTATAACTAAAGAAATTATTATGCGAAATAAACAAGGAGTATTTATTTTATTTGCCATAATTATTATTGGCGTTTTTATAATTGCAATACAAAGGAATAAAAATATAACTGATAAAGATGCTAGCGAACAACCAGTTGATTTAGAACAGCTTGCTAAAGATTACCATGATGGCTTACAAGTTATTATGCCAGAGTATAAAGCATTGATAGACAATACAAATCAGGAGGCTATTGATAATATGCGTCAGAAACTTTTAGATTTAAAAATGCCGACAGAATTTAAAGAAGCGCATGTGCAGTTGGTTTTATTATTAGAGCAAATGGAACAAGGCGTTTCAGCTGAAGATTTACAGATTAACTTTAATAATATTATCAATAAATACGATTGGCTCAACTAGTTTAAACCATGAAGTAAAAATATTAGTCCCGACACCTCGGGATTAGTGATAAATTGCACAGTAATCTATGTTTGAAAGATTAATTCCATTTATCGTCGCGTTTATCAGCTTTATCAGCTGGGAATTGTTTATTTATCGTCCCCAGTTGTTTTTTATTGCTTTTGGTATTATTATAGTGGCAACAGTTGGACTGCTATTAAAATTTAATAGGTATAAAATTTTTGATACTGACTTTTGGCTGTTATTAACACCGCCTTTAGTACTGATTGTTTTTACCACAATTTTTTTACTATTTTTAAATTATAAATACATTCAACATGGTATAGCGCTGGCAGTAGCGATAGCTATTTATTATTACTTAACTTATCTGTATTATTTTTTACGGCGTATTACTAATTATAAGCCGTTAAGTTTAGAAAGCGCCTCTTCTTATTTCACGGTTATTAGTTATTTATTTTTAAGCATAGTCAGTTATGGGTTTATTAATTTTTTAAATTTTAAGATTTGGTATTTAGCAATTATTTTTATATTATTAACATTTTTATCAACTTATCAATTCATTTGGATAAATAAAATTGGCAAACGTTTGACTATGTTTGTTTCCATATTGATAAGCGTATTAATGATTGAATTTTTTTGGTCAATTTCTTTTTTTCCGATATCTCATTTTATCAGCGGTTTAGCTCTAGCAATTATTTATTATGTAATTATTAATTTGTCATTACTTAATTTTTTAGAGAAAATAGATAAAAAAGTAATGCGTACTTATCTTTCCATTGGCATTATTTGTATATTTATTATTTTGCTGTCGGCTAAATGGCTATAGTTCAAGTAATGCTTTATAGATCTATAAATATAGCAAACTATTAATCCGAATAATGTGTACTTATCTAAAATTTCCTTCAACTATCCGAATGCCCCAAATATTTACTACCCGCCTGCCAAAGCTATGCTTTGCATTGCGGGCAGGCAAATTCTACAAATTATTTCATCCGAATTTGAAGCATTCGGATAGTTGCAGGTATATATAAGTCAGCATGAAGTATTTGGATTAAGGGACCACAAACGATTTAAATCCGCACTAAAACACTTCTACCTATGTCTAGAAACAATAAAATTTTCCTCTTAATAACTACAGCAATTCTTAGTCTAATCGGCGGAGTTGTTGGCGGTATTATAGTTCGATTATATTTGATTAATTCATCTTTTAATTTACCTTTGTTTGGCGATATTAATTTAGGCAGTCAATATGATAGTGGTAGTATAATTATCAGTCAGCCTAAAAAAGTGGTAGTGGAGAAAAACAACAGAGTGCAGTCTATAATAACAGAAGCTAGAAAAAGTTTGATAATTTTTTATAAAAAAAAAGTAATAACCAAAGATAGTGAAAATTTTAATTTAAATAATTATTATTCTCCGCAAGATAAAATTGGTGAAGGTTTGGTTTTAACTAATGACGGCTGGATAATTACTACACTTAATTTAAGCCGAATAAATTCTTTTGTGGCAGTGGATCATGAACAAAATATTTTAGAAATAGAAAAATCAATTTTTGACAATCAAACAGGTTATTATTTTATTAAGCTTAAAGCGAATAATTTAGTGGCAGTTCAGTTTGCCGAAAGAAATAATATAGCTGATGGTCAAATGTTAATATCTGTTAATCAGGAAGACAGCAGGGTGTCTTACATTGAAGAAAGTGATTATTATATCAAAGGAGCTGTGTTTTCTAGTGAAAAATTATATCGGTTGATAAAAATTAATAAAGAGGACTTAATAAAGGGGGAAGCGCAATTTTCTTTAGACGGTTCAGTAGCCGGCTTTTATAGCGCTCAAGGAGTTGTTGTTCCTATTAGCCATATTACTATGTTTTTGCCACAAATATTAAAAGAAGGTGAAATCACTAGATCAAATATGGGTATAACTTATATTAATTTGCACGAATTAGTTGGTGAAGAAAAAATTACCGGAGCTTTAATAAAAACAATAGTCAGAAGAAGTTCGGCTGATACAGCTGGATTGCAGACAGGGGATATAATTTTAGAAATAGATGGAACTAAAATTGATCAGAATAATAATTTAAGTGAATTAATACAAAAGCAAGAATCGGGCAGTGAGATTGAATTATTGATTTTAAGGGAAGATGAGGAAGAAAGGGTGAAGGTTGAGTTGGAATAAAAATAAAAAAATTATTCGTGTAAATTTATTTAATTCCCACCCGACTGACTGTGTTAGCGAGACGGGCGTGGCGTTAAATTCGTGCGCTATAGATAGAACGCAGATTTGACCGATCGGACAGATTGACACAGATTAAAATATAAAAATTTAACGAGGTAATATCGCCTCGTTTTTTGTTTTATGCTATAATAAATACAACACTATTCACCCTGTTTAGAAAATATAACAGGGTATTAAGATTACCTTAAAAATATTTTTTTATATTATTTATAACGTTTATAATGGCACTTTCTAACAGGGTAAAGATAAAATCAATCAGAAATTTAAAAAAATTAGCCGGCAAAAAGGTGCTGGTGCGTTGTGATTTTAATGTAGCAATTGAAAAAAAGAAAGTAATAGATGATTTTAAAATTGCGCAGAGTTTGCCGACCATCAGACTGCTAACTTCACAAGGAGCAAAAGTAATTTTAATGACACATCTGGGACGCCCACTTGGTAAAAAAACAGCTAGTTTAAAATTAAAAGTTGTGGGTGACAGATTATCAAAGTTACTTGGCAATAATGTTAAATATGTAGAAGATTGTACTGGTAAGAAAGCGCAGGAAGCAGTGGCTAAAATGAAAAATAAACAAATTGTACTTTTAGAAAATTTGCGGTTCTATAAAGGTGAGGAAAGTGACGACCAGAATTTTGCTAAAGAATTAGCCAGCTTAGCTGATATATACGTAAATAATGCTTTAGCGGTGTCACACAGGAAACATGCTTCAGTTTCTGCCATTAAAAAGTTTTTGCCATCTTATGCAGGGTTGTTGCTAGCCAAAGAAGTGCAGAATTTACATAAAGTGACTAAGCCGACCAAGCCGTTAGTTGTAATAATGGGCGGAGCGAAAATTCGTACTAAGATGCCAATGATTAAAAAATTACAGAAGAAGTCAAAAGCAGTATTGATTGGCGGAATGATTACTTATGATTTTTTAGCAGCTAAAAAATTGAGTACCGGAAAATATGAAGTTGATAGAGTGGATAAAAAATTGGCGAAAAAAATATTATCCCCGTCATTTAGTAGCGCCGGTATGAAGGTGGTTTTACCAGTTGATTTTATTGTTTCAGCTGGAAAACGAAATACTAAATTATCACCAGCCAACAGTCTGCCAGCCAACAGTCTGCAATTAGATATCGGTCCTGAAACAATTCGTTTATATAGCAAGTATATTAAGCAAGCTAAAACTATCATCTGGAACGGCCCGATGGGCATGTTTGAGAAGGAACAGTTTAAACAAGGAACGCTATCAATTGCTCGTCTAGTCGCTTCTAGAGGCAATGGACAGGCGTTTGTGATAGCTGGAGGAGGTGAAACCATCACTGCTCTAAAACAGTCAAAAATGATAGATCATGTTGATTGGGTGTCAACTGGCGGAGGGGCGATGCTTAGTTACTTGGCAGGGGATAAAATGCCGGGACTTAAAGGAATTATAAAATAGACGTAAGTCACAAGTCATAAGTCGTAAGACCATATCTTATGACTTACGACTTATGACTTAAGACTGAAATATATGTCTAAAATTAAAACAATTAAAGCCCGTGAAATTTTAGATTCACGTGGCAATCCAACTGTGGAAGCGCAGGTGGAGTTAGAAAATGGAATTAAAGCCAAGGCTTCCACACCGTCCGGCGCTTCAACCGGCGCGCACGAAGCTCATGAACTGCGAGATAAAGATAGTAAGCGCTATGGTGGTCAGGGAGTCTTGAAGGCCGTAAAAGCCGTAACAGATAAGATAGCTCCGGCTCTGCAAGGAATAGATGTGACCAAGCAGGAAGAGATTGATAAGCAGATGATCAAATTGGATGGCACTAAGAATAAGAAGAAGTTAGGGGCGAATGCGATCCTGGCTGTGTCTTTAGCGTGCGCTAGAGCAGGAAGTGTGGTTGAAAAAAAAGAATTATATGAATACCTTGAAAGTAATGCTTCATCTCGTCGTTTGCCGATTCCGTCGTTTAATATTTTTAATGGTGGAAAGCACGCCGATACTAATCTTGATTTTCAAGAATTTATGATTATTCCTACCGCCAAGAAATATAAGAAAGGTCAACTGGCTGAACAAGTGCGCATGGGAGCGGAAATTTTTCATGAATTAGGAGAAGTTTTAAAAGAAGGTGGTTTTGATACTGATGTTGGTAATGAGGGTGGATATGCGCCGGATATTTCTTCAACCGTGCAGGCAATGGAGTTTATTTTAGCGGCCACAGTAAGAGCCGGCTATAAAATAGGCACAGATATGGGCCTGGGTGTTGATGTAGGTTCGTCTGAATTATATGATATACATTCAAAAAAATATATTTTTAAGCTTGATCATGCCAGCTTTGCCAGCATGACATTAGTTGATTTGTACCATGAGTGGTTAAAAAAATTTAATGTTGTTTCTATTGAAGATGGTTTAGCGCAGGATGATTGGGGAGGCTGGCAAGATTTAACTAAAGCCTTGGGCAAAGATATGATGATAGTAGGGGATGATTTATTTGTTACTAATACTGAACGATTGAAAAAGGGAATTAAGAAAAAAGTAGCCAATACTATTTTAATAAAACCTAATCAAGTAGGCACTTTGACGGAAACTTTTGAGTGTGTTAAATTAGCAAAGAAGAATAAGTACAAGATTTTCGTTTCCCATCGCAGTGGTGAAACTACCGATGATTTTATCGCTGATTTAGCAGTAGCCGTAGGAGCAGATTATGTAAAATTTGGCGCTCCAAATAGAGGGGAGAGAGTTTGTAAATATAATAGATTGATGGCAATAAAGGAAATGACAAAATCCTAAACACAAAATCCAAAATAAATTTAAAATATAAAATTCAAATATTCAAAATATTTTTATTTTTTTGATTTGAATATTTGAATTTATTTTGAGTTTTGAGCTTAGGGTTTTGAGTTTTTAAAAATGAATAAATAATAAAATATGAGAAATACAAAACCAGTAGTATTAATAATCCTAGACGGTTGGGGTATTGCGCCGGCTAATAAAGGTAATGCTATTACTTTAGCCCAAACACCGATAATGGATAAGCTGATTAAAAATTATCCTTATACAGAATTATGCGCGCACGGTCAATGCGTTGGCTTGCCGGATAAACAAGATGGTAATAGCGAAGCTGGTCATATGAATATTGGTGGTGGTCGCGTAGTTGAACAAGATGTTATTAAAATTACAGATGCAATTAAAGAAGAAACTTTTTTTAAAAATCCTGCTTTTTTACAAGCCATTAAACATGTTAAAAAACATCGGTCGCATTTACATTTAATGGGGCTTTTATCTAATGGTATGAGCGCCCACAGTGATCCTGAACATATTTTAGCTTTATTAAAATATGCGCGTGAGCATGGTATTAAAAATACTTATCTTCATCTTTTTACAGACGGTCGCGACTCTCCCCAGCATGCTGCTGTGCAATTAGTGCAAGAATTGGAAAAGAAATTAAGAGAGCATGAATACATCGCTACTATTATGGGTCGTTATTATAGTATGGACAGAAAAAAGAAATGGTCAATCACTGAACAAGCTTATGATGTTTTAACTAGTCAAAAAGTCTCTTCGCATAGTGCAGCTAGCGTAATTGATGCTATTACAGAAAGTTATAATAGAAATAATACTGATGAGTTTATGGAACCTTATATAATATCTAGAAAAGGAAAACCATTGCCAATAATTACTGATAATGACGCTATTATATTTTTTAATTTGCGTTCTGATCGCGCCAGACAGATTACTAAAGCGTTTGTGCAAAAAAACTTTGAACAAGAAAATAAAAATGCTTTTAAAAGAAAAAATGTCATTAAAAATTTAACTTTTGTGGCCATGACTGATTTTGGCCCTGATTTAGATTCAATTTTATCAGCTTTTCCTAGCGTTGATGTTAAAGAAAGTTTGCCAGCGCAATTAACTGGTTTGCGCCAGTTTTACATTGCCGAAACAGAAAAATATGCTCATATAACTTATTTTTTTAATGGTGGTTATGCTGATCCAATAGCCGGCGAACAAAGAATTAACATAGCCTCACCCGATGTTAAAGCTTATGATCAGACACCAGCCATGAGCTCAAGAGAATTGACCGATACTTTAACTGGATTTATTAAAAAGAAAAATTTTGATTTTATAACCATGAATTACGCTTGTCCTGATATGATCGGGCATACTGGTAATTTGGAGGCAGGTTTAAAAGCAGTGGAAGCAGTTGATAGTTATCTTGGTGAGATTATGAAAGAAATAGAGCAAGATGGAGTGCGGGTTTTAATTACTTCAGATCACGGAAATATTGAAGAAATGATTAATTTAAAAACAGGAGAGGTAAATACTGAACATACAACCAATCCAGTGCCGTTTATTTTGTTTGATAAAGAATTAAAAAATAAAAAATTGCGAGCAGGCGGTATTTTAGGTGATATTTCGCCGACCATACTGAGTTTATTAGGAAAAGAAAATCCACGGGAAATGACAGGGAAATCATTATTAATTTCTAATAAATAATTTAAAATTTTCAATTTTCAATTTTTATTCAATTTTCAATTAGTTAATTTTCAAATTACTAATTTTGGTAATCATTCTTTTTTGACAATTAAAAATTTAAATATTGAAAATTGGTTGTAAATTGAAAATTGTAAATTAAGTACAACATTAAATAAATGTCAAATAATCAAAAACAAATAAGACCTAAACCATTGGTATTAGCAATTCTTGATGGTTGGGGAGTTGCCCCTCCTTATTCTGGCAATGCTGTTACCGAGGCAAAGTTGCCTAATTTTGATCAACTTGTGGCGCAGTATCCAACAGCAGTTTTAAGCGCTTCGGGTGAAGCGGTGGGGTTAACTTGGGGGGAAATAGGTAATAGCGAAGTAGGACATCTCAATTTGGGCGCCGGCAGGATTGTTTATCAAAACATGCCACGTATTAATAAGGCTATTAGTGATAATAGTTTTTTTTCTAATAAAGCTTTAGTCGGAACAGTGGAGCATGTTAAAAAAAATAAATCAAAGCTTCATCTAATGGGATTACTTTCCACTGGTGGAGTGCACGGAGCAATTGAGCATTTAATATCCCTATTAGTTTTTGCCAGTGAGCAAAAAGTAAGCCAAGTATATTTGCATCTTTTTTTAGACGGTCGGGATATGGCTTTTAATAGCGGCCAGCAATTATTAGCAGATATTCAAAAAAAAATAGTAGAATATAAAGTGGGTACGATTGCTACTATTTCTGGGCGTTTTTACGCTATGGACCGTAATAATCACTGGGATAGAATTGAGCAATCCTACCAAACAATGGCCTTAGGCAAAAGCGAAAAGACTTTTGATGATCCTCAGAAGGCAGTTGAACATTATTATAGCCAAAAAATTTATGATGAGAAATTTACTCCTACAGTTATTACTAAAAATAACAAGTCAATAACAACTATAGATGATAATGATGCGATCGTTTTTTTTAATTTTCGCGCTGATCGCGCCAGAGAAATGACTAAAGCTTTTGTTTTACCTGGGTTTGATAAATTTGATAGAGGTAAAGATTACAAAAATCTTTATTTTGTTTCCATGACTGAATATGAAAAAGATTTACCAGTAGAAGTAGCTTTTCCGCCAGAGATAATTAGTAATAGTCTGGGACAGGTATTGTCCCAGCAAGGATTAAAGCAATTACGCATTGCGGAGACTGAAAAATATGCTCACGTAACCTATTTTTTTAACGGGGGTAAAGAAGGCGACACGTCAGGAGAAGAAAAGGTTGTTATTCCATCGCCTAATGTTGAATCGTATGCTGAAGAACCAAAAATGTCAGCCCCACAAATTACCGCCCAGCTTAAAAAAGAAATTAGTAGCGGTAAACATGATTTTATTTTAGTTAATTATGCCAATGGAGACATGGTTGGGCACACCGGAGATTTAAAAGCAACTATCACTGCTTTAGAGTATTTAGATAAAGTGCTAAGTGAATTAACGCGGTCCGTTTTGGTCCAAGATGGGGTAATAATAATTACCGCTGATCATGGTAATGCTGAAGAGATGTTTAATATGCAAACCGGCGCAATCAATAAAGAACACACTACTAATCCAGTGCCTTTAATTATTGTTGGCAAGCAATTTGAAGGTAAAACTTTAAGTAGGGCTGATATTGCCGGCAGTGATTTAAGCGTTTTACAGCCTCGCGGAATTTTATCTGATATTGCCCCGACTATTTTAAAGATTATGGGAATAGAAAAACCGGTTGAGATGACCGGTAGAGCATTAATATAAATACCAAAGCTCAAAATCCAAAACAATATTAAATAATAAAATTAAAAATTCAAAAATGTTTAGGTTTAAAAAATTTAATATTTGAATTTTGAGTTTGTTTTGAGTTTTGAGTTTTGGTATTTGGAATTCAAAAAGTAATTTAGAGAAAGTAGTAACCAATCATACTAACAACTATTCCAATTATACCACCTACCAATACCTGTTTAGGCGTATGCCCAATTCGTTCTAATAATTTAGGGTAGCTTTTGTCTAGCAGTTTATCAGTTTTTAATTCTTTAATTAAGACATTTAAAATTTTTCCATGGTGACCTAAGTATTGTCGCAGGCCTAAAGCGTCCCTAATTATTAAAAAAGCAAAGATAAAAGCAAAGCCGAACAAGGGAGAACTCCAACCTTGTTCTAATCCAATAATAGTTGCTAAAGATAAAACTATCGCCGCATGGCTGGATGGCATGCCAGAATAGGCCAGCAGATTTTGCCAATTAAATTTTAACCCGTTTGATTTAATTACAAATTTTAAACTTTGAGCGATTAAAGTCGCTAAGACAGGCAGGAGAATAATTTTAAACATACTTTTAAAACATTTGACATTAAACCCGCTCGCCTTCGCACATAAAATGTGTCGGGCAGGCATTTGACATCTGACAAAAGTAGTTGTCAAATGTTAATTGTTAAGTGTCAAATGTGATTATATGAATTATATAATAGTTATTATTTTATCTATTGTGCAGGGTATAACTGAATTTGTGCCTATATCTTCTTCTGGACATTTAGTGCTTTTGCATAATATCTTACCTCAAATTAATATTAATGAATTAGCTTTTGATGTTGTTTTGCACGCTGGTACTTTACTGGCAGTGCTTATTTTTTTCTTGACTGATATTAAAAATATTTTAATCGCTTGGTTTAAAAATTTAGTTGGCGGGAAATTAAATCAAGACGCTAAGTTGGGTTGGCTAATTATTTTAGCTACTATTCCAGCAGTGTTGGCAGGATATTTCGGTGAAAATTTTATTGAACAGAATTTACGATCTGACGTAGTAGTAGTAATCATGTTAATTATCGTGGGAATTTTATTTTTGGTTGTAGAACGACTGGCTAAGCTTCAAGATGATCTAGGGGCTTTAAATTGGAAAAAATCTCTTTTTATTGGCTGTGCGCAAGCCCTAGCGTTAATACCAGGCACTTCACGTTCTGGTATTACTATTATAGCAGGCATGTCGACTAAGTTAAAGAGGGAAGCGGCTCTGCGTTTTTCCTTCTTAATGTCAGCGGTAATTATTTTGGGCGCAACTATAAAAAAAATCCCGACCATGATGGTCGCGATTTCAAGTGGTGAAAGTTTATTTAGTTTTGTTTTAGGGTTTCTTATTTCATTTGTGGTTGGTTATTTAGTTATTAAATATTTTTTAATTTTTATCAAAGAGCATTCTTTTGTCGGCTTTGCTTATTACCGCATCTTGCTCGCTTTAATTATTATTGCTAGCTGGTTAATTTAAAGCCTGCAATTTTTTATTAAATTTGAAAAAATAATTAAAGTAATAAGTTCCTAATAATAGCAACAACATAACTAATGTAAAAGCAATCATAATTTTAACTGCCATAGTTAGGTAAACAGCTAAGGCAGTTTTATTTTGCCAAGTATTTTTAACATTAAATTTTTCTTGAGCAGTTAGAGTTATGTTTATTTTATTATCATTGATGTTATTAAAATAATGTTCAGCTAAATTTGAAGTTAATAATGGGGTAGCAACTCTAGTTGATGAATTTATATTTATAACCGGAACAGTTTGTTCCATGGCCATAGCTACTGCTGGCGCGCCAAAGATAGCCACTACAATCACTGTGTCCTCTTCGTACCATTCTCCCGCTACCATGGCCACACCAACTTCTTGATAGCTATCATGTATTATATTCTTCTTATGAGTAGGGGAGGCTAGCCAGGCATTAAAAAGAGCGTCGTTATCATTAAAGTTAATAGCCAAATTTTCTCCGACTACTGCATAATTATAATCTACATCTTTAACCCATTGGGAGAATTTTTTGTTAGGAAAATTATGAGCAAAAAGTTGTTCATCCAAAATGTCCCTTGCCTTTTGTTCAGCCGCTTTAGTTAATTGATCATTAATCTGTAAAGCAGTTAAGCTTAACTTTTCTCGTTCAGCATTGATATTAGAAATCACTCTTTGTGGAGTAATGGCAGAAGCCAACGCTATATTTGGCAATAAAAAAATCCCTATTATCCACAGATATAGAGACAACTTAAAATTATCAACCCAAGGCTGATGCGCTTTGAGCGCAAAAAAAATAGATTTTCTCCCCGCTTTTTTAGCAGGTATTCCTCCTTTTATATATAACATTTGTTTATTTTGGCTTGCCTTGCCGTAGTCCCGATTGTTTCGGGACGAAGGCAGGTTTTTTTTGTTTTTATTTTTAGGTGAGTAGTTTTTTATCTCATTGTTATAATTATAGCATAGTTTGGCAGAAAAATCAAGGGGATAAGATTAGTCCCGAGTGCTCGGGATTAGTTATACTTGACTTTTTTATAATTAAAGAATAATATATATTTCATAACGCACATTATAAAAGAAAGGAGGTTTACGATAATGTATATATTATCTAATGAACGAGAAATAGTCTATTGGATTATTCCTTTGGAAAAAATAGGCGAAAGTATCGAAAGGCTATTGGAAGTTGAATTTATATCTGGAAAAGATATTTCAGCCATACCATGCAACAATGAGAGTGAAATTAAATTAAGAATAAAAACAAAATCATCACAAGAAGCAAACGATCTGACAAGGTTATTTTAAAAACAATAGTCATCAAGTCCCGAAACACTCGGGACTTTTTTATTAATTACTAAAGAACTAATTAGCCCAAGCTGAATATTTTATAAAAATCAGAGACTTGCTAAAAAAATAATAATTATGTTACACTTAATTACAGATAAATTTAAATAAATAATTTCATGATTAGCAAAATAAAAATTATTTTTATTATAATTTTACTGTTAGGATTATTTTGGGCAGTTTCTTTTTGGGCCGGCCTTAATTCTTCAATTCAAAAAGCAGATGAAGAAATAGTATTTGTAATTAAGTCAGGTCAAGGAGTAAAAACTATCAGCCATAATTTGTCAGAAGCAGAACTTATTAAAAGTGAAAATTATTTCAACGCTTATATCTGGTTCAAGAATTGGGGCACTAAGATACAAGCCGGCGAATATATTTTAAATAAAAATCTAAGCATTAAAAATATTGCTAAAAAGATGGTTACGGGCGAAACCGAAAGCGATGAACGAGTAATTAAAATTATTGAAGGCTGGGATATTAAAGACATGACAGAATATTTTGCTAAAAATAATATTACTGACGCTGAACGTTTTGAAAAATTAGCGCGTCAAAAAATTTCTCAATGCCCGGCAGAACTATGCTCATCGGATTTTTTTAAAGAGTTGTCACAAGGCGCGACTCTAGAAGGATATTTATTTCCTGATACTTATCGGATTTTTAGAGACGCAACTACTGAAGATGTAATTAAAAAAATGCTAGATACTTTTGATAAAAAATTAACAGATCAAATGTTGGCTGATATTAAAAAACAAAACAAGACCTTATCTGAAATAATAATTTTAGCATCAATTATAGAAAAAGAAGTGCCTAATCCTGATGATATGAAAATGATAGCTGATATTTTCTATAAACGTCTAGACATTAAGATGGCTTTGCAGTCAGACGCAACTATTAATTTTTTTACGCATAAAGGAACTACGCGACCAAGCTTAGAGGATTTGGAAATAAAAAATCCTTATAATACTTACAGAAATCCCGGATTACCACCCGGACCAATTTCCAGCCCTGGCTTATCAGCGATTGAAGCGGCGGTTTATCCAGAGTCCAATGATTATTATTATTTTCTAACCACTCCTGAAGGAAAGGTGATTTATTCTAAGACTTATGATGAGCATTTGCAGAATAAATATAAGTATTATTAAGTAATATAAAAGAACAGCATTTTCTTTGTAGTAAAAGGTGCAAATATTGCTTGCAATTCGTAGTCCCGAGTAACTCGGGACGAAGGATTGACATATTTTGTAATTATGATATTATTGTAATACAAAGTATTACTTATTAATACAATAAAAATATGCGGGCAGTATTAAATATATCTTTGCCGGAAAAAATGGCAATGAAAATTAAAAAAGAAGTAAGAACTGGCAAGTATGCAACTGTTAGCGAGTTTTTTCGTGATTTATTGCGCAATTGGGAAGAAAGTAAGCTATTAGCTGAATTACAAGAGAGTCGTCGAGAGATAAGAGCAGGAAAAGGCAAAGTATTAAAATCACTTAAAGATTTGCGTTAAATAACTTAAGGAGGCATGCAAATTATTTATTCTCCAAAATTTGTCCGTAAATACAAAAGATTACTCGACTGTGTTAAAGATAAAGCTGAAAAAGCAGAACAACTTTTTCGCGCAAATCCTTTTTACCCTGCTTTAAAAATCCATAAATTGACTGGAAAATTTAAAAATTTTTATTCATTCTCAATAGATTATAAATATAGGATTATTTTTGAATTTGAAGATAGAAATACAGTATATTTTCATTCAGTAGGCGATCATTCAGTCTATCAATAATAAATTGACATATTTTATAGATATGTTAATATATATTTAACAATCAAGTTCCATAGACAGTGGGTTGCTAAAAAGCATGAGTCCTGCCGAGGAAAAAAGCTAATTTTAGCTATTTTTATGTCTGTGGAAGGTTTCCACAGATTTTTTTGTTTAACACGCTAATTAAACGAATAGCTACAAAAAATACGAAAAAATAAAAAATTAATTAGTTTTTTTCGTTATTATTAGTTAATTTTAGTGTATTTATATGGCTATTACTAAAAATAAGAAAAAAGAGATAGTAAGGGATTTAGAAAAAAAGTTGGCGCGCGCTAAATCTATTGTTTTTACAAAATATTTCGGCGTGAATGCTAATGATATTAATAATCTAAGGAGTAAATTTAGAGAATCAGGCAGTGAATATATAGTCTCTAAAAAAACTTTAATGGATATAGCCCTAGAAAAAACAGATATAAAAGGCAAGAAAATAAAAGATTTAGAAGGCGAGGTAGCAGTTATTTTGGGATATGAAGACGAAGTAGCGCCGGCAAGAATTTTAAGCGATTTTGCCAAAGAGCACGAAAGCATGGAAGTCCTAGGTGGAGTTTTAGAAAATAAGTTTATTGACGCTGCCAAAGTTAAAGCTTTAGCTCAACTACCCTCTAAACAGGAATTGTATGCTAAGCTTGTTGGTTCAATCAAAGCACCTGTCTCTGGTTTTGTAAATGTATTGTCTGGTAATTTGAGAGGATTGGTTACGGTGTTAAAGGCAATTGAAGATAAGAAATAATAATTATATAATAAGTAATATTTCCCCGAAGCTTGCTTCGTGGGGCGTCCATGGTAAGATAGACGAACTATGGATACTTCAATCAAAAAATCACATAATGTTTCAAATTTATTCAGAATCAAGGTATTA
>Ga0180007_10001966_pt1 | contig 25691 bp, 27 predicted proteins | sample MM_PC_MetaG_FD_121122 | JGI IMG/M metagenome (GOLD analysis project Ga0180007, IMG submission 121122) | Groundwater microbial communities from the Aspo Hard Rock Laboratory (HRL) deep subsurface site, Sweden - MM_PC_MetaG | ecosystem: Environmental > Aquatic > Deep subsurface > Groundwater... | reverse complement strand
GTTGATAGGATCGTTCTCGATTGTTTTATAAGTTTTAAAGGGAAACCAATACTTCTGAACTTGATACATATAGTACCCGATGATTGTGTTTTTGATCTTCGGATCCTCATTTTCAAGCGAAGGCGGCTTCTGAACATACTGAATATCCGCATCCGAATAAAAGGATGTAATTTGCTTCTCAACCAAGTCAACATAATGCTCATCCGTCGCAATATAAAAAGAAAGTTCTTTCTTCTCAACAAACATCTCCATCGAGATAAAAGCGTGATGAAAAAGCCAAACCCTAATCCGATTATTCAGAGTAAGCTCCCGAATCTCATGAATTCCTCTATAAAGCTGCTCCATTATCGCTATTTTTTCTCTGAAATCCTTCTCATTAGCCTTTTCCTTATCCTTAGGTGAATCCTCCCTCGGGAGAGTGATCAATAAATATCTCATGTATTTCCGCCTCTTGAGCATGTACCAAAACCTGATCCCCTTCCAAGAAAGCTTCCAAAGAACATAAACCACCAACAAAATAAAAAGAGTCCACCAAACGTGATCAAGCATCCAGCTCCCCATCGCCCCGAAAATGTCCGTTAGAAATTGCATTTGCTATAGCTAAATAAATCAGATAATTATAACAGAAAAGCCCAACCTGGGGAAGTGGCGAGATTTGCGCTTGGTAGCGTAGAGGGAGCGGAACGCTCCACTCGAAACGGACAACAATTTTCAAGAAATAAGGAGTTTCAACCTGTTAAAGCGACTTATTTCGTAGAAAATTGAGCAAATCCCCATTGGAAAACCAACTTTAACCTTAAAAAACAAACAACTTGACTTGATCCAAACTTATCCTAAAGCATAAATTCAACTTATCCCTCGGTTGACTCCTCGGACTCCCGAGGAGGGATGCCTGCAGGATAAAATCTTGTTAACCAATCTCCATATCTCCAATTTCCAGGCATACCATTACCCATACCCCCAGAATGAACTCTAGAGCTACTTGAGGCAACATGCGCTCTCTCGGTAGTACGCGCTCTCAATTCATCAACAGTAATACCTAACTCCTCAGCTTCAGCTACCATATCCTCCTCAGCCATCCTGATCATCTCACCTACTCCCTCTCTATTAGTTTGATTAACTATTTCATGATCCTTTCTGGCCCTTTCAATAATTCTTTCATCCCCCCCTCTGTTAGATTCTGTTGCCATAATATTTTTGGTTAAAATTTATCTTTCAAATAAGAAACAAGCTCCTCAATTTTCACCCTCTCCTGCTCCATCGAATCCCGATCCCTAACCGTAACACTGCCATCTTCAAGTGAATCAAAGTCAAAAGTCACGCAGTAAGGCGTTCCAATCTCATCCTGCCTTCTGTATCTCTTCCCAATCGAGCCCGTAACATCAAACTCAGATGCAAAGTGACCTTTCAACTCATCAAAAACCTTCCTCGCATCATCATTCAACTTGTTAGACAAGGGCAAAACAGCAACTTTAACAGGAGCAATTTCAGGTTGCAACTTAAGAACAACACGCACATCGCCTTCAACCTCCTCTTCAGTATAAGCGGACAGGAGCACCATCAAAACAGACCTCGTAAGCCCAAAAGTCGGCTCAACAACATGCGGAATATAACGCTCATTCGTCTGAGGATCCAGATATCGCATATCTTTCCCACTCTTTTCCATATGATTTTTAAGATCAAAATCCGTCCTATAAGCAAGCCCGTAAAGCTCTTTCCACCCAAAAGGCGTCTCAAACTCAATATCCAAAGTCCTCTTGGAATAGTGCGAAAGCTCATCCTCCGTATGCTCCCGAACCCGCGTCCTTTTCTCATCAATCCCAACAAAAGCAAGCCACCTCTTCATCTCCAAAAGCCAATAATCAAACTTTTTCTCCCAATCCTCTTCTTTGACAAAATATTCAAACTCCATCAAATCAAACTCAATAGTCCTGAAAATGAAATTTCCCGGGGTAATCTCATTCCGAAAACACTTCCCAATCTGCGCAATCCCGAAAGGAATTTTCTTGCGACTCGTATCCATATAATTCTTAAAATTCACAAACATCGACTGCGCCAATTCCCCCCTAAGATAAACAGGCTCGGAATCGTTGGAAGTCGGCCCGATATGTGTCTGAAATAACAGATTGAAAACCCTAGCATCAGTGAAGTCGACTTTGCCACATTTCGGACACTTAATTTCATTCTTTTTGATCAAAGCATCAAGATCTGAAACAGAAAGACCCTCAACCTTTTCCTCCGGCAAAGCATCCTCAATCAAATGATCCGCCCTATGCCGAGATTTACACTCTTTACAATCAACCATCGCATCATTGAAACAGTCAACATGCCCCGAAGCCTGCCAAACACGCGGATTCATCAAGATAGCCGCATCAAGTCCAACCATGTCATCCCTATCAAGAACAAAAAACTTCCACCAAGCATCGGAAATATTCTTCTTAAGCTGAGCGCCCATCGGCCCATAATCCCAAGTATTCGCAAGTCCGCCGTAAATATCCGAACCCGGGAAAACAAAACCCCGCCTCTTACAAAGCGAAACAACCTTATCCATTAAATCTGTATCTGCCATAAATTTTGTATTAAATTTCAAGCAAAATATACCTACTCTGCTATCTAATGTCTACCGCTTACTATCTATACAAATCGTAACCGGCCCATCATTAATAGAATCAATCTCCATATGCGCTGCAAAAACACCTCTCTCAACTTTCACCCCATCGGAAGCCAAAGCCTCACAAAACTCCTCATACAATTTTTCCGCCTCATCAGGAGCAGCAGCCTCAATAAAACTCGGCCGATTCCCCCTCTTGGTGTCTGCAAAAAGTGTAAATTGAGAAATAACCAAACAGGAACCGGAAACATCCTTCAAAGAAAGATTGAACTTCCCCTCTTCGTCGCTAAAGATCCTCATACTGGAAATTTTACGAACCAAATAATCAATGTCTTCCCTGTCGTCACCTTGCCCAACACCAAGAAAAACAAGAAGACCATGTTCAATTTGACCGGCAACTTTGCCTTGAACGGTACAAAAAGCCGATTTTACGCGTTGAATGACAGCTTTCATGTAATTAGATATTAGACCTTAGACTCCAGATATCAGAGAAATCCATTTTAGGATTTCATATTTCTGATTTCGGATTTAAGCAACCGGAGGCTGCTTACTCTTGTTCATAAAATCAAGCATCGCATTCTGAAAAACCTTCATAAAAGATTCAGCGGTACGATGAGATAAATTAACCCTGTTAACAACCTTAACCGTAGGCTCCTGAGCCCCGGGCATCAAGTATCCAAAATCAACAATAACCTCATTTGGAGTTACATTTACAGATACAGCATTCGAATAAATACCGGTTTGCGCACCTTCGGCAACAACAACTTTGATTTTCTTCTGCGCACCCGCAGCTTGTGCTTCATCAGCCATTTTATAATTGGTTAAAAATAGTGATTAATTCTTAACACATTTAAGCGGCAAGGCCAACCTTCGCTTTTAATCGGATGATGTCATTATCATGCTCCTCAACTCTATGAGACAACATAGTCACCTCTTGGTCATTTCTAGTCATAGTTTTCAAAATCACCTCTAATATCTCCATAACTCCTTGAAAATCTTCTTTGGTCGCAACATTTTCCTTAAGCCACTTGATATCCAGGTCATGTTCAAGAAGTTTATCATCAATACGATCAAACCTCGCATCTACTCGATCAAACTTCGCGTCTACTTGGCAAAACTTCGCATCTACTTGATCAAACTTCTCATCTACTTGGTCAAACTTCTCATCTACCTTATCGGCAAACTTATCAAGCTTTTTCTCAAGTTGAGATATTTTTTTTAAAACTTTTTCGTCAGACATAACTTAAAAAGTTACTTTCTTGGGCTTCCCACAATAATAATCAAGCCCACCCTCGTCAAACATTTAAGTTTTTTTTAATTTTGCAAACATGCATATTGTGTTAAAGCCATCAGCCATTAGCCATTAGCCATCAGCCATTAGCCAGCTGCCCGCAAGCCGCATCAATCCCCTGACCCAAACTCACTCTAACAGTCACGGGAACCCGATAAGTCTCCAAAATCTCCTTGAAATCCTCTATAGCTTTTTTCCGCGAACAGCGATAAATCGTATCCGTAGCATTGTAAGGGATCAGATTTACATGACAGAGCTGCCCTTTCAACAGCTTGCCCAATTCATGCGCCAAAACAGGCTTATCGTTGACCCCTGCAAGCATCACATACTCATAAGTGACTCTTCGATGAGTTTCTCGAATATATTTTTGGGTTGCCTCCATCAAGTCAGTCAAAGGATATTTCTTGGCAATCGGCACAAGTTCCTCCCGCAAATCCTGCAAAGGAGCATGCAGTGAAACCGCCAATCCAACCTGCAAATCCTCTTCAATCAGAGATAAAATCCCGGGGACAATCCCGGAAGTGGACAAAGTAATATTCCTCGCACCAACATTAAAAGCTCTCGCATCATTCAGATGCCTCACAGCCCTCATAACCTCTTCATAATTATTAAAAGGCTCCCCCATCCCCATAAACACCACATTTGTAATCGGCTCACTATAATCTTTCAAATCCAGAATAAAATAAAGCACCTGATCCGCAATCTCTTCATAAGTTAAATTTCTCTTGAAACCCATCTGTCCCGTCGCGCAAAACTTACATTTGACATTGCAGCCAACCTGACTGGAAACACAAACTGTTCTTCTCCCGTCCTTAAACCTCATCAAAACAGATTCAATTTTCTTCCCATCCTTTTGACAACCAAAAAGAACCTTTTTGACCGATCCGTCCGGAGTAACGGAAACCTTTTTCTCCTCAATCGATAGAAGAGGAACCTTCTCATCAAGAAAATCTCTGAGAGAAACCGGTAAATTCTTCATCTCCCGAAAATCCGCAACTCCTCTATTAAAAACATCGTTAAGAAGCTGTCTTGCCCGAAAAGGCGGATGCCCGACCCGCTCAAAAATCTCTACAAATTCTTTATAATCTTTCATCTTATGAAAATACTGTCACAAATTCGTAACAATGAAAACACATTTTTTAACCTGGAAAAAATCATCAAAAACAAAACTGTTACAAAATCGTGACACTTTTCAGACCCATATGCTTGAAATTTTTCTTTAAAAAAAATATCATCTCCTCTCAATTTAACCAACGAAAGCCATGCACATTCTCATCGTATCGAAATATACACAGACAGCAACAAAAATCAGACAGGAATTCAGAAAATCGGGGATGATTTCAACAACAATCACCCCGGACAAAGTAAGTAAAATATGGCTCACTCAATTTCACGCAATATATATTCACCCTCCGGTCAATCCACGCTCCTGCAGAATAGCAATAAGGAAAATCAGGCAATCCAACTTGGAAATACCGATAATAACGCCGTACTCAATAAAAACAAATCACCCTAATATACAGGTTGTTCCGAATAATTTAACGCTTTCAGGACTAAAAAAAGTAATAAGAATAGAGGCTCTCAAAAAAGCCACCAACGACCCGAGAAAATTAAGATACGAAGATTTAACACTCGACATACACAAAAGAACCGCCAAAAGACACAACGAAACAATCCCACTGCGAAACAAGGAATTCGGAATGCTGGAGCTTCTCATGAAAAAGTACGGAGAAATAGTAAGCCGCAACGAAATCATAGAAACCCTGTGGGACAGAAACGCAACCATTCTAAGCAACACAATCGAAGTGCATATGTCCAGCCTCAGAAAAAAAATAGACAAAAATTTTTCAAAAAAACTTATTCACACAATCCCATCAGCAGGCTACAGGTTCGGAGAATAACAAAAGACCATAAAAATAAAAATTAAAAACCTTTACTGATCTTCACAATATGTGGTAAGGTTCTGGCATATTCAATAAACCTTAAAACAAAAGAACCATGGCCACGCCAAATTTCACGGTCAATAATAACGCAACTGCAACCGACATAAACCTAAGCGAACTCATCGAAAATCTTCTTATAGTCCTAAACGATAAAGAAAAGCATATTATAGAAAGAAGGTTCGCGCTCCATCAGAAGAAAAAACAAACTCTGGAGCAGATCGGACAGAAGTTTTCAGTTACCCGTGAAAGGATTCGCCAAATCGAGAAAAACGCTCTAAAGAAACTAACAAGAAACGCTTTAAACACGAATCTTCGAATTTTGAACGAATACGCAAAAGCTGTAATCGAAAAACATTCGGGGATCATCACGGAAGAGAAGCTTCTCGCAACAATCTTAAACGCACTCAAAAACATTTCAGCGGAAGAACTCAACGAACTCAAACTTGCACTAACACTCGACCCCGAACTGGAAAAAATCGCAAACACAATCAATTACGAACCAAATTGGAGACTCAAGAAAATCCCGTTCCAAATGGTAAAAGAAGTAACTCAAGTAGGACTAAAAGTTCTTAAAGAAAACGGAGATGTAATGTCAAACCTCGAAATTGCAAAAGCGGTAGCGGAAAAACTAAACGAAAAAGTTCCTACAGAGTTCATAGTCAACACAATGGAAGTTGACAAAAGAGTTAAACTAACAGAGAAAGGGTTCGGCTTAAAAACATGGAGACATATCAACCCAAGAACTCTACGAGACAAAATCAGCTTTGTTTTCGAACGCGAACACAAACCACTGCATTTCGTTAAAATCGCCAACCTGATCAGTGAAGGACAGTTCGACACCAAAACCGTCAACACACAAGCCGTACACAATGAATTGATCAGAAACGAAGACTTCATCCTGATCGGCCGTGGAATTTACGCACTATCCAAATGGGGTTACACCCCGGGAACAGTCGCAGAAATCATCGAGCAAATCCTTGATGGAGGTAAAACCCTAAGCCGCGAAGAAATCATCAAAGAAGTTCTAAAACAACGCCAGGTAAAAACAATCACAATCTACTTAAACCTAAAGAACAAAAAACAGTTCAAAAGAGTTGGGCGTGATTCGTACCAGTTAGTGAAGTAGTAACCCGCCGTGACGAGATTCACCTCAAAGCGAAAACACCACGCCACTACCCACTAGCTCCTAACTCCTTAGCCCTCTCATACGCAACTATTACTGCTTGTTTAAGCTTATCCCCCCAATCAGAGCCAAGAATATTCAAAGCAGCCTCAGTTGTCCCGCCTTTTGATGCAACTTTAGAAATCATATCTTCAAAATCACCACTTGAAGCCTCCAAAGAGCCATCTACAAGAACCGGCAAAATTTTCTTCAAATCCTCATCCGAAAACCCAAACTCCTTCCCAACCTCAGTCAAAGCCTTCATAAAAACATAAACATAAGCCGGCCCAGACCCGATCAAAGCTGTCATTTTATCAATTTCATCATCGTTCTCGACCTCAATTTCAGTCCCAAAACTACTCAAAAACTCCCGCACAAACTCCTTATCCGAATCAAGAACACCTTCACTGCAGATCCAAGCATTCACACTCTTCCCCACTCTGGCCCCAAGATTAGGCATCACCCTAACCGCTCGACTAGGCAAATCGGCAAGCTTAACCCCTGCCATAATAGAAATCACCAGTTTATCTCCAAAATCAACTTCAACAGATTTAAAATCCTGTGGCTTAACCGCCAAAAGCACAACATCAGATTCCGCAATCAACTCATCCACACTCCCCGCAACCCTATATCCTGAATCCTCTATCCTATTTTTATCAAAAATAATCACATCACCCGGATAAACACGCCCGATAGCACTCCCCATAACGCCATATCCGATTATCCCGAGTTTAGAGATTGGAGATTGGAGATTAGAAGTTAGTTGGACCATTGATTAATTAATTATTGAATTTTGTTTGGATCTTTACTATCTAACAGCATAGTCACTTTCAATAACCCATTTATAAGAAGTAAGTTCCCGAACCCCCATTGGACCTCTCGCATGAAGCTTCTGCGTACTTATACCAATCTCAGCCCCAAGCCCAAACACTCCCCCATCCGTAAACCTCGTTGATGTATTACGATAAACCGCAGCCGCATCAACTCTTTCCAAAAAAGCCCGGGCAACCTCATCGTCCTCCGCACAAATCGCCTCGGAATGCTTCGAAGAATACTTTGTAATATGCGCTATAGCCTCTTCAAGATTACCAACAACCTTAACGGACATCTGCATAGATAAATATTCAAATCCGAAAGAGTTCTCTGTAGCTTTCTTAACAAGACTTTGATCATATTTGGTCATAATCTCATCATAAGACTTCTCATCTGCGAAAATCTTAACATTATGCTTCTCCAAACCGGGCAGACAGGCATCAAGAAACTCCGCAACAATATCCTCATGCACAAGCAAAGTATCAAGAGCATTGCAAACAGAAGGACGATCAACCTTCGCATTCACAACCACAGCAGCAGATTTAGCGATGTCGGCGCTTTTATCAACATAAGTGTGGCAAACCCCTGCGCCGGTCTCAATCACAGGCACACGAGAGTTTTCCCGCACAAAATCGATAAGCCCCTGGCCACCGCGGGGAATAATCACATCAACATATTTATCAGCCTGCATAAGCTCTTTCGCAGCCTCCCTTTCAGGAGAAAGCAACAAAACGGAATCAACAGGCAGTTGCGCCTCCTGCAAAGCCTCATTTATCAGATTAACAAGCACCTGATTACTCTCATAAGCATCACTGCCACCTTTCAAAACAGCAACATTCCCGGATTTAATACAAAGAGCCGCAACATCAACAGTAACATTAGGCCGAGCTTCATAAATAATTCCAATAACTCCAATAGGAACTGTCACCTTCTTAAGATGAAGCCCCGAAGAGTCATGCTCCTCGAGAACAATCCCAAGAGGGTCCTTCATCCCGGCAACTTCCATAAGACTATCCTCGATCGCCTCTACCCTCTTTTCATCAAGCTTAAGCCGATCATAAAGAGGATTCTCATGCGTCATTTTCTCTAAATCCTTCTGATTTCCGGCAAGAATCATCTCCATATTGTCCTTTAATTTTTCTGCCAAACCCGAAAGAAACTTGTTTCTCTTGGAAACAGGTTCGTTTTTGAGAATCTGAGCAGCCTTCGCCGCATTTTTGAATATTTCCTGATTTTTCATACTGATTATTGATTATTGTTTGTTTCTTGGATCTTGGTTCTTGGATCTTGGATCTTGGTTCTTGGATCTTGGTTCTTGGATCTTGGATCTTGGTTCTTGGATCTTGGTTCTTGGATCTTGGTTCTTGGTTCTTGGATCTTGGTTCTTGGATCTTAAAGAATCAAAAGATTATCCAAATGCACAACCGGCTTCCTATCCTTTTTGTCCTCCAGATTCAAAGCACCCTTTAACTCCTCGGAAGAATAACTCGTAAGCCCAACAGCAATATTTTCACCTTTCTCAGTATAAACATCAACAGTATCTCTTTTTTCAAAATCACCCTGGAAACTTTTGACCCCCGGTAAAAGCAAACTCTTCTTCTGTAAAAGAGCCTTGGCCGCACCATCATCCACAACTATTTTCCCGAAAGAGAGAGCCCCGGCATAAAGCCATTTCTTGAAAGTCTTAAGCCCCTTAGTACGAGGAAGAAACTTGGTTCCAACAAAATCTTCACCATTAATTGCAGCAATCAAGTTACCTTTTCTTTTCCCAAAAAGAACAAAAGTCTCAATCCCAGCCTGAGTCGCAACCTTGGCGGACTGGATCTTACTGTACATGCCTCCCATACCATGCTCGGACACGGATCCACCGCACATATCAAAAGTTTCTTTGGAAATTTCAGAAACTTCCGAAACAATCCGGGCACACTTATTCTTGGTGGGATCACAATCATAAAGCCCCTCAACACTCGAACAAATCACAAGCTTATCGGCATCCATCATAACCGCAAGAAGTGCAGCAAGCTCATCGTTATCTCCAAAACGAAGTTCTTTATCCGCAATCACATCATTTTCATTCACAATAGGAATAATCCCATTAGCAAGAGCTTCAGCCATAACGCCTCTGATAGATAAAAATCTCTTCCTATCAGAGAAGTTATCCCTTTCCAAAAGAGCTTGAGCAACCTTGTAACCTTCCTTCGCAAAAAAATCGGAATAATAACGCATCAATCGCGCCTGCCCCATAGCAGCAAGCACCTGTTTTCTAAGAATTTTATTTTTGATATTTTCACCTCCAAAAATCTCCTTCCCCGCCCCCATCGCCCCGGAACTTATAAAAACAACCTGCCAACCGTCCCTCTGAAGCTCGGAAATCTCATGTGCATAACGTTTAAGAATATTGAGATCAAGATCATTGTCATCATCCAGAAGCACTTGGGTACCAACCTTCACAACAAGCGTACCTTTGCTGCGATTTTGTGACAAATAGTCGTAAACCGACTTCTTGAAAATGCGAAAAGACTTCCCCACCTTCTCCGCCTTAAGCTTACCTTGCCTTATATACAAATAAAGCGTCCTCACCTGCACGCCAAGCATGTCAGCAGCCTCCTCTGTTGTGAAATAATCCATAAGCAGTTAATAATAACTACTTAAATTATAGTGATAAATAGTGCTAAAAGCAAGAAATTACTCGAAATAAGGCTCGTAAGAAGAAGCCTTTTTTATTAGATCTTGTAACCTCTTATACTCACTCTGCCACAAATGCTCAAGCCCTTTTTCAACAATAACCTCTCCCCCTAAAAGCTCCCCATATTTCTCGGCATGATTTAAAGGGACATAAGGATCATCATCGGAAGCAAGTATTGTAATCTTACCTATCTTATCTTTTGCAGAAGCGGAAAGTTCACTTTTTTCAAAAAAGCCCTCCAAATTCCCCCAACCCAAGTTATCAAAAGGAGACGCCACAAGAAAACTCGCCAGAAAAGGTTCACCCTTGTACCCGGAAAGATACCGAGGGATCAAAGCGCCGCCCAAGCTGTGCCCGACAAGCACCGTTTCTCGTGGATCAAGACCTTCAAGAGCCTCGCTCAAAACACTGCTCCAATTCGAGAAACCCGGCTCAACATCCTGCCCGAAATCCGGAACTTCAACCTCCAAACCGGCACTCTCAAGCTCCCTCTTAAGCCAAGGAAACCAGTTAGAATCCGGATCAGCACCGTAACCGTGAATTATTATGACGTTTTTCATCAATAACATCATAACCCTACCAAGTCGGATTCTCAATAAATGTTATTTCAGGAGTATGAATCGGACGATCACCACTCCCGGTAACAAGGATATTTACAATTTGCGTATACTATCCATTTGACACGCACAACTGCCTCGAGCAAGACTACCTCTCCAATCATCAGCATAATGCCTATTATCCTCATCGATAACCAAGTGCCGAACATCCAAAACAGCTTGGACATACATAATAAGCCCACTATAAACACTTGCCGCCTTCATAGCTCCATCACGAGCAATCGCTAAATCTCCAAAATAACAACAATCAGGATTGGACTGCATGTCATAATATCCCAATCTGCTATAAACATTTTTTTTTGTAATACGCCTAGGCTGAAGACCATTTTTCAAAATATCGGGCAGAAACCTTGTCGAGGTTCCATGCAACAGAACGACTTCTTCAGTAGTAGGAGGAATAATATATTCGCCATCACGATCCTTCTCGCCTTCCAAAATATTCCATCTCTCAGGCATTTTTAAAGTCATTAAAAATTAGTGGAGAACCTTAACAAATACTCCCCCATTAATCAATCCATTTTCAATTCATCCTAACCGCTAAATCCTATATCCTACTTTGAATTTTATCAAAATCTCTATTCACCCCCTTCCCATCCATATCATCACTATACCCAAAAGTAATCCCAAAAATCAGCTCTTGATTATCTTTCATCCCTACAGAAAGAATCTCCTCCCTATCACAATGCCTCGCATACCCGACAACGCAACTGCCAATTCCCTGCTCTCGCGCATAAAGACACATGTTTTGGCAAGCCATCCCTATGTCCATCTCGGCGTACTCATTGCCCTTTTCCGCAACAACCAAAACCAAACAAGGCGCCCCGTAAAAAACCGTATCCTCCTTAAACTCAAGCCGTTCCTTAACCCGATCAAGTCGCTCCTGAGAACCGAAATACGAAAGCGCATCCGACCCCTCCGTCCTCGACTTCAAATACCCCTGAGCAGAAAAACTCAATCTGTTAATCGTATCACGATCCGTAATCACAATAAACCTCCACGGCTGATAATTATGCGCCGAAGGAGCCAAACAACCGGCTTCAATGATCTGCTTGATCTGCTCTTCAGTTAAAGGATCAGGTTTGTAAGAGCGCACCGAGCGACGGGAACGCATTAGGTCTAGGATAGGCATGTTTGTTTTGGTTAAAATTTATTCCACATTCAACACCTTACAATCCACCATGTAAGGCGAATTAAAATTCGTCATCTCTCCGGCCTTCTTGCCGGGAGCAAGTAATAATCTAACAGACAAAGGCTTATCAAGTTTGATAGCCAAACTAGCCGTATCAAGAATTGTCCTTTCAATCGTTTCCTCAGATGTATCACCCGGGATAGGAACCGTATCCAGACCACATCCACAAACGGAAGAATACAGAAGCAAATTTGAAATATTATAAGTTTCTTCATTAGCTCTTGCCGCTAATCCAACATCTTCACAGACAGGAAGCATCAAACCTGAATACCCACAGGTTTTAACAGATAAATTCTTAAGCACCCTCGTAACAATGGCAGATATAGTAAGTGTCCCCTGATCCCCGAACTTACCAATCCCCAGTTTCTCGTAAGCAAAAGCAATACTTTCATGTTCTTCCAACCCGGGATTAAGAGAAGAATCAATACCTCCATACCTTACTCCCGATTCTTGTTCAATCCGCTGCGCAACTTCTTGAACCTTCTTTAATTCCTCTTCAAAAACAGATTCCAAATTTTCTTCAGCTTCTTGAAAGCTATTGGATTTTGAAAACGCCTTCATAGCAAGATCTCCACACTCAAGACCAATCCTAAAAGCAGTTTCCCCTTCATGAAATCCTGTAGGAAAAAACGGAATTCCCGGCCTGCAATTCGCAGAAGCACAGAACCTAAAATTCCCACCCCCATTCTCTGTCCATTCCGCAATCTCCTTAACCACTTTGGCCGCCGCTTTAGCAGCTTCAAAATTAACGCCATCCGCAACATTGCCGACAGTCGCAGAACACGAAATAATAGAAGTAACCTTATTAATTGCCGAAAGAACGGCTATCTTCTCCGGTGTCTTAGCGTATCCTATATTCAAAAAACTCACATCAAGACCTTTTCCAATCTCCTCTATTTTCTGTACTTCTTTCACAATCTCGCTATCAGATAAATCCTTCATGTAATCCTCCCATGAATTGGTTGCAACCCTGGTTGTTTGAACTTCATAACCTTCTTTTTCAAAGGCTTCCTTAGCTGTTTTATTAAATTCAGCGGCCTCCTTTATCTTATCGATTTCGGACAAAGACTCTAACTCAACACCTGTTGTTATTGTTCGGATTTTCATAATAAAAATTTTTAATTAACTACATTTTAAACCTCTTCTTGAGTTCCGCAACCACATCCTCAAATCGAAGATCATTTTCTTTCAGCAAAACCATCAAGTGATACAAAAGATCAGCACTCTCTTCCACCAACCTCTCCCTAGTCTCCAAAGTAGCCGCCTTGCATACTTCCGCAGCCTCTTCCTCCACTTTCTCAACCATCTTACCCACACCTTTTTCAAACAAATAAGCCGTGTAAGACCCTTCAGGCATCTTTTCCTTCCGATCAGCAATCAAGCATTCCAATTCTCTTAAAAAAGCATCTGAGAAACAGCTCACGCTTCCTGTGTGGCAGGTCGGACCGGCAGGATTCACCTTAATTAAAAGGGCATCTGAATCACAATCATCAACAATCGAAACAACAGAAAGCACATTCCCCGAAGTTTCACCTTTCATCCAAAGCTTCTTCCGGCTTCGACTCCAGAAGTAAACTTTCCCCGTTTCCTCAGTCAAACGCCTCGCTTCTTCATTCATATATCCAAGCATCAAAATCTCCATAGTTTTCGAATCTTGAATTATTGCAGGTATTAAATTTTTCATAATCTTACAGTTATATTTTTAGAATTTAAAAAATCTTTAGCTTCTTTAATCGAATACTCCCCATAGTGGAAAATACTCGCAGCCAAAACGGCATCGGCAACGCACAATCCTTCATATAAATCCTCCAAAGACCCGGCCCCACCGGAAGCAATAACAGGTATGGAAACCATCCCTGAAACACTCTTCAAAAGCTCTATATCATATCCTTCCTTCGTTCCATCACGATCCATTGAAGTTAGCAAAATTTCCCCCGCCCCCAGCTCATAAACCTTCTTAATCCATTCAAAAGCATCTAATTCCGTATTCTCACGGCCTCCTTTTACAAAGACATTCCAGTTATCACCCTTTTTCTTTACATCCACGGCTACAACAATACATTGAGACCCAAAAGCCTTAGCTCCCTCAGAAATAAGCGCAGGATTCTTAACAGCAGCGGAATTTATAGAAATTTTATCCGCACCTCGCCCCAAAAGCTCCTTCATATCTTGAGTCGTCCTTATCCCTCCACCAACTGTAAAAGGTATAGAAATCGCTCCCGCAACACGCTCGACCATATCGTAAATTGTATCGCGATCTTCGGAAGTTGCTGTTATATCGAGAAAAACAAGTTCATCCGCCCCTTGCTCATAATAAAATCTAGCAAGTTTGATGGGATCACCGGCATCTTTGATATTCACGAAGTTAACACCTTTAACAACCCTGCCGCCTTGCACATCCAAACATGGGATTATTCTTTTTGCTAACATTTTATGGCTTGGTTAAGATCTATTTTTCCCTCATAAAGAGCTTTGCCGATAATTACACCGCCCGCTCCCAGCTCTCGCAGCTTCACAATATCTTCAATGCTCGTAACTCCTCCTGCAACTATCACCTCAAATCCATTTGGCAAAGATTTAATCTTCACCCCTTCAAGCATTCCGTCCCGACTAATATCGGTAACAATGATCGTTTCCACACCCAGTTCTCCAAGCTTTTCCAAAAAATCCTCAACAGAAACATCCGAAACCTCCTCCCAACCTTTAACCGCTATTTTCCCGTCTTTAATATCAACCGAAATCACAACACGATCTGCACCAAATTCAGCTATTAACCTCTTGAGTAAATCTTGATCATTTACGGCAGCAGTCCCCAAAATTATTCGAGAAACATCAAGATTGAGAAGTTTTTTAGCAGATTCATAATCCCTTATTCCTCCACCAACTTGAATTGGCAACCCAACACCCACTAATTCCTTAATAATATTCATGTTAACAATCCTTCCTTCTCTCGCCCCATCAAGATCAACAACATGCAGCATTTCAGCTCCAGCTTCCTTAAACTTTCGAGCAACTTCGCAAGGATTTGCAGAATATTCTTTGACTTGAGAGTAATCGCCTTTCGTAAGACGCACACATTTCCCACCGATAATGTCTATTGCAGGTAAAATTAACATCGGGGGCGGCTGTAAGCCGACCCTTTCACAAAAGTTAGAGAGTAATTTAAGACCAATCTCACCTGATTTTTCAGGGTGAAATTGAACTCCATAGAAGTTCCCCATCTTAACCGCGGAAACAAATTCGCCTCCGTAATTACTGCGTCCCAAAACATATCGATCACCACAATCAACATAGTAGGAATTAAGAAAATAGAAGTAATTTTCATCAGCGATACCGGCAAATAATTCATCATTCTGCTCATCTGACACAGTATTCCAACCGATCTGCGGGACCTTAATATCACCTGTGAATTTCTTCACCTTTCCATTTATCACTCCAAGGCATTTAGTATCATCTTCCTCCGAATAATCAAGTAAGAGCTGCATACCCAAACAAATCCCCAAAAAAGGATTTCTGAGCGTAGGAATAACCTTGTCGAATCCACTTTTGCGCAAGTTCAACATAGCACTCCCGGCAGCTCCCACTCCCGGGAAAATTATTTTCGCGTCATCGCGGAGCTTTTCCGGAGTCCCGATGATTTCGTAGTTAAATCCTAGTTTTTCGAGCGCATTTGCAACACTTTTTAAGTTGCCTGCACCATAATCGATAATCTGTATCATGATTTTCCTTTAGTTGATGGTAATTGATTTGAGCCGTCCTTGGATGTGGCCATCTTCATGGCTCTGGCAAACGATTTGAAGATAGCTTCGATTTTGTGATGCTCGTTTCGCCCGTATTTCACTTCAATGTGGATATTTGCCTTTAAGTTATCGGCTATGGCCTGGAAAAAATCTTCTAACAATTCTGTTGGGAAATCTCCAACATATTCACGTTTAGGCTCATATTTGAAAACGAGATAACTTCTCCCTCCAAGGTCTAAAGCACACATCGCAAGAGATTCATCCATCGGGAGCAAAAATCCATATCGCTCGATGCCTCTCTTGTCTCCAAGCGCTTCATTTAGAGCTTGTCCGAGACAAATTCCGACATCTTCAATTGTGTGATGTTCGTCAACTTCAAGGTCGCCTTTTGCTTTGACCATAAGGTTTATCCCTGAGTGTTTTGAGAAAAGCTCAAGCATGTGATCAAAAAAACCAATCCCGGTACTAATGTTGCTTTTACCGATACCGTTCAGCTTAACTTCAACCTCAACACAAGTTTCATTGGTTTTGCGCTTCATGATTTGAATCGTTGCGCCTTGCAGGCGCGTTAATTTATAAAATGGCGCGAGGACCGCTTCGCTTCCTTGCGCTGGGGTTAGGAAATATATCGTTCGTTTCCGCTTTAACTCCTCGCACTCCAATATTTTGAGCAAACTCCATATCGCTTTCCCGATCCCCTATTACGAAGGATTTGTCATAATTAATTGGTGTTTTCTTCAAAAACTCTTCAGCCATGCCTGTTTTCGGCTTCCTGCAATCACAGTTTTCTTCTGCAAAATGTGGGCAGACAAAAATTTCATCAAATTCAATTCCCAAATCCTCAATCATCCTATTTTGAACCAACAGGAAATCTTCTTCCGAAAAACTATCGGTGCCCCTGCCATCCTGATTACTGACCATAACAAGCATATATCCCGCTTCTTTCAATTTTTTCAATCCTTCATTAACTCCAGGTAAAATTTGATATTTCTCCAAAGAATCAACCTGGAAATCGATTTGATTCTCAAAAAGAATCACTCCATCACGGTCTATGAAAGCAACTTTCTTTATGAGCTTCTCAAGTTCTTCAAGAAATCGATCATTCTGTGACTGAGTTCCAATAGAAACCCTCAAGCAATCCGCAAGCATCGGCATCCCGCTTCTGTCTCTAATCACAACCCCATTTTCCTGCAGAGCTTTCTGAACCTGAGAAGCTCCGGGAATTTTAAACAAAATAAAGTTCGCATCAGAAGGAAAAACTTTCAATCCAAACTCTTTCAACCGAGCAATAACACGCTTCTTTTCATCCAAAATGGCTTTAATCTGCATCTCCCCGGACAAAATCTCTTTAGCTGCATCTTGAGAAAGCTGATTCACATTATAAGGCGGCTTAATCTTATTCATCGCTTCAATAATCCACTCCGTAGCAATAGCAAACCCTACTCTCAACCCGGCAGCACCCCACGCTTTCGATAAAGTCCGAAGAGCAACAAGATTACCCGTTTTCAAAGCCATTGAATCGCTGTCCGCAAATTCAATATAAGCCTCATCAAGAACAACAATCCCTTCAAATCGCTCACACAATTCAAGAATATCCTTCTCTTTGAGCAGATTTCCCGTCGGATTATTAGGAGAACAAGCAAAAATCAATTTCGTATTCGGCGAAACCGCAGCAAGAGTTTTCTCAACATCAATCTGGAAATCCTCGCCGAGCAACACAGATTTACAAGCAACATTATTTATATCCGCAGAAACCTTGTACATCCCATAAGTCGGATCCAAAGTAATCACCTCGTCCTCTCCAGGCTCACAGAAAACCCTAAACAACAGATCAATCGCCTCATCAGAACCATTCCCAACAAAAACATTCGGAATAGGAACCCCATATGCCTTCCTCACTTCAGTCGCATAAGGATCAGGATAACGATTGTATTTACCTCGCGGATTTTCATTCGCATCAAGCAGCACCCCCTCACTCGCCGTTTGTCTGGCGCATATATAGGGCTTCAAAGCTTGTACGTTTTTTCTGATTAAATTTTTCATGATTTAAATTGGTTGGAAATTCTTAATTTTACAGATTCGGCATGTTTTGGAAGGCCTTCTAAAGTTGCGAATTCCGGAACAAAATCTGCAGCCTTTTTCGGCTCTTTGACTTCCGTGTATTCCGTACGAATCAAGAAGTCTTCTACTGAGACAGGTGATTGAAATCTTGTCGCACCTCCTGTTGGAATAACATGATTTGAACCTGAAACTCCATAATCACCCATCGGAACACAAGTGTCCGATCCTATAAAGACCGCCCCGCCCCGTATCTTCAGAGCATCTTCCCGCGAATTGACTGTTATTACTTCCGTGTGTTCAGCTCTGTACCGGTTTGCAAACTCAATTCCTTCATCGATCGAATCTACTAAAACAGCACCTCCTTCTATAGATTCAGCTAACTCACGACTGGTAGTCACAAGAATGCAATCCCCATCAGCCCCATGCTCAGCTTGAGACTCCAAATCAGCCTTAATCAACCGCGGATCAGCAGTTTCATCAGCAAGTATTAAAATTTCCGAAGGTCCTGCAAAAATATCAATGCCGCATCTATCTCCAAGCATCATTTTGGCAGTATTCACATACTTATTCCCAGGTCCAAAAATCTTATCAACAGGTTTAATCGACTCTGTCCCATAAGCCATCGCAAAAATAGCCTGCGAACCTCCAACCTGATAAATCTCCGAAACTCCGACAGCTTTCGCAGCAGCCAAAGTAATCTCTGAAACAGGAGGAGGTGTACAAAGAACAATACGTTTGACTCCTGCAACTTTCGCAGGTATCCCAAGCATCAATACACTCGAAGGATAAGCAGCCAATCCGCCAGGCACATAAAGCCCTACACTTTCGATAGGACTGGATTTCAACATAAAATCATATCCTTCTCCCTCAATTTTTACAGGCTTTCTTTCAGCCAAAATCTTCTCATTGACCTTGCGAATCCGCTTAGCAACAATCTCTAAAAATTCCGGGACTGTAGTCTCTTCAATCTTATCCTTCGAAACAAGAAAATCCTTAATTTCGACCGCATCGAATTTAGCCGTAAGATCCCTCAACGCAGAATCCCCTCGTTCAATCACATCCTGTTTAATACAATTAACAACATTCCAAACTCCCTGATCAAAATATTTGGGATTTACTCTCTTATTAAGTACTTCTTTTTTGCTTAAAATGGCCATTTTGAATTTGGATTAGATATTAAAACAGCTTGTGATTCCAATACCGTCACAAGAGGCACCAAATTATTTTCTTCAAGAGTCTTCCCGGTCTGCACAAGATCACAAACAGCATCCGTAAGTCCCATGGCAGGAGTAACTTCCACAGAACCTTTAACTTCAATGATCGATGCATTGACCTTGTTTTTCTTGAGAAAATCCTTGAGCAAATTAGGAAAAGAAGTAGCAATACGCTCGCCATTAAGATCTTTGACCGACTTCGCCGATGACTCTCGCGGAACAACTATCTTGAGAGAACATCTGGCAAATCCCAATTTCTCAACAACTCGAACCTTATATCTCTTTTCAGCTACCGCATTCTCACCGACAATCCCGAAATCAACAATCCCCTTCTCAACAAATTCAGGAATATCCGTCTGTCTCAAAAACAGAATTTCGAGATCATCAGAACGAGCAATCATTTCACGCCCATTTTTTGGAACTTTAATCCCAATCGAGCGTAAATACTTTAAGCTCTGTTCTGTAAGTCTGCCTTTCTTTTGAATTGCAATTTTATACATAGCCTTTGATATAAGAAATAAGCTGATTTTCAGGTATGGTTTTTTGCCTGCCCGTTTCCATAATCTTTATTGTTACCTCATTTTTCGCTCGTTCCTGCGAACCTCGAACTACCACAAATGAGATTTTTTTCTTATTTGCATATTTGAATTGTTTTGAAAGTTTGTCAGGCTCAAAATAAACCTCTGAGTTTATACCTGCTTCGATAAGTGAAGTATAAATCCCAAGAGCATCTCCACTGCTTTCCTCATCAAAAACAGTTACCAAAACCTTCGAATTAAGAGGAATCTTTTTTAACTTCCCCATTTTCTCCAAGGCAATCATTATTCTTTCAAACCCAAAAGCAACTCCCACCCCCGAAAAATCCTCCTTACAAAAAAGCCCGCACAAATCATCATATCGACCTCCCCCGCAAAGAGATCCAAGCCCCGCTTCATCACAGATAACCTCATAAGTGATACCCGTATAATAATCGAGACCTCGCGCCAAATATGGATCAAATTCAAGATATTCCTCATCAATCTTGAAGTCCTTACATAACTGTAAAAATTCATAGATTTCACTCGTGTCATAATCCGCAAAATCCTTCTCTGCAAGTACTTTGAATAATCTGGAAATCTTTCCCGAATCAAAACCTTTCTTCTCCAACTCCTCCCGAACACCCTCTTCTCCGATCTTATCCATTTTATCAATACTTCTGATAACCGCAGGTGCATCCTCCAAAACCCCCAGAGATTCCAATATAGCGTTCATCAATCTTCTGGAATTAATTTTCAGCTTAAAATCTTCGAATCCCAACTCTTTAAACACATCAACAACAACTCGCGCTATTTCAGCCTCGGCAATCAAGCTTTTTGTGCCAATAACATCGATATCACACTGATAGAACTCTCTGAGACGGCCTTTTTGAGGCTTCTCAGCCCTCCACACACGCTGAATTTGATAACGCTTGAAAGGCATCGGCAAATCCTGCCAGTTAGCAGCCACTAAACGAGCAAACGGAACTGTCAGATCATAAGGAAGCGCTATCCTCCTGCCGCCTGAATCCTCAAAACTATAGGTTAGCCTGTCCCCATCATCACCGTATTTCCCCAAAATAGTTTCGGCATATGCGATAACCGGCGTTTCTATAGTGTCATAACCGTATTTCTCAAACACCTTGCGTATTTGTTCCATAACGAAGTTTCTTTTTGCCATGTCTTCGGGAAGAAAGTCCCTGGTTCCTTTGAGTATCTTTGGCTGTATAATTTGGTTCATGATTAAAATTGATTAGATAAATAACAAAAAAAGCTCCGAATAGAGCTTAGTGAGGGTGAGAACGCAAAATTGCATGTATAGGTGCGCCTCACCCTTACATGTGATGATGTGAATTAAGTTTGTCGAGACTGTTTCGTTCTACAGTTACCATGTTTCAATTGATTAATACAAGCGTACATTAGTCAAAGGACTATCAATTGTCAAGCTTTTTTGTTACAATTCGTTAAAACATCCTAATAAAACAGATATGCAAAAATCTTCAAAAAACAACTGGGAAAAGGAATTACCTAACTTACACAAGGCTTTTCTATCATTAAAAACCGAAGCCGAATGCAAAAAATTCTTACGTGACCTTTGCACAATCACCGAAATTCAAGCAATGACAGAAAGATGGCAAGTAGTTCGAATGATAGACGACGGTATCCCCTATCGCGAAATATCAAAAAAAACCGGCATGAGCACAACAACCATTACAAGAATTGCAGATTGGATGAAAAACGGAGAACAAGGCTATCAACTTGTACTGAAAAGGATGAAATAGCCTTTTACTGGCTTACGCCTGGAATTTCCACACAAACCATCGTTTTTTTCGGCGAAACCAGAATTTCATTCTGTTTTCGCTGTGGTGGGCGCTATAAGAGTCGAACTTATGACCTTCTGGGTGTAAACCAGACGCTCTAACCAACTGAGCTAAGCGCCCCTATTTATTTCAACAAGGGTATATTTACCAGATTTGGATATAAATATCAATCAAACCATCAAAGTTTTATTTTTGTTTCGAGCGGCTCTGCAGGCCTGAAAGGCCGAAGCCCTAGCGAGAAACAAAACATAAAACTTACTTGGTGCCCAGGAGAAGACTTGAACTTCCACCCACAAAAAAGTGGACTAGGCCCTCAACCTAGCGCGTCTACCAATTCCGCCACCTGGGCATTTTGTAAAAGAGCACAGTAATTTTACTTATCCAGAGGCAAATTACAAGCCAATGTTTAGTCTCAAGTACCCAGTACCAAGTCCCAAGTAACAGGTATTTCGCTCCGCGAAATTTTTTCTATAAACCATTAAAAAGCGTTCTGCGAAGCAGAACCCCATATACTGAGTACTTGGCACTTCTTACTAATTACTAACACATCACTCCGTCTGCCCCAGCACAACTTTAACCTCAATCTCCTTTTTATCCCTCCAAACCTTCAAAACAACCTCATCTCCAATATTATAATCTAAGATAGCATCACTCAAATTATACTCATCGCTCAAAACAACCCCTCCAAACTCAATAATAATATCCCTCGCCTTAAGTCCCGCCTCATAAGCCGGACTGCCTTCAACTATGGCGGGCTTACCACTCATGGAATCTCCAACAAGCGCAGCTCCGTAAGAAACACCAAGCCCGAACTTTTCATCAGCAGCCTCATTTATCATCACATAATAAATCCCCAAATAAGGACGCGCGATATAACCGTATAAATTGTAAGAATCAACAATTTTCACAACATCATTAATAGGCAAAGCAAACCCTATCCCTTCAGCCTGAGTATCAACGGCGGTATTCACACCAATAACCTGCCCATCAAGATTAACAAGAGGTCCCCCGCTATTCCCCGGATTAATAGCAGCATCCGTCTGCACAAGCCCATCAAGCGCGGAAGGATTCATCCCCTGCATATTAGAAGCGATTATTTCGCGACCTGTTGCACTTACAATTCCCGCAGTAGTTGTGTTTTCATATTCGGCAAAAGCATTCCCGATAGCCAAAACCATCTGCCCAACCTTCAAACTCTCAGAATCACCAAACTCAACATAAGGCAAACTCCCCAGCAAAGCCGCCTCCTCAGACTCCTCCTGTGCAGTAAGCTGCAAAATCGCCAGATCATTAGTGCTGTCTACATCAAGAATTTCCACATCAAACTTAACCCCATCAACAGTATAAGCCACATATTCAAGAGAAGTATCTTCAATCACATGACGGTTTGTAACCGCCATCCCGTCTTTACTTACAATAAAAGCCGTCCCCCCGCCGACTTCCTGAAGATTCCTCTCGCCACCAGTATCATAAGAATAATATTGCTCTAAAGGCCCCCAGAAATACTGATCTAAATAAGCGTTCAGATCCTGCAAAGCAACAATACTGACAACAGCAGGTGAAACCTTGTCATAAGCGCTAATCAGCTTCGACTCCTCGGTATAAACCTCACTCACAGTTGTAGTCACCTCCTCCTGGAAATCGACAATATCACTTGCAAGTAAATACATACTCGTTCCGGCCCCCGATACTCCACCCACAAGAAGACTTATAATAATCGTACCGATCATGCCAACATGTTTTTTGGATTTCATTTTTGTTTTTGGTTAAAATTTTCTTATGGGATTCTACCCCTGTTAAGTGGTTTTGTCCATTTCTCGGAATTTCTTGAAATTCCGAGCCTACAATCAACTTCATAAGAATAGGTTGAGCACACAGCGAACTTTCGAACATTTGGGTCTCGAGGGCCCCAAATGTGAGAAAGAGAAGTTAAGCGAAACCTATTCTTATGAAAACCTTGTGGGGGAGCTCGTGAGGGGGACACATCCCCCTCACGTTTTAAAAAATCACCTTGAAAACTCTCGATCCCCCGCTACAATTGACAAGGTGCATACAAAACACAACATCCGAGCGGAAATAAAACAAAAAAGGCAAAGCCTCGGAAGGTTCAAAAAAATCTCATTTAACAAGGAACTAAGAAAACAGCTCGAAACATTCGAGCCTTTTTTGAAAGCGAAAAATATACTCTTTTACGCCTCAATGCCTCAGGAAATCGACACTTTAAAGCTAATAAAAAAATACAACAAAGACAAAAACATCATTCTTCCAACAGTCTGCACAGACACCAATACATTAAAGCTTTACCATCTTAAGAACCTCCGCGAACTCCGCTCCGGCTATCAAGGAATCCTGGAAATCCCCCACTGCCTCAAAGATACGCACAAACCTGAAGAAATCGACTTTTGCATCGTCCCCGGACTCGCTTTCGACCCACAGGGCAACCGGATCGGATACGGAAAAGGCTTTTATGATGAACTTCTAAAAAAAGTAAAGGCAAAAAAAGTCGCCCTCGCCTACCACTTCCAGATCTACGAATCGATCCCGGCCTCAAAATACGATGTTCCTGTAGACTTTATAATCACCCCTGATAAAATCATTAACGCCAGTTTCGGAAAGCAAAGCGATTCCGGAACCCTCAAGCCCGAAGGGCTCAAAAAAAGATAAATTCTTAAACTTAATAAAAATGCCAAGTAACAACAAAAAACACATCCAAGACCAAGATAACGACGTTTATCAAGCCATAATCGGCGAAGAAAAACGCGAATCTGACGGACTTGAACTAATCGCATCAGAAAACTACGTCTCACCTGCCGTTCTCGAAGCTCTCGGATCGGTTTTTACCAACAAATACTCGGAAGGATACCCCGGAAAGCGCTACTACGGCGGACAAACCTACACAGACGTCGTCGAATCACTGGCAATCGACCGCGCCAAAGAAATATTCGGCGCAGAGCACGTAAACGTACAACCTCTATCGGGAGCACCGGCCAACGTCGCGACATACTTCGCACTCCTCGAACCCGGAGACACAGTCCTCGGCATGGATCTTTCACACGGAGGACACCTCACACACGGACACCCGGTCACCTACATGGCTAAGCTTTACAACTTCATAAGATACAAAACCACCCCTGAAGGCTTGATTGACTACGATCAAATCGAACAAATGGCCAAAGAGCACAACCCAAAAATAATCCTCGTCGGCTACAGCGCATATTCCCGCGAAATCGACTACGAGAGAGTCAAAAAGATCGCAGATGAAGCAAACGCCCTAACAATGGCCGACATGGCCCACATAGCCGGTCTAATCGCCGCAGGAGAGATGAATAATCCTGTACCGCTGTTCGATGTCGTAACAACCACAACACACAAGACACTGAGGGGCCCTCGCGGCGGAATGATCCTTTGCAAAGAAAAACATGCAAAAGCAATAAATAAATCAGTCTTCCCCGGATTCCAAGGCGGCCCACACGAAAACAACATCGCGGCAAAAGCGGTAGCCTTCAAAGAAGCGATGACCGAAGACTTCAAGCAATACGCCCGCCAAACCCGCAAAAATGCCAAAATCCTAGAAGAAGAACTAAGGAATTACGGGTTCAAACTAATGTTCGGCGGCACAGACAATCATTTGCTCCTAATTGACACAACCAGTAAAGGCGCAACCGGCCAAGAAGCCGAAGACGCCCTCGATGAAGCAGGAATCACAGTTAACAAAAACATGATCCCTGACGACCATCGCAAACCTATGGATCCTTCCGGAATCCGCATCGGAACCCCTGCAATGACAACCCGCGGCATGAAAGAAGACGAAATGCGAATGGTTGCCAAGTGGATGGATGAAGCTATTGCAAACAAATCCGATGAAGCTGTCCTAAAACGCATCAAAGGAGAGATCAAAGAGATGTGTGATGAGTTTCCGGTTCCCGGGATTTAGAATCTACCAAAGCATATTGGTATATTTGTCCAACTCTGATTTACGGGTTGGATCTGCCGTACGCAAATCATATCCCAAGTATTCTTTTAAAAATT
>Ga0180007_10001965_pt1 | contig 25702 bp, 21 predicted proteins | sample MM_PC_MetaG_FD_121122 | JGI IMG/M metagenome (GOLD analysis project Ga0180007, IMG submission 121122) | Groundwater microbial communities from the Aspo Hard Rock Laboratory (HRL) deep subsurface site, Sweden - MM_PC_MetaG | ecosystem: Environmental > Aquatic > Deep subsurface > Groundwater... | reverse complement strand
AGTTTTGTGAAAATCAGGAAGTTGCTGTCGAAACTGTCTGCATACATTCTGCATCTGTATGGCCGTTCGCGGCGGACGCCTCGGAAGCCATGGACGACTGGTGAGAATTTCAGCGATACCTTTAGAAAGGATATAGAGTTGCATGCAAGAATGCTGAAACATCGGAACAATGTAGTACTCATGAGCTATGGCGGCTCAGCCGTTTTGTTCATCGTTTTTGCCGAATGGATGGCCTATTACCTAGACATGGTGATGCACCATGGATTTCTGCCTTTGCTTATTCGAGGGCTGTTCTATATCGCGACTACTCTTGTTCTTTGGGCATTTCTACTGCGATCCAATCGGCTTCTAGTAGGGAAGTTGATGCGGGAAAATCTGGAACATTATGAGTCGATACTTTTAGCATATGACAGTGCCCTGAGTCTGAAGGACAAGTATACCGGGGGACATGGACGAAGGGTCGCCTATTATGCAACCATGATAGCAAAAGCCTTAGGAATACCCCCTGGGGAAGTTGAATCCATCCGTCAAGCCGCACTGCTCCATGATATCGGTAAAATCGGTATCCCGGATAAGACATTGACCAAGCGATGGAAATTAAGCACGGACGAAATTTCAGTCAATCGGCTTCACCCGAATCTGGGTGCGGATATTGTCGAAGGTATCTCGGGTTTAAAAGAAGTTGCTCCCATCATTCGTTACCACCACGAACGCTTTGACGGCAAGGGATATCCCGCCCGACTCAAGGGTGCCGACATCCCTTTCTCCGCCCGGATTACCGCTGTTGCGGATGCTCTGGATACGTTTACAAGTGACAGGCCATACCGTAAATCACTGCCATTGGCCAAAACGTTTGATGAAATCAGACGATGCTCAGGTACTCATTTCGACCCAGCCATAGTCACCATCGTTTCGGAGGAATCGTTTGTCCGGAAGTTAGAGGATATATGGAATCAGCAAAACGAAATCACCAACAGCAAATTAAAATCCGACTATTTTAAAGATCAGTCCAATTCGAAAGATATAAGTTCTAAAAAAAGAGCAGGGTGATAGCCATGAAAAACGAGAAAAAAAAGTAGTCGTGTGGGATGGTTTTATACGTATCTTCCATTGGTCGTTTGTCTTGCTCTTCTTCCTTGCATACGCGACCGGTGACAAAAATAATTTCTTCCATAATTATACAGGCTACTTGATCGTAGTTCTTGTTACAGCACGAATATTCTGGGGTTTTATCGGAACAGAAAACGCCTTATTCAAAAACTTCATCTACCCTCCATGAGAGGCATTGGCATATATACATGGACTTTTTTTCCGGGACATCAAAACACTACCTGGGACACAATCCCGCAGCTTCCTATTTGATATTTCTATTGCTCATAAGCAGTCTTGTTGTCTGTATGAGCGGATATAAAGCGTATACAGCCAAAGAGGGTAAACGTGCCATCGACCTAAGCCGGTCGCTCTCTTTGGTGATAAGTGCCTACGCCGATAACGATGACGATGAAAGAAACATAACGACAGTCATGCGGCAAAAGAGAAAAATGAGCGATCTGACCGGGAAGAAGAAGGCGACAGCTATTGGGAAGACAGACACGAGGTGTCAGCTCAATTCATGATGGCCTTGATCATCCTGCACGTGATTGGCGTGGCTGTCTCAAGCAAAGCGCATAACAAAAAGCTTGTAAAATCAACGATAACAGAAAAAAAAGAGGTCTATCAATGAAAAAAAGAATACAGATGTATTGGCTCATCGCTATTATTCCGGCAATAATACTGTTGTTCATCCCCTCTTCGGTTATGGCGGATAGGAGGACCGACGACGCCATAACCATGGTCGACTACCTCGATACCGTTCCGCCGATTATTATGAAAGAACCACTCCTCGGGCTTCTGGGACAAACCGAGCAACCGATACCCTATACCTTTAAGGAGACCGTTAAAATCTCCGGCCACGCCTGCGGCGCGGTCACCGGAGCATGGCTTATCACCCGCAAGGCTCTAGAGGCCCTCTATCCATCGACATTGCCTGTCAGGGGACAAATAAAGGTTATAATGCCCGGCGCAGAGGACGAGTGGTTGATCGGTGTTTTTGGCCAGGTGATCGCCAATATAACCGGCGCAGCCCCGAAAACCGGGTTTCCGGGAGGAGCCCTGGGGCCGGCATTCAACAGGCGAAACTTAATGGTGTATGCAAAGGAGCCAGTGGGTACTCCCCCGACAAAGATGCGGTGGATATTCGAGAGAACCGATACCGGGGCCAAGGTAGCGATTCGGTATGATCTAAGCATGATACAGCCGTCTGCCACTCCGGCAAGCAAAGAGGTGGAAGCAAAGGTGGCCCGGGGATTGGCAGATGCGCAAGAGTTGAAGAATTGGCAGGCAAACTGGAATGCCGGAGTGAAATTTTTGTTCGACAATGCGGACACCTTACCAGGCCTTTTCACAGTTGAAAAATTGAGGTGACCCCGGCGTAGTCATGAAAAAAGCTATGAATATAAATACATTGTTCAAACGGTTATCGATAATGCTGCCCATTGCGGCGGCACTGGTACTGACCGCCTACCTGGTAACCCACAGACCCGGTCCGACCCGAAAGAGCCCGTGACTGAATCGATCAGGACGCTCCGGGTCATCGAGGCACCCTCCGTGGACCTTGTGCCGAGAGTAACCGGTTACGGGGTTGCGGAAGCTAGCCGGGTATGGGAGGCCGTCGCCGAAGTCAAGGGCATTGTCCTGTCCGTATTTCCGCATCTGAAATCCGGGGTACACGTTAAGGCAGGCGACATATTGATCCGGATCGATCCCACGGAATACGAGCTGGCGGTCGCCCGCCTGGAGGCAAGCGTTGCAAGAACCCGGGCGGAAATGAAAGAACTGACCGGAGATGAGGAGAACATAAAGACGTTTTTGCCGGAGAAAAATTCAAGCACGGCATAAAACGGGTTGTTCTTTATAATGAAGATCTTGCCACTGCCTGAAATTCACTAGCCGGTGAATTCTTTCCCGGTTCCCTGACCTATCTTCCTCCCACAGATTCTGCCGGCAATATCTTGGCTGAAAGGGATCAAGAATTTCCATTTGCTGTCATTACTCATAAAATGAACGTCCATAGCCAGTCTCGGACAACAAGCCATCGCTGGTCCATGGAGCTTTTTCCTGAAATTTTTGTCGTAGTGGATAAAGAGGATGCCCGTTCCTTGGGTATCCAGGATGGAGAGAGTGTTCGTCTGCTTTACCGGAGCAACTCTGAGGGAATTGTCGGCAAGATCCAACCAAGCAAATTGGTGAGAAAAGGCTGTGTGGCAGTTTCGTTTCATTACGGACACAGCCAGCTTGGTGCCTCCAGATTACCGATAAGCAAGGGAGGTATAGCCTTTTTGGACGGTAAAAAAAGTCGTTGACAAAATGGTCTTATCCCGGACCCGAAATTAGGAACCGGACTGAACCCAAACATGGTATCACGGCTGGATGAAAATCTTGCCAACACACCCATGGTTGATCTTACGGGTGGTATCCCTGATTTAAGTAGCACCAGAGTGAAAATCATCAAAGAAGCATAATAATACAAAACAACAAATGGAGAAAGGTGAATGAAAAAAATATGGAGTCTTTTAGTAACGATTACCTTGCTAATGACACCCTTGGGTGCGTGGGCAGCTAATGAGAGCAGCGGAACCATCACCATGGAATTTGACCTATCGGGTCATGACACCAACCAAGAGGCCCAGCTCTGGATCCCCCTATCCTCTTTCGGATCGAGATCAGCTTATCAGCACTATCAGTGTCAGCGGCGATTATGCAGAATCTGCCGTTTACAGTGACCAGAAATACTCCACTCCCATACTGTATGCCCGCTGGGATAAGGGAGCTGCAAGCCGCAAGCTGACCTTGACCTTTCACGCTGTTCGCCAGGAGGTTGTTCGCCGAGATTTTCCCACCAGAGAGGCAGCATGGGATCCGGCTGATTATGCCATGTACCTTGCCCCGACCAGCCTTGGGCCAATCGATGGCCAGGTAAAGATTCTGGCTGATCAGATTACCAAGGGAAAAACAACAATACTAGATAAATCCAAGGCAATTTATGACTGGATATGCGACAATATGTACCGGGATCCAGCCACCCATGGCTGTGGATCGGGCAATGTCTGTTTACTGCTGAACAAACCCGGTGGGAAATGCACAGACATTCATTCTGTTTTTGTCGCTCTGTGCCGTGCGGCAGGTATTCCCGCCCGGGAAGTTTTTGGTATCCGTCAGGGGAAAAAAACAGAACAGGACATCTCCACATGGCAGCACTGCTGGGCCGAATTTTATCTACCCGGTTATGACTGGGTACCGGTTGATCCGGCTGATGTGCGCAAAATGATGCTCAAAGAAAAACTGGAACTTAGTGATACTAAAACCACTCATTATCGGGAATACTTCTGGGGAGCTTGGGATCAATACAGGGTAAAACTTGCCATGGGACGTGATCTTGCCTTAAATCCTCCCCAACACGGCAAGCCGATTAACACTTTCGGCTACCCATACGCCCAGATCGGCACAGAAACCCTTGACTGGCTGGATCCTCAAACTTTTAAGTATACATTTACCTTCCGCCAATAACTGACAATATGTATCAGCTGAAAGCCGGTTTTTTCACAACAGCTTTCAGCTGATATTCCACCAAAAACAGTGTCGACATTGAACACGCTTACCATTTCCTTTTTCTCTTTTATCTGATTCTGCAAAATTTTACTCAAAATCCCTGTGAAAAATATTTCTCACTTAATATAGTATTCGTAGAGGAGGGAGTCAATTATAGCGTTAGAGCCGACCATGATTCTCACAGCCCGACAACGATGATACTACCTATATCATTCGGCATCCTTCATTCATCAGTTGACACTTACTGTGGGGTCGGGATCATTATTGCAGGCAGCTACACAGAGTAGAGGTGACTAGGAGAATCACATATAGATCATTATGAAAACATTTTAGAAATTTATTGTGAGAATACTCCATCTCCTTAGTCAGCGTCCCGAATGTACAGGCAGTGGTGTATATCTGCAGAATGTCATGGCGGAGGCAAGACGTGCCGGTCACCAAAACATGTTGCTGGCAGGTATTCCAGCGGGCACCAGCCCCTACCTGCCATGCGTCGAAGAGCACGCTTCCAGCTTTCTCACTTTTTCCGGTGGCGATCTGCCCTTTCCGGTTGCTGGAATGAGTGATGTCATGCCTTATGAAAGCAGTCGCTTTATTGACCTGAATGAAGAGGAAATTGAGGCGTATCAGGAGGCCTTTGCCGAAAAAATAGAGGCGGCGGTCTCTTCTTTTCAGCCTGATATCATCCACAGCCACCATCTCTGGTTGATGACCAGCGTGGCACGCTTGCTACTCCCCGACATTCCCCTGGTCACCACCTGCCATTCCACGGATCTTCGCCAGTATCTCAACTGCTCGCACCTCCGGGAAAAAGTAACTGACCCCTGCCGAAAAATAGATCGGGTCATGGCTCTTGGCAAGGATCAGGCAGAGCAAATCAGAATTTTATATGGAATTGATGACAGGCATATCCATGTTGTCGGGGGAGGTTTCAACGATACATTATTTGTGGAGATGGAAAAACCACCGCCCCCTCCCTGCGAGATAGTCTATGCAGGGAAACTGTCCAGCTCCAAAGGTGTGCCCTGGCTGTTGCAGACCATGAAAAAGCTGTCCAATCTCCCTCTGCGTCTGCATCTTCTGGGAAGCGGAAGTGGAGAGGAAGAACAGCTCTGTAAAACACTTGCAGCGAAACTGGGGAGCCATGTGATTCTGCATGGCAGGGTATCTCAGCAGGAGTTGGCTGGAATTTTGGGTAGGAGTCATCTGTTTGTGCTGCCCTCTTTTTATGAAGGGTTGCCCCTTATCATTTTAGAGGCCCTTGCATGTGGATGCCGGATCATCAGCACTGATCTGCCAGGGTGCCGGGAAATTTTCGGAAGTTCAGGAAATAATCTGGCAAATCTGATCCCCCTTCCCCCAATGGAGGGAGTGGATAAACCATTTGATCGGGATTGGCCAAAGTTGGAGGCCATGCTCGCAGACGCTATTACCGGGCAGGTCAAACGCGTTCTTGATGGTTCCCGTCCTTCCCCGGGGGAGATCGCAGAGTTCACCGCCCCGTATACCTGGGAAAAGGTATTTACCAGAATAGAGACCGTCTATACCGAGGCCCTGGCGCTTCGAGGAGTCAGATAGATTGGCCTGCTCCTGGAAAAGAACTCTATGCAAACCTGGGTCACAGGCCCATCGCTCCGGGAAGAAATCATTTTTCCATTGCTGATCCGCCAGGAACGATGTTGTTCGTCTCGAATTTTCAGAAAGAAATGCCGGGAGATGCTGCTCAGATTTGGGCCCCCACCGATATCAATCTCCACCCCATCCCCCAGCGGCTCAATCTTCGCCAGGCTGTGATAGGCAAACTGGCTCCAGCAGGAAGCTGTATCCCGAGCCAATATTCGGTTGAAGTCCTTGCCGCAGGAAGAAAGAAGTTCCACCCATGGGATGATTACCTCCTCGTTTCTGTGAGGATCGAGATGCAGTAAATTTTTCCAATGCAGAGCGACGATGGGACCTGCATGCGGCAGGGTTGGTGGTGCCGCATGTATATGCCATGGAACCGGTGCCTCCTCTCGCTCGATGAGCAGCACGTCGCTTTCCCAGGTGAGTTTCTCGTGAACAGGGGGAGCATACTGACGAGCCCTGGAAAAAATGGTGCTTACCCAGCTCACCCCATACTCACGAAGAATGGCTTGAAATGACTGCTCGGCATTCCCGAAACTGTGGTAAAGTGCCGGCGGTACAAAGGCTTGTGGAAATAGACCCAGCCCATTTTCCTCCATTATGGCTGCAAAAGCATCCAGATGTTGACGGATGATACCCGAAGGCCGCATGATGTTATCTGTATCATGGAACTCGGAACGTTCCATCCGTTTATTTTTCCAGAACTCGTGCCCGACTCCGTGGAGTCCGATTTCCAAATGATCGCTATTGACTCGTAGAAAATCGGAGGTCTCCTCCAGGATATCTTGTGAGGTGGGATTGCACCAGTCCTCACCCATCCAGGTAGCACCTGGGACATGGCGCAGCAGGCTGCTGCGATCCCATTCACAAAGAACCATGGAAATCTGAATACGCATCTGCAGCCGTCTGGCGAGGAGGAGCAAGGCCTGGTAATCCTGCAGGCAATGCTCTCGATTCATCCCGCTGCGAAAAGGTTCGTTGACCGTGGAGCCATCTTGCCCCTGCCACCAGCCCACATCTTCCACCACCACCAGGAGGGGCTTTGGAATGGTAAGGAGAAATCCGTTGTGCTTTACGGGTGGCATGATTTTCCTTCCTTTTTCTTAGAGGCTGATCCAGCGGCGGAGTTCGGGACCCCTTTTACGGGATAGCTCCAGGTCAAGCTGTTTCCATGCTTCGATAACCAGGCTTTCCCGCTCAGGACTCCAGATGTTCGGTTTCCTGGAAAAAATATGCCAGGCCAGCGGGCGGGACTCAGCACCCCACTGTTTCTTGAAACGGTGGGTTGGGGCCCCGGGAGAAGATCTACCAAAATCAAAGAAACGAGCACCCTGTTCACAAGCAAGGGCCAGCATTTGCCAGTAGAGAAGCATGTTAGGACAGAGTGGACGAAAGGCTCGCAAGGATGAGGCCCAAGGATTATACATGGTTTCATGCATGCGGACAATCACTGCTCCGGCAATGGGCTCCTGTTCTCGTTCAATGAGGATTATAGTGGCCTGATCCTTAAACTTCAGAAACATTTCCTCGAAAAATGAGAGTGCATGAACCGGGGATCCAAGGTCACGCATATTCTGCGAGAAAACCGCATAGAAGAGAGAAAGGAGTTCCACACCGCCAACTCTACTACGACACTCACACTTACGGGCCTTCCGCACCTGGTTCCGCACCTTCGAATCCAGGGCCTGCCAAAGTTCTTCCTTGGAACCGGGAAGGGATCGGCGCAGACCAACTTTGAAGGAGTGGACTTGATGGCGGTATTGCTTCGGGATCTCGAATCCCTGTTCATTGAGGAAAGAGAGGGATCTATCCATGCGCAGTTCCAGGTGCACTGCCCCGATTCTTTCGCTTATGATCAGAGCCTCCTTGAAAAGGAGTTGTTCGATGAAGGGGTTGTCGGCAAGGATACCAGCGCAATCAAGAAAAGGCAGGGAAACGAGTCTACTCTCATCGCCTGGGCCCGAAAAAAGCGCGAGGGGAAGAATACCGACAATGTTCTTTTTGCCCCGGGATTGAGTATGGGCATTCAGGAAATAAGTGGGATGTCTGTAGCTTTTCTCAATGACACTGCACCAGCCATGCAGATGGAATGGTGTGCCACCGGAAGAGGCCAATACGTATTGGTCCCAGGAGGAGGGTGAGTTACAAAGGCAGGTGCTTGAAATAACCGCGCTCATGCCTCATGAAAGGACAGGGCTATAGCAGCGATATCATCATGTTGTTTAAAGCGGGGATAATTGAGACAACGAGGGTCATCTTTTTGCAGCTCCCTGACCAGATTGCGGATCTGTTTCAGTCCACCATGACGGTAGAGATTCACAAATGTTTCCAGATCTGCAGGTTGATCCGGATCGGTTTGTGGTAAAAAAAGGCCGTCGGTGTAAAGAATTATATCCGTAACACCGGTGAGAGGTGCTCTTCCATGTCGAAAAAAATCAACGGCCTGCGGTTCACCATTCATAACGCCGTAATGAATGTTCATACCCTCACGTACCTTGAGGATCTGGTCGGCAAGGTTTTCCTGGATGGTGCCAGTCGAATTCGGCCCCATCTCTTTCCAGAGACACAGGGTGTCCCGATCATGGTCAATCGGATCGGCAAGCTGACGATACGAACCGTCTTCATAAAGAAGCAGCGCCAGGCTGTCACCAACCTGAAACCACTCGATCTCATCTCCGTCGATCCGTACAATCGCAGCACTGGTTGACCAGATATTCCGGCGCTGTGTGAAATCTACCCCGCTGCTTTCCATTAATTGACGGATATTCCGGTTAGCCAGGCAGCCGAGACGGCTGAGGGTGTTTCCGTTACGAGCAAAGGTTCCAGCTGCGGTTTCGGCAGCCAGCAACCCTCCAGTCTTGCTCTGTGTGTGCGGACTGTCCCCAAGGCTTGTTGCTCCGTCAAACACACCATAAAGGTTGCCATCCTGAAGCAGAATGTCCTCGTTTGTTTTTCCGCTGCCCTGTTCGTGCAGAGTCCGTACAGCTCTGATTGCTGCCTGCTGACGGTTCTCGCATATACTATGCTCAGGAGATAAAAAAAACATATTCGTCCCTTTCGTGGTTATATAAACTGGCCATGATTTGGCCTGGATGTTTTTTTTAGCCTTTTTACGAGAATTTATTCATGGAATATCTTTTGGGCGATAGTACTGTTGCCTCTCGATAAGCTGAATTATCGGTAATAATTGCCTTGTTGTTATTTGCAAATTATTCACAGCCAAAACCATAACATTGCACATCACTATATTGCAAACAGGTAATTCCGATACGGATGGGCAATAGAATAGGGTTGCTTTCCGGAGTTTTTCTCCCCCAGCCACCATAACACCCCGCATGCGGTTCCGTACGGGTTTTTTCATTAGGGCTGTCAGGTCGTAACTAGGTTCAGACCTCCTGATCTCGGGAAATATTGTTACGACACCATTTCATAGACCATCTGTAAATTTGTTCCAGGAAATTTCGTGGACGTCGTATTTAATTCCCTGCATAAATTCTCGACAGTGACAGCGCTGCAGCGATTTGCCGGCTGATGCAACCGGACCTTTCCGAAAGATACTTGCAAGGAGTCTTCCGTCTGTATCGGTTGCCCCCATCCCTATGGGAGCTGCAGCATCCTCCTTACTCCTGTCACTTTTACAGGTTCCCTCAATATGCTGATTCAGCGGGGAGGACTTTTTTTTGAGGCTTATGCAGCTTTCCTACCTGCACGGCTTTGCGCAGAGTGTCTGCCTTTAATCCCAACTGATCAGCAATAGCAGGAATTGATTGTTCTGCATCAAGTAGTTCTTGGATTTTGTCGAGAACTGGAGCTGTTAATACCGCTGCTCCTCTGTGTTTCGGTTCAGCATAAAAACCGGCCATGCCTTTTTCACGGTATAACTTGACGCTTCGTTTGACACTGATCCTGCTCACTCCAAATGCCCGGCAAATTTCAGCCTGGCTGGCACTCCCATTGATATACAACTGGCTGGTAAACATTCGAAACGTTTTAAGGTCATCAGCGGCATGGGAGAAAATCGGCAGGCTCCCGTAAATGTAGGTGACGGTGTTGTCTTGGGTTACAAAGCCAAGATTAGCATTAATCAAGGTTATCCCTTTCGGGAACATCGGCAGCTGTAATTGTGGCATGGTGATAGCTCGATAAAATAGATTTCATGCTTTACCCGAGGAAATGGTATCTTATCTGAATCCTGCACTGTCGGCAACTGCTCTGAAGATTATTCGCAATACCTCCTGCAAATAAATGCCATTTCAGTATGTTACGCGAAACACAACGCAACCGGCTAACCTCTCGAGATCAGGAGGTCTGAAATTACGTTACAACCTCACTACCCATAATTATGACTTCAAATTCCTCAGGTACTCAACAATCTCGTGCATTTTCGTTGACGGCATATCGGTTCCGCCTGTTTTACAATGCAAGGCAACTCTCTTGCTACGATCAATGGCCGTGTCCAACATATCTCTTGTGACCTGGTATGTATCCACATCCCCTTTTGCATAACCAGGAATGTGACTTTTGAGATCAGTAATAATATTGGCGCATATGGAGCCGGGGCCTGTGTCAAACTGCTTTGTTGTATAAACATAATGAAGGAGTAACCAGAACTCAAAACAGGGAACCGAGGTAATACCAAGAATGGTGTGCCCATTAGCAAGCTTGGCCCTCCTTATTCTATCCAAGGCACTGTCGTATGTGGTGTGACGGTCTTTGTCAAACACACAGTAAACCCGATCATACTCTTTCTCTTTCCTGTATTCCTTCAGAGCAAAATCCACAATCGACTTGGGAGAAGAGCCGGCGATGTTTTTTGCAACCACAACATTGGCGGTATTCAACTGCAAGTCATCAATAAGCGCCGTAAGGTAATTGGGTTCGGTCTTTTCCCCTTCACAAATAACAAGAACCCTGTCATAGGGAGACCTCCTGGCCCGTTTTCTCCTGAGCGAGCGTACGTCCCTGGCCTTTCGTTTTTTGTATAACTGGTCAGCCATTAAAACTTGACCTCACCAATATAGGGCAACGCTCCAAACCGGCCTTGCAGATAGCCTTTCTCCAGAGCCTCGTGCTTACGGGGGTGAAAATCAGACAAGGGATACAGCTGCGTTGCCTGGGTATCATCTTTCTCCATGAACCAGATCTGATCCCTGCGTAAAACCTTTGTGTCCAGGATTGACGTATCGTGAGTTGAAAAAATGAGCTGCCCATTGGCCTTATTAGATTTTGAACCGTGAATCAATTTGAGAAGAAAGCGCACCAGGTGAGGATGAAAACTGTTGTCCAACTCATCAACAACCAAAACTCGACCATTTGTTAACAGATCCAGCCACGGGGCAGCATAGGCAAACAACTTCTGCGTCCCATCAGACTCCTCAGTCAAAGGAAATAAAGCAGAATCTTCTGAATTGGTGAGTTGGTGCTTGAAGAACACTTCCTTAAACGACCTGCCCTGTAGATCCTTTTGAAAGAAATTTCTCAGCTCATCGGGCATACCTGAAGAAAAATTGACATCGTCGAGGTTTTTCTCTTTGATTATAATCCCATCGACCTCAATTCCTGCATTTTTGAGGAATGTGAGAATTTCGTTGCGCTCTTCTTTCACCTCACAACTGGTAACCGTAAATCCCCTCTCAATCCGTTCACCGTGGCCAATAACAACCAACTTTTGAAACCAGTTGAAGACGGGCTTTAACTGTTCGCTGTTCAGTTGTACCGCAGTGGACAGGAACAGAGCATTTGGACGGGTAGATTTCTGCCAGGTTTTTTTCTGACCGATAAACTTTGCCCCAAAATACCACTCCTCTTTCTCCTTTTTGGGATTGTAAGAGCGCTCAAACCAACGCTGGGCTCTGTTGCCAGGGTATGCCAGCAGCCATTCGCGGGTCACTTGATTGTTGGTGGCGGCAAAGCCGTATTGATAACGCACACCGTCTTCAACAAAGACAACCTCAAACTCACTGGCTTGAGAGGACCCTTCTCGGTGGAGGAGAAAAGGGTTCAGGGCAATACGCTCACCTTCCTGACTCTCCTTTGCCGACAACAAGACGAGCTTCTTCATAAAGCCCAGCGCCTTGATCAGATTGCTCTTCCCGCCCCCATTAGGCCCATAGACAACTGCCGATCGCAGCAGCCTGGGTAACTCCTGTACAGAGGGAATAAAACAGTTTTCCTCTTGTAGCTCCTTTGTTGCCCCTGCCGCCATACTGAGGGTCTGAGACTCCCAAAACGAACGATAATTTTTAACACTGAACTCGATAAGCATAACGATGTGCCCCTTAATATTTATTCTCAGGGCGCAGAAAAAACGCATTTATCTGCACGAAAAAGACATTAAAACAACTTTCAACAACCATTATTGCACAATAAATGCGTTTTTTGCCACTAAAATATACTTCCCCTCTTGATTTTCTAAAAGCGCCTCTTATATATGACATGCAGGCGGAACGATTTTTCCACAAGATGGAGGGTGGCATCCAGATTCAAACTACACCCTGTAGTATATTAGAACACAGAAAACTTACAAAATGGCATTTGATGATCCAAAGGAGGCTGTCATGGCAAAAGGAAAAAATCAACACGTAGTGAAACATCCAGAGGGTTGGGCGGTGAAGGGCGCAGGCAACAGCAAAGCGACGAAGATCACCGGTACCCAGAAAGAGGCCCAAACAGTGGCAGAGAGGATTGCCAGAAACCAGGGGTCGGACACCAAAATTCACGGCAGAGACGGCAGGATCAGGGCTGGCAACAGTTACGGTAATGACCCCTGCCCACCGAAGGATAGAAAATGAAGTTTAAGAATGTCAAATTTTAAACAAAAACCAATGTATGATATTTCAAGACCTGATCCATCGGCTTTCCTCTTGGGGCATTCCCCCTGCAAGACTTTCATTTCAAAACAGACTTAAAAAAAGTCTTCATTAACCTGATGAACCAGTGCTTTAAAAAGCTAAATATGATACTGATTAATTAAGTCATAGAATGACTTACATTTATATATTATTGGGACTCTCTAAATGTGGGACAAACAACATGGCCAGTGCTGAACAGTTAAAAGCTCTCTTCAGATCGCATCTTGACGGTGATAAGGATCACTTTTTCGCAGTGGCTATGCAGGTTGCCGCCCACGAGGCAAAACTTGGCCACGGTAAGCTTGCCAGAGAATTACGTGCTCTTATAGACGAAGCCAAGAAAAAAACAGGCCCCCTAAGTGTTACAAAATCAACCCTGATCGCACAGCCTCGGGGAGAGCTGTCGGCCTTGCTGTCAGCCTCATACCCCAAACTTCGTCTTACAGACATGGTGGTTAATGAGACCATCTCCAATCGTTTGCGCAGAATAATCCAAGAACAACGACAAGTACAAAAAATTAGAACCCACGGACTTACTCCTCGTAAAAAACTTCTCTTCGTCGGTCCTCCCGGCACAGGAAAAACTATGTCAGCAAGTATGTTGGCAGGCGAACTAGGTCTCCCTCTCTTTGTTGTCCGTCTTGAAGGGCTTATCACAAAATTTATGGGTGAGACTGCCGCTAAATTACGATTAATTTTTGACGCGTTAGTTCACACAAGGGGAGTCTATTTTTTCGATGAATTTGACTCCATTGGCTCTCAACGTGGGCAAATGAATGATGTCGGTGAAATCCGTAGGGTATTAAATAGCTTCCTCCAGATGATAGAGCAGGATGATTCAGATAGTCTTATTCTTGCGGCAACGAATCACCCGAATATTTTAGACTATGCTCTCTTTAGACGCTTTGATGATGTCATTGAATTCGATGTGCCAGATAAACCTTTAATCATAGCATTAATAAAGAGCAAATTAGCAGGGTTTCCTACATCCAGAATAGTGTGGAAAAAGATAGCAGAAGCAGCTCTCGGTTTAAGCTTTGCTGATATTTCCAGAGCCTGTGAAGATGCCATAAAAGACGCTCTCATCAACGATAAGTCCAAGATTTACCAAAAAGAAATTGAAAGATTATTGGCAGAACGAAAGTTATGCCATCCTTCTCAAGCCTAAAAACAAACTGTCTTCCTTCTTAAAAAAATCTACTGCCAGAGAACGCTTTGCCAAAGCTACCGCACATTCTTGTCACAGGTACGGCCTCCACAGAACCCTATACATCTCCGTCTATGGGAGGAAAAACCTTCTCGGTTCCACCTCGCCAGAGAGAAACTCATGGCCAACGCCTTTTGGGCCAATTTGAAACTGTTCGTGCACAATCTCAAGCCGCAGTAGAAGAACAAAAAGCATTCGGCATAGATGCCGGGAACGGTATATATGTGCAGTTTGAGAGCAACCCTGAATTTGATCTTAAATTTGATAGCCTTGAGGATCAGCGTTCAAGAATCGAACTTCTTGCTGTAAAGCAGGTAGACCATAAAACACTTGCCACTGTTTTTGTGCCCGAGGGGAAACTTCACATCCTCACAAACAAAATTAACGATTACCTCAACACAGACAAAGATTCGGATAAAGGTAATCCCAAAAACAAAAATCTGGTCGAAAGTATAAACTCCATCCATCAGGCTGCTCTTGGAGCCCTATGGACCGACACTCAGGAAGCTTTTCCCGGAGAGGACGAGATCATTTGGTGGGAGGTATGGCTGCGAGTTGGTGATGACCGACAGGCTTATATAAATTTCTTTCGAGATCATGCAGAACAGTTAGGGCTGCAGGTTGGAAGCGAAGAGCTCTACTTCCCCGACCGTACCGTTGTCACTGCTTCTGGGACGAAAGAACAAATGAGTAGGTCGATCAATTTACTCAACTGTATTGCCGAACTGCGTAAGGCTAAAGAGACCGCAGATTTTTTTATATCCATGCCCCGTGGTGAGCAGATGGATTGGGTAGCAGACACCGTTGCGAATATTACACCTCCAGGTGATGACAGCCCTGCTGTATGCATTTTAGACACCGGTGTCAACAACGGTCACCCACTCTTACAACCAGTCTTAAAAGATCAAGATCTGCATAGCTGTAATCCTGCCTGGAATGTTGCAGACCACCACGGCCATGGCACAGAGATGTCGGGCCTTGCTGCCTATGGAGATTTGACAGAATTTCTTTCCTACCATGGGCCAATAACCCTCACCCATGGTTTAGAGTCCGTAAAAATATTACCTCCCACAGGCCATAACCACCCGCACCAATATGGCTCAATCACCCTGGAAGCGATTGGGCGAGCAGAGATCTCTTCCCCCACCAGAAAAAGAAGTATATGCCTGGCCGTCACCACCACTGATTTCAGAGATGCTGGCAGACCATCGTCATGGTCCTCAACTCTGGACGCTCTTTGTTCCGGCGCAACTGACGACACACAAAGGTTGATCCTCGTCTCGGCAGGAAATACTGATGAAGCACAACGTCACCTTTTCCCCGATAATAATATGACAGAAGGGGTGCATGACCCAGGGCAAGCATGGAATGCTGTAACGGTAGGAGCGTATACAGGAAAGATTTCTATCGACCCGGCAGTCTACCCTGGTTATGAGCCAATAGCTCCTTTTGGGGACCTAAGCCCCTCAAGCTGCACATCCATGGACTGGTCGCGGCCATGGCCTCTTAAGCCAGATTTGGTTATGGAGGGGGGAAATATGGCAATCGATCCCTATGGCACAGCAGATTATATTGACAGCCTGGACCTCTTAACAACAAATCGCCATTATCAACATATGCGGCCACTGACCAATATGCGTGAAACAAGCGCCGCCACGGCTCTTGCTGCCAGGATGTCCGCCATTTTGCATGCAAACTATCCTGTGTTTTGGCCCGAAACCATTCGAGCCCTGCTCATACATTCGGCGGCATGGACAGATGGCATGCTCAATCGATTCGCCCCGTTTCAGACAAAACAACAATACGAGAACCTGATACGTTATTGTGGTTATGGAGTTCCAAATTTGGAGAGAGCCTTGTGGAGTGCCAATAATTCGCTCACCCTCATCGCTCAAGATTCATTACAGCCATTTGACAAAAAGAACTCACGCGGTGTAACTCAAGATTTGCATCTCCACGACATCCCATGGCCAAAGGAATTGTTGCAAGATTTAGGAGAAATCCCTGTTGAGATGAAAGTGACACTGTCCTACTTCATTGAGCCGAATCCCGCTCGGCGAGGATGGAGCAAAAAATACAGCTATAGCAGCCATGGCCTTCGGTTTGATGTGAAAAACCCGCTGGAAACCCTGGATGCTTTTAAGAAAAGAATTAACAAAGCAGCCCGAGATGAAGAAACAGGCACCCCTGGCTCTTCTCCTGGTGATGCCAAATGGACTTTAGGGAAAAACTTACGCAAACTTGGCTCGATACACTCCGACACTTGGAAAGGAACGGCCTCTGAGCTGGCGGAGCGCGGCCATATAGCAATTTTCCCAGTCATGGGATGGTGGAAAGAAAATCTCAAACAAGAACGGTGGGGCAATCAGGCTCGATACGCTTTGGTTATAACAATAAAAACTCCTGAAACAGAGGTTGATCTTTATACCCCGGTGGCAGCAATGGTCCACCAGGCAGTAGAAATTGAGGTGTAGCTGCCTGCCTAAAGATTCCTTATCTTAACACACAAAAGACACTCCCCCAAGCTCTGAGCCCCTGTTGTACAATGCCGGCTCGAGAAGAACTCGGAAACGAGGCTGTGCAAATATTCGAAAGCATCCTGCATATAAATACCCCAAAGAAATACAAACAACTTTCGCCAATACCTAAACACCAATCATGAAATAGTGGCTTGCTGGACAAAGGCATCGGCGAGATGGCAGGTGGTGGTGCGTTGGCTAGTGAGTTTACTTTGCATCTGGTCGCAGAGGGCCAGGAGTTCATCGACCTTGGCGACGATGCGCTGTTGTTCATTTTCTGGAGCCACCGGGGTAGGCATTCGCCTCAGTCCTGTAAGTGGCACTGTCTTTTGAGCTATGCCGGTAGCAATTTCTGTGGCGTAATCTAAAGCGCATTTAGATGCTAACGCCATCAACAAGTACTTTCTTGGGCTTGATTTTGTCGATTTTAAAATTGCTACGTGCCGTTGAACGCAAAAATTTGCGTCAGAATCCACAAGTATTGGAATACCATAAGACCCCGTAACCGTATAAAGAAGATCCCCCGCAATTGGCTGACGGCTCCAGTCCAGATTCTGGTAATAATCTTCAGGGACATACCTACACCCATCAAGGGCTACTTCCCCTGTATTCAGGTTTCCTATAACTAAAAACGGAACCCCTGTATCTGACTTTGGGGGTGCTTGATGGTCTCCATCTGTAACTATAGCAAACAAATCTGACAAATTACACCACTCCCACCCCTCCGGCAATTCAAATGGCTTCTCCTCATCGCTGATTTCAGGCAGCATCTTCTGTTTCTTGATTTTTCCCTCCTTTATCAGGCGGGTCTTTTCTTTGGCAATTTTCTCCAGCAGGGTGCTGGCGGGTTCGTCGGTGGGGTTTTGGGGGACGAGTTTGCCTATGACGGCGAGTTGGAGGATGGTTTGTTTGAGGTGGGTGATGGATTGTTCGGTGGTGAACAGGGTGTCGAAGTGGGCGGCGATGCGGTGCCAGGTATCGGCAAATTCTTTTTGATCGGCAGCGTTGGTGAGGGTGGTGAGCAGGGTTTCCACCAGGGTTTGGTGGGTTTCGTTGCTGTTGGTCTGCTGCTGCTCCAGCTGGTCGCAGAGGGCCATCAGCTCATCGACCTTGGCGACGATGCGGTGTTGTTCGGCTAATGGAGCAAGAGGCAACGGAGATAATCTAATATCTTTTAGATACAGTGCATTTACCGCCATACCCTTAGTGACACCTCGAATAAATAATTGCCCCGTGCCGCTTTTAAGATAGATATTTAGATAATATGGATCCACCTCTTCAAATGTCCTAACTTGAATCACACTACCCATTAAACAGAAATAGTCTGCAATCTTTACAACGCAACATCTACCGATAGTTCCCCTGCTACAAATTAATACATCTCCTACCTCCGGATCACAGCGTAATCTGAATTTTGCAGCATCATCTGTTGCAACATATTGAGGGTCATCAGTACTTACACCATTGTCAAGGACATGCTTTGCTGTCAAAAGCATTATTCCTTCAGAGGTTTTCTTAGGTGATATATGCTCTCCATCGGTTATTTTTTTTGCATATTCTTCAAGCCTCGCCCATTCCCACCCCTCGGGCAGCTTAAACACCTTTTCATCATCGGTTATTTCAGACAATTTCTTCTGTTTTTTGATCTCGCCCTTTTGAATGAGACGCGCCTTTTCTTGGGCTATTTTTTTGAGGAGAACGCTGGCCGGTTCGTCGCTGGGATCCTGGGGCACCAGTTTGCCGCACACGGCCAGCTCCAAGATCAGCTCACGGAGCTTCTTGATTCCATAGGGGCTATGGCCATTTGTCTTCCTGCCACGGCCGCGGGCAGGTTGTTCCTGGGCGGTGGTCCAGATATCAATATGCTCGGTTATCAGGTCAACCATGTCAGGCGATTCCCCCATTACCAAGGGCCTCGCTCAAAATCGTTTTTAGCTGCTGGCGCAGGTCGCTTATCTCCTGTTGCTGGTTGGTGTAGGTTTGCAGCAATTCATCAGGATCATGATTGATCAGATCACCGACATGGGGATTCTTGATGTCGAGGTTATAGTTACTGACCTTGATGGCGTCGATGGAGACCTTCCAGGCCTGCTCGCTCTCTTGCCGGTTCTGCCACCACGCCTTTTCCGGCTCGAACTCCTCAATCCGCATGGGTTTGGTTTTATTGTAGCTCTTGGCACCCTCTGGATAGGGGTGCTCGTAGAACCAGAGCTCCGTGGTGGGCGTGCCTTTCTCAAAGAAAAGGAGGTTAGTCTTGATGCCGGTATAGGGATTGAAGACGCCGTTGGGCAGGCGAACGATGGTGTGCAGGTTACACTCCTCTAACAGTTTTTCCTTGATCCTGGTCTTGATACCCTCGCCAAAGAGAAAGCCGTCTGGCAGCACCACCGCAGCCCGGCCACCGGGTTTCAGACGGCGCATAATGAGCACGAGAAAGAGGTCTGCCGTTTCTCTGGTGCGGAAGGTGGCGGGGAAGTTGGTCTCAATCCCATCCTCCTCCGTGCCGCCGAAGGGGGGATTGGTGATAATGACATCCACTCGGTCCTTGGCCGTATAATCCTTGATGGGTCTTGCCAGGGCATTATCGTGCTTAATCTGGCTTGGCACCTCAATGCCATGGAGGAGCATATTGGTGGTGCAGAGCAGGTGGGGTAGCTGCTTTTTCTCGATACCACTGAAGGTCTCCTGGAGAATATGGGAGTCCTCCACGGTTTTGACGTAGTTTGACCGAAGATGCTCAATAGCGCAGGCCAGGAAGCCGCCGGTGCCGCAGGCCGGATCCAGCAGGGTCTCACCCAGCTTGGGATCGACCATATCCACCATGAACTGGGTCACCGCCCTGGGGGTATAGAACTCTCCGGCATTACCGGCGGACTGCAGGTCTTTTAGAATTTTTTCGTAGATATCGTTAAAGGTATGGCGGTCGCTGGCCCGGTTAAAGTCGATCTCGTTTAACTTGTTGACCACCTGTCGAATGAGGGTGCCGTTCTTCATGTAGTTATAGGCATCCTCAAAGGCGGCCTGAACCACAAAGCCACGCGGCGTCTGACCGGTGTGAGAGGTCAGATTACGCAGGGTTTTGAACAGATCGTTATTGATAAACTCCAGGAGTCCTTCACCGGTGATACCCTCCGGATCAGTGGCCCAGCTTGCCCAGCGCAGATGTGCCGGGATGGGGGAGCGGTAATCGTCCTGGGTGAGCTCCAGCTCCTGCTCCTGATCATCAAAGATTTTAAGGAAGAGGAGCCAGCCAATTTGGCCGATGCGCTGGGCGTCGCCATCCACACCAGCGTCTTTACGCATGATGTCCTGGATACCCTTGATTGTGCCGGAGATTGACATATATGAGCTCTTTTACGTTGCGGAGATAAAATGTTCTGAATTAGGACAGTGCGTAGATTTGTGACTCCAGTTCCTGGATGGCGGCCTCGTAACCGGATTTGCCGCCAAACAGGCGAGCGATCTCGACGGGGGTGCCGATATCGCTTAAGGGTTGCACGGTAAGTACACTCTTGTCTTCCAGGTTGTCAATGCCGCCGTCGGCATATTTGTCGAGGAGAGCATCCAGCACCAGGCGGGCCTGATCACCATATTTACTGAAGTAATCTCTTTTGCGCACCTGATTGGCCCTTTCCCGGCGGGTCAGAGGGGGCTGATCAAAGGCAATATGGCAAATAAGGTCGAAGGGGTCAAGCTCGCTGCCCACCTCTTCTTCCAGGGCCTCCCAAAAGACGCCGTGCTGCTCAAGCTCATCGATGATCAGCTTTTTCTGACCTGCTGCTGTCCAGGAGGCGAGGAAGTCATCGAGGGAGGCATACTCCTGGGTAATGGTCTTGCGGGTGTAATCCTTGAGTGATTCGGTGACAAGTTTGCCGTCGTGGCCGTAATATTGAACACGTTCGGCCAAGACATAGACCGGCACATCGTTGATCACATACTTGATCCGTTTGGAGGACTCGTCATCGTCAAAATCACCGGGCAAACCATTGTCCGGCACATCGTGGATGAACACTTCAGGCGGCTCAATGGGGGGTGCGCCTGGTTCCGGCTGGAAAATCTCAACGGGTTCCCCGTCAAAATCTGGATCCGCAAAAAGCTCGGTGGCCTTTTTAAAGTCCATGATGGTGAAGTAGAACTTGCCGTGCTCCTCGTTAATCCGGGTGCCACGGCCAATGATCTGCTTGAACTCGGTCATGGATTTGATGGTCTGGTCGAGCACGATGAGCTTGCAGGTCTGGGCATCGACTCCGGTGGTCATGAGCTTGGAGGTGGTGGCGATGACCGGGTAGATGGATTCCGGATCAATGAAGTTGTCGAGCTCGGCCTTGCCTTCCTGCTCATCGCCGGTGATACGCATGACGTATTTACGGTTCTCCCGGCTCTCTTTTGGGTTGCAGTTGACCAGGGCCTGGCGCATACGCTCTGCATGGTCGATGTTTTCACAAAAGACAATTGATTTATCAAAGGGGTTGGTGGCCTGGAGAAACTGGCTGACCTTTTCGGCCACCAGGTTGGTGCGCTGCTCCAGGACCATGTTTTTGTCAAAATCCTTCTGGTTGTAAATGCGGTCTTCCACTTCCTGACCATACTTATCCAGCTTGCCTTTGGCGGGACGGTAGCCGATGAGGTCTTTGTCCATATCAATACGAATAACCTTGTAAGGGGCGAGGAATCCATCCTCAATGCCCTGCTTGAGGCTGTAGGTATAGACCGCTTCCCCAAAATAATGAATGTTGGAGACATCCTTGGTTTCCTTAGGGGTGGCAGTCATGCCGATGTGGGTGGCAGAGGAGAAATAGTCGAGGATATCATGCCAGGCAGAGGCCTCGGCAGCCGAGCCGCGATGACACTCATCAACGACAATCAGATCGAAGAAATCCGGGGAGAACTGTTTGTAGATGTTTTGCTCCTCTTCCGTGCCGGTGACAGCCTGATAAAGGGAGAGGTAGATTTCGTATGATTTTTCCGCCTGCCGCTTCTGGATCTTGGTCATGGCGGAGCCAAAGGGCTTGAAGTCGTTGGACTTGGTCTGGTCAATCAAGATATTGCGGTCGGCCAGGAAGAGGATGCGCTTCTTGGCCCCGGATTTCCACAGACGCCAGATGATCTGGAAGGCGGTGTAGGTCTTGCCGGTGCCGGTGGCCATGACCAGGAGGATACGATCCTGGCCCTTGGCAATGGCCTCGATGGTGCGGTTGATGGCGTTTAACTGATAGTAGCGGGGAGTCTTGCCAGAGCCGTCGCTGTGATAATCCTGACTAACGACGTTGACGGCGGGCTGATCATCAAAGCCCTTCCAGGACAGGTAATGCTGCCAGAGGGTTGCCGGGCTGGGGAATTCGGACAGAGAGATTTCACTTTCTACAGGGCCGTCAGTGGTGGTGCGGTCATGGAAAAGAAAACCGTCCCCGTTGGAAGAAAAGACAAAGGGCAAGTCGCCGTGCATCTCGCTGTAGTTCAGGGCCTGCTGCATGCCGTCACCCAAAGCGTGCTTGTTGTCCTTGGCCTCGATAACAGCAATGGGGATATTTGGCTTATAGTAAAGGATGTAGTCGGCGAACTTGGCCGGGCCACGTTTGTGAACCTTGCCTTGCACCATGATGCGACCGCTGGTGATGGCCACCTCTTCCCTGATCTGGGTCAGAAGATCCCAGCCTGCGACGGTGAGGGCCGGGGTTATGAATTTTGAACGGATGTCGGTTTCGGTGAGTTTCTTTTTATTCATGGCCAAACGTACCTTGCGGATCACTATCACCACCGCCCTCTGCTCCATTCCGGGCAACCGATCCGAAAATGCCACGCACCAGCAGGTCAGAGTCGCATGCCAGCTTCTCTTTAGGTGCCCACAGGAGGAGAAGGACATTCCCCCGGTTTATCTTGCCCATACTTTCACGTTATCCCGCTGATGTTTTTTTACGTTTAAACATCTGTGCGCCCAAAATTCCTGGGACATACTTAATTACTTCTACTTTTACAGCTAAAGAATCCATTGGCAATGTTAACCAGAGGCAGACCACCAAGCGATTAAGATCGCTTCCTGATTATACATAACAAATCCAATTCTAGTCAAAATCAATATATTTCCAGTGTAGTATGACTTCCCCCAGGCTGGAAACATCTCACTTCTGTCAACTTATTGGCAAATTCCAGTTTTCAAAGAATATGGTTATCAATCCTCTTGAAACAATATGGATTCGTAGAAAACCAGCAACCAAACAAAAAGTAATCCTTTCCAAATCTCAGAATAGTGCAGCCAGTTCCCGATGTCACCTTTAATAACTCTCAATCCTTAGGGAATGGCTTCTTATCGGCACCCACCACATCCTCTAACCGACCTTTTCTTCGTTTTTTAGTTTTCTTTTTACACGCTGTTTCTTGCTTTTGAAGTTTCTTTGTTTGTTGCTGGACACAGCCATTTTATTCATTCCGTCAATCTGACAATTTCCTGTTCAATCTCCTCGGTGAGCCGTTCAAGGATAAAGGAATTCATGCTGTACGGAGTATGGTCAGCTATGTATTTTAATTTCATATAAAGGGGCGCAGGGATTCTGAGTGGCAGATTTTTCTTCACATCTTCCCGGATATGTGGTTCCTCCCAAGGATAGGTTTCTTCTTTTTTTGGGCTGAAATGACCGGCAGCGGCTGCAAACTTATCAAGATCGGTGTCTTTTATTCTTGTCGGGGTAGAACGGAGTGGAGTTTTCTTTTTATCAGCCACCATACACCTCTTCAAATAATTGGTTCATTTCCTGAATCGCCTTTTTATCCTGTTTCAACTCGACCACTGACAATCCGTCCCGGGCTGACTTACGAAACGCTATACGATCACGCAGCACCGCATTGACCAGGGACAGGTGCTGGAAATCTTCTTCTCTGAAAAAGTCTTGCGTTTCCTTGTCCTCACGAACAGCTGGATTGGTGGACACCCTGTTCAGGACAATAAAGGCCTGCAGGTTTTCATTTAAGGCCTGTGCCATTTCCACCAGATCGTCCATCTGCCTGAGCGTCCAGATATCAAACTGGAAGGGTTGCACAGGGATGTATGCCCGATCACAGACACCAAGGGAATAGCACAGCTCTATAGAATCCCTGCCCCCGGCATCGATTATGATTTCATCATAACGCTCAGCCAGATCACGCACCTGTGATGCCAGGCCCTTACCAAATTTCTGCACACAGGCGATTCTGGGTTCGATCTCTGTTTCTTCCCGGACTGTTGCCCAGAAAGACGATGTCCCCTGACGGTCTGTGTCCATCAACAATACATCTTTTCCCTGCAGGGCCAGCATGGCGGCAATGTTAGTTGCCAGGGTGGTCTTGCCGGTGCCACCCTTTTCACCACCAATCAACACGATACTCATAGAGTCATTCCATATTATATTATATCATTTCATTTCATTTTATTTTAAGTCAATCCATACCAGACGATATGATATTATACTTACAACCTATTGCAAGAGAAGAACAAAAAAAAGCCGTCCCCCGAAGGAGACGGCTATCGTGAGTAGAGTTCAACAAATCAATTAGTTACAACAGAAATGTCAGACTCCGTTTGTTTAAGCTCGGCCATTTTTTCTGTTAATAACCAGAGGGCCTGGTTCAGCTTGACGTTTCGATCAAGTGCCTTGACCGGTCGTGTAGTTGTTCTTCTCAATCGTCCGTTGCTGCCTCTTGTTGTCCCTTTGAGACCACCTCGTACGATATTTTCCTGGACCACGTTAAAGGTCGTCCACAGGTCATTCCCTTTGTCGTCATAGCGACGTTCGGAAAGTAACTGTTCCGATGGCACTGGTGACGCCTCGGGTTCATCGTAAACAAGGTTGAGGGCAGCGCGAGCGTAAATGGTCCGTTCATCCGGGGTCATTTCTATAACCCTCATATCATCAACCCGTTCGGCTATAATCCCGGCAGCAGAAGCTATCTCTCCTGCCGAGTGAATGAAATCATCCGGACTGAAACCGATATGCTTATGACTGAAGTTTGCAAACTCTGAAGCAACCATCAGGCCATTTCCGCATATTTTCCGCCATACCGAGGCTATCAGTTTGAAAGCACAGCCGCGGTCATGGGAATTAAACAGGACCAGGTCAACCCGTTCGTCGCCAAACGATAAACCGGTCTTGCTAAAACGGATCAGGTGCCGCTGATAGCCATCTCGTCGAACATTCCGCACCGCGCTTTGTTCCGCATAAACGGGAAACCATCCTGCATCGCGTAACAAATCAACAGCGGTCAACGTTGGTACAAAAGAATAGCGGGCAGATACTCCATCAATAGGTTCGACAGATCCTGCTGCAGGAGCAAAGCTTACGATTTGATTATTGCTTAAAGGGGTAGGTGCTGTCATGATCTTGCCTCCTTGCTATGAGAATAAAAATAGGGGCAAGACACCACTCCCGTCAGGGGGCAGACTTGCCCCTGAATGAGGGATGGTTTTATTTTTCTAAAAGTCCTAAATCGGAAAAAGCGGTTACCTCATCACCAACAACAAGGTGATCCAGTATCCGGACGTCAATGACTTTCAGGATATCTTCAAGTGTGTTTGTCAGAATAATATCCTGCTCACTTGGCTGAGACCCTCCAGACGGATGGTTATGGGCCAAGATGACTGCTGCAGCGTTAAGCAGTAGAGCCTCTTTGACTATTTCCCGAGGGTGGACTGTTGTTTTATTGATGGAACCGATGAACATCTCTTTGAACGCCAAAATCCGGTGCCGGGAATCCAGAAACAAACAGGCAAATATTTCATTCTGTTTCCCTCGGAGTTTGTACCCTATGACGGTTTTGGCGCACTCGGCAGATAGAATCAAAGATCCACGTCGCAACTGGTAACCGCTGAGCTTGTTTGCTTCAGT
>Ga0180007_10001964_pt1 | contig 25706 bp, 30 predicted proteins | sample MM_PC_MetaG_FD_121122 | JGI IMG/M metagenome (GOLD analysis project Ga0180007, IMG submission 121122) | Groundwater microbial communities from the Aspo Hard Rock Laboratory (HRL) deep subsurface site, Sweden - MM_PC_MetaG | ecosystem: Environmental > Aquatic > Deep subsurface > Groundwater... | reverse complement strand
GATAAGATAGAGAAGTTTGGTTATACTCCACAGCTTTATAATGAATATAGAAGATATGTAGCAAGTGGTGTAATCCTTCCTGAATTTAAGGATATAGTTCCAGCAATCCCCAAAGCTGAGGTTGGCGAACCTGAAGCGGGTATACAGCCTGCTATGATACCGGAAGTCGCTGCCAAAGAGGTCAGGCCGAAGGGTAAAGGTAGAATAGTCCAGATAAGCATGGAGGAGCAACTTAAATTAGAACAGGTAAGGCGGGCTGCTGAGGAAGCGCCACCTGAGCTTAAAGTAGCGTATGAGGCACAAGCTGAAATAGAAGGATTGAAGGAATGGATGGCAACCGAACCAGCCACAAAGTTAGTCAATCTAGTTAAGAAAACAGGTTGGTATAAGGGGGAGATTAAGGACTTAACCTTAAAGCAGTATAGAGATATTACTGGCAAGCAGGAGATACTGCCTAATATTCTCACTAAAGACGGTAAGCACGTTAGATGGGAGTATGCGCTAGATGAACTTGCTACTGAATTGGGATACAAAAGTGATGAGGCACTTAAAGAAGCCGTTGAAAAGGCTGGCGAATCTCTAGTTAGAATCAGGGAACTAGAGGCAAAGGTAAAAACTCATTTCACGGAGAAACCACTGGCTGCAATTCCAGAACCAACACCTGCGGAGGTTGCGGTATCACCAACTGGCGAGAAGATGCTGACTCCTGCTCAGAGTGCTAGGACTCTTGACCTCTTTGGTAAATATATAGAGAGTGGTTCTGTCATTGATGCTTGGGAACTGACAAGAGAATTACGCAGAGAAACTCGGGCTGGGAGAGCTGAAAACCTTAAAGCCAGAGCGCAGGAACTCATCGTCTCTGAAGGTATTAACGCTGAAGATGCAATGAATCAGGCAATAAGAGAGACGATGGCCGGTGAATTGCCCGTTGCAACAACGGATTACCTGAGTGACCTGACAAATCAGATGCGGGTGGCCTTATTCGATAAAGTCTATCAAACTCTCAAGGATGAACCTTTTGAGATGATGTCTACTGCTGAAGCTTTGACTAACGCACTGCTCGGCAAGCCGATACCGCGAGAACCAGGAGTTAAAGGTGGATCTGCTTTCACTAGGTTGCAGCGCGTCTTCGGTAAACAGCCACAAGTTATGAAAGCCCTTGATAAGATAACTTCAGAAGGCAAGACACTTGAAGATGTTGTCGAGGGCATATTCCATGAGATAGGTAGAGAACCGATACCAGTTGACCCAAATATGGCTGAATATTTGCGTGGTTTATCAAGCGATATTCTTTATGAACCTACAGCATTTAGAGAACCGATACCACCTACCCACTACGATGCACCGATTGATGAGGCTTTCAAAGAATTACCACTATGGCCTACTCCTGTTAGAGATAGTGTGGTTCGAGTACTCAAGGAACTGGGGATGTTGCCGATAGATATAGGTAACTTCCTTAGAGCAAATAAGGCATCCTTTGACTTCTCATTCTGGAGACAGCAAGCTCCTCTAATTGTCAGTCATCCAATAGCATTTGCTAAAGCTAATGTAAGAGCATGGAACGCAGCATGGAGTCAAAGGGCGGCTGATAGTTCGTGGAATAGTATTATCGGGGACCCACTGTACCAGATATATGAGTTTGCTGCTGCTGAGGGTGGTGATTTCCTTCGACCTGCCGTATTATCTAAAGGAATGGCGCAATATACTGGTACTGAGGAATTTGGTTATACAAAGGGTACCGGCAGACTTTTACCATTGATTACATCCAAGTTGCCCTGGGTTAAGATTTCGGCTAGAGCCTTTGAAACTGGAACTAATGAGCATAACTGGATGATATTCAAAAACTACTATAAGGCTATGCTCAAACTTAATGAGCAATATGCTTCAGGGCAAAAGAAACTCAAGGTAGGGGAGTCATTCAATATACAGAAGGAGATGATTGACTTCTCGAAGAGCCTCGCTAACTTTACGGCTAGGGGTTCACTTGGTAAATTTGCTATGACTGCGCCAGAGTTAAGCGCTTTGTTTTTTGCACCACGAGCTTCAATAGGTAGAATACTATCTGTTAAGGATTTGGTAAACGCTAATCCAAGGGTAAGAAAAGAAGCTTGGAAAAACGCTTCATTATTTGTAAGCACTGTTGGCGGAATTATCTTAATGGGTGCTGCGGCTGGATGGTGGGATGTAGATGATAAGAACCCAAATAGTGCAGAGTATATGTCAATCCGTCTTGGGAATACTAGAGTAGACCCCTGGGGTGGTTACAGACCGTTCCTTACCTTCTTTTCAAGAGCTATTACAGGTACAGGTATATCAAGTGTAACTGGTGCCGAATATAAAACGGACCCGCTGGATTTAGTGCAGAATCTACTCAGGGGTAAGGCATCACCGTTCATGTCTACTGTGCTGGAATTTGTTAGTGGAAAAAACTTTATTGGGGAAAAAGTTGAGTGGGATAATCCTAGACAGTGGATTGAAAGGGTAGCACCCTTCTCTATATGGGATATTCACGAAGCATATATTGATGACCCAACTACTGCTTTTCAAGTTGCTCTTCCGGCTATAGTTGGCGCTGGTGTCCAGACTTATACTGGAGACTGGAAAGAAAATGTTAATAAATTGGGATTATCTAAATATGAAGATAACCAGCCCAGATATGATATTGAGGACTTGTGGGCAGATACAGCAAGCCAATTTAAGGGAGTAGACCCTGAAACTCTTACAGAAAAGAAGGGGTATGACCCCAAAGTAAAGACTATGGTTGAGGCTAAAAGGATACTCGACCAAGCAAATGAAATACCAAACCAGAAGTTAATCTCTATCAACGCTGACCCTGCAAAGGATGATACATTTGTCCAGTACCGGGAACAATGGAATGACAGAGAGAATCTTGTTGATGCTGGTGATGACGCAGTATGGACAAGTTCTGAATTGCAAACGGATGGCACTTACAAAATCATAGAATATAAGGGAGATGATGCTGTAAAGGCTTATGATAAAAAGTTTCTACAGGCAGAACAAGGCAATATGAGCCAGACTGATTATGTGTCTCTGATAGAATACTACTCATTACCTGTAGAGGAACGGAAACAATATCTCATTGATAATCCTGACATAAATACCAATCAAAGGCAAGATTGGTACAGGAACCACCCAAAAGAAAATGCCCTGGTTGCCATGCATGGTAAGGCTGACTTCCTTACGATGGAAGCATATACGGAGGGGATTAGATTACTAAAAGAACTGGACTATCCTAAATCTTCATGGCCTGATAATATGCCGCCAGAGAATCTAGCGCAAACCCATTTTGACTATGAGAAGATGGTAGGTGAGGGAACTCACGGTAGTGTTGAAGCAAGATTGCTATTGCTCAAAGACCATCTGGCTGCGGAAGAGGCGGAAGTTGAATCTTATGCCACTTGGCACAAGCTCAAGATTTCCGATGAGTCGGTGGAATATCTACAAATGAGAGTGGATAACTCTGAACTCTTTGGTAAACTTGACGAGATTAGGGAAAATGAAAAGCTGGACGACATCATAAAAGACGAGAACGGATTAACGGCAAAGGATAGGGCTTATGTCGAAGTAAGGGCAACAAAGGTAGGCGATGAGACTTTTCACGATATAGAACGCCGTGTGGATGCTATGGGCAAAGGGACAAGGGTAGTTCCAGTTGACCCTGAAATAGTTAATGCCTATGTCGAGCACATGCAGATAGTGGATGAGACGAGTGGTTTAAGCGCCGAGGCTAGACTTAACAGATACGATAATCCAGCTCTCGATGAGTACCTGATGAATGAGGATTATCATGGCAAGCAAAAAGCCGAGCCATTGGATGCAGACAGGGAATATCTTGATAACTACCTGGTTCCGAGATGGAGGATAGATGTTAAATATCGCACTGAAGATGTGGAATATGACGCTATCGACCCAGATGCCAAGAATCCTAAGACTGGTATAAATCTTCGTACTGAATGGTTACAGCAACCTAATAATGAACAGTATCGCCAAGACAGACTCAGGAGAGATGCGCTAGAACTTAGCAACTCTAAGACTGATTATAGACTCCCATCAACTATGGTTGAGGACTATGTTACCTATTCTGAGTATGGGGTTAAAGGAAAAAGACAGGAGAGGATGTTACTTGAAGGCTATGACCCTGTTGCTAAAGCATATTCTCCATTTGCCCAAGCATTATATGATACTGGAAAACTTGCTGACTTACCTTTGCCAAAAGATGTGCCTGCTGTCCAGTTTGATGACATCTATGACCAATTCCCTGAGCAGTTTGATAGAATAGATGGTGCTGACAAACCAGAGGATTTCTACTTTGTTGAGAATCCAATCGTCACTGACCCAGTAACAGGAGAGGCAGTTGCTTACACAGACCCGATAACTGGTAGAACTCCAAGAGAGCAGGCTACCTATGAATTACGTTTTAGTCCAGATGGCAAACTCACAGAGTTTGGTACTGCTGAGATAAAAAGAAAGGGGTATCGCTTCTTTGTCCCAGAGAAATACATTGACAGGTTTGTTGAATTTGATTCTCTAAACGCTGAAAAAAGGCAAGTGGATTATCCTGATGACATGACTTGGTATGGGGATGAGTGGTATTTATTCGACCACCCACTGTTCTACAAAGATATCTATGTTGGCCTCCTTGAGTTGGAAGATGTGAACTTTGACAATGTACCTAATTCCAAGTGGCGTGGGTTATGGGAAGACAACATTGAATTAGACTTCCAATATATGGGAGCCTCTGATAATAAGTCGGAGTTCTACAAAGCTGACGAAGATGACAGGACAAAGTACAGGGAGCAATTACTGACTACTAATCCTAAATACAGGCAGGACAAACACAAGAGAGATGGTCTACTTTTGAAGTTGCCAGATAACACGCTGGATGATTATGTAGGTTACTACGAGATACCTTTTACCGACAAAGCCAAATCTATTGACCCATTCTTTAAGGATAATCCTAATGAAACCTACTATGAAGATGATTGGTACTTAATCGAGCATCCTGAATTCTATAAGAATATGCTGGCTCTGCGTGACTCTGCCGGAGAACCTGTATGGAATCAAAAGTCTAAGGATAAACAACTCGCCAAAGTTCCAACAAGGAAAGTTCACGCTCTCTATAAAGAATATCTTGACCTGATAAAAGGTAAACCGAGGGAAGATTTGAGATTTGACCACCGTGACCTTGATGCTTGGTTGCTACTCACTGGCAAGGTAACTGTGCCAATCTCTGAGAAGATACGCGGGGGTTCATTAACTCCACAGGAGAGATTGGCAGAAGATGTAAAGAAAATGGAAGAGAGGCTAAAGAGATAAAGGGAAGCTCCTAACCCTTGAATACCTTATCATTCGTGTAAAGGACGATTCCGCCAGTGGAAAAGGGGGAACGGAGATGTGTCGAATGCCCTGACAGGTTTATACCCACCTTTACCTCCCTCTTTTTTATGCCAAGTTGTTTGTTGGCGACTACCGCAGGAACAGGCAAGGTCGCTATACACAGTCCTGCCCCCAACTTTTTCACGCTTTTGCCATGTGAAACAACGGTCATGTCCAAATAAAGAATGGTATAATCTTTTTATTTCTTTCTTCATATCTCCTCCTCATAGTAAACGAATTTAACTCCTTCTAACACTTCTTTATAGTGAACGGAACGCTGTCATACTTCGTAAAAACCTTGAGCATTCTTCCTCCTATTTATGTTTTCTTGGTCTATCCCAGTAGGGGGATTTAAGTTTTAGTAAATAATCGGCCACAATTTACACATCTATATCGTTGTACCTTAAGCCGATTATGCCAAGTAAAACCAGCCTTTGTTACTTTTTTAGATTTGCATTCAGGACAAGGCATATATCTTACCTCCGCAAGTAATTTGTTTGGGGATTGGTAAACGTAACTGACCAGCTATTTTGCCATTATTTCTTAAAATATTACAACTGTGGTGAGCAAGACGCAAATTCCAATATTCATTACTAGAATGTATATGAATATTACAAACTGGGATTATGTGGTCAAGTGTAGCCTTTTTGTAAGATATGGGTTTATGGCAGATATGACATTTACCATTGTCCAAAGTAAAAACAAAGGCTTTTACTAACAAATAGAATTGCCGATTGCCACTCAATGCACTCAACGGAGCATGGTTCATACCTACATACTAACATACATACTCGTATTTGTCAATACCTAATTATAAAGAATTCACCGAACCTTGCGGAATCTTAACGTGAGGTTATTTTATATCAAGGGAGGAATTTTCAAAATGCCGGACGAAACTAAGGGAAGCAAGGACAACCTAACGGCTGAGCCTGGTGGGTCTTCTAGCGGAACGAAGGGAACTTCAAAAGACAAGGGTAAACTCTACACCGAAGAAGCGCTTGCCAAAATCAGAAGCGATGCTGCTGCCGAGGCCGGAAGGCAACGGAAAGCGGCAGAACTGGAAAGGGATGCTCTCAAAGACAGACTTGAGGCTACAAATAGTAGACTCGACAACCTTGAGAGAGAACAGAATGAGTCCCGGTATGCTGAGGCAAGGGCTGGAGGTTCCGAGACACTAAGCGCCTATCAACGGGAACAGGCTACTATCAAGCAGGAGAAGGAACTTCAGGACAAAATCAGAGACCTGGCTAGACGTGAAGAGCAAGTTAAGGCTGACCGCGAAGCGGTTGACAAGGACAGACACGTAGTATCAGTCGCCTTCCTTGCGGCCAAACATGGTCTGGAACCTGATGCACTGGAGTCACTAGGTATCAGCGACCCCGAAGTTCTCGAAAGAGTAGCTGAAAGGCTTGCTGGCGCTAAACCTGCAAAGGAACCTGGTTCCGAATTAGAAAGCGAAGAAATCCCAAGTGGGGAAGCACCGGAACTATTCTCCGACTCAGGCGAAGGAACTGGTGGTGGAGTTGGAACCCTTACCGCAGAGAACGTAGAGGGAAGCTCTATTGCTGCTGTGGAAAAGGCACTTGAAAAAGCCTCCTCTTAAGTAAGGAGGTAGGTCTAATATGGCTAATACATTTATAACACCAACTGTTGTAGCAAAGCTGGCATTACCCACACTTCTAAACAATCTGATGTTTGCCGGTTTAGTATACAGGGACTACGCAAAAGAATTCCGTAAAGTGGGGAATACCGTAAGGATACGTAAACCAGCACTTCTCACCGCTATTGAGTTTGATGGCGACCTGACTGGTGAATACCAGAACATCACTGAGAGTTACATAGATATTCTGCTAGACAAAATTCTGGTTGTCCCGGTGGAAGTCCTGGCAACAGACCTCACCCTCGATATCGTCAGTTTCAATACCCAAATAGTTGAACCTGCTATGCAGGCTCTTGCGCAGAAGATTGATGTTGAATTGGCAAAGCTCTACAAAGATGTTCCCTACTATTCAGACACCACAGGCGCAACCGCCGTGTCCGATATCTTGGATGCCCGAAAAGTTCATGTTGACAACAAGGCACCATTCGGAGTCAGTCGCTATGCGGTTATGTCTCCATTAACTACTGCCGCTTTGCTGGCGCTGGAAGCCTTCAGAGGACTGGATAAGACTGGTAGCACCAAGGCTCTACGTGACGCTTCACTAGGGCGCATATTCAGCTACGAGTTCTTTGAGAACCAGAATATCCAGAACCATGTTACTGATGCCAGTATTACTGCCGATGCAGCTGGGACTGCGGCTATCTCTCTCGCTGGCGTTACGAGCATGGTGGTAAGCGCACTCGGCGCTGCTGGAACAATCTACGATGGTACTATTTTTGAAATCGCTGGTGATTCTCAGAAGTACGTGGTAACGGCTGACTCTGTTATCGGTGGAGCTGCTGCGACCATAAGTTTCTGGCCTGCCCTGAAGGTTGCTACGCCACTCGGCACTGAGGTAGTTACTTTCAAGACAACGCTCACCACCAGCAAGGAAAACCTGATGTTCCACAAGAACGCCTTTGCCCTGGTAACTGCTCCTATAGCCGCACCGATTGGCGGAGCTAAGGGTGCAACCATGAACTATAAGGGGCTGACTGTTAATGTAGTCTACGACTATGTGGGTTCGCAGTTTAAGAACGTTATCACCTTCTCGATACTCTGCGGCTTCAAGACACTCACTCCCGAACTGGCCGTCAGACTATACGATGCAGCCTAAGAAAATCTAAGAAAGGAGGACACATAAAATGGATACAGCTTTACATTTACTAAAAAAATTCCAATCCCGTATCACGACTGCGCTAACGGCAACCGCTACTTCCATTGTGCTTGAAAGCGTTACCAGTATTCCTACCGCCCCCTTCATGGCTATTCTTGAGGACACCACGGATAAGGCGGAGTGCGTTTGGGTTACGACCGTCACCACAGTTACCAAGACGCTCACTGTAACGAGGGCGCAGAGAGGCACTACAGGAGTAGCTCATGCCGTAGGCACACTACTTTTTCACAGTGAGGTTGCGTTAGCTGACCTGGGCTTTTTCGAGGTCTGGGAGGTAGCTGGCGCTACCGGAAGGCCATTAGAGTCACAACTGATAACCGATGTGTTACTGGGTGGCTATGCCAATGGGCTTAAAGGCTACGTAGACTGCAACGATTCTGGTGGAAGCACAGGTCTTCTGTCAGGTGTCAATGGCGAGATACGCTTGCCCAATGCGGCTGCCAGGGGAGCCTACTATGGCTTAGAGAGCGAGGTAGTTTTCCAAACCAGTTCAACCATCACCCCCTGGGGTTCTGACGCTGGCTTCCTGTATTGCGGTGCTAGTGGAGCTGGTATCGCCGACTTTGACACCGATGGTAAGTTCATGTTAATAACTGGCCTTACTCCGGCTATCGGCAAACTACTCTCGGCAGACATGCACACCCTGAAGTGCTCGATGGTTGTCTCTGGTGTGCATTATGCCAAGTACCTGGTTCAGAGCATCGCGGAGAACTATATCAGCCACGACTTCTCAGTGATAGCAGCTAACGACAGGATATTCAAACTCAGTGGTGATTGGGCAACTCCAGGAACAGTAGATGGTGATGGCATCGTCAATATCTCCGCCAACATTACTGGGGCATCTACACGTGCAGACTTGTCATCCATGTGGCTTAATCTTGGCGCTGCTGCTACGATTGCAGGTTATTTAGACCTGCGCAATGATGGCATCTGGGATGCTGGTGCGACACTAACCAGTGCTTATATTTCCATGCAGAAATACACATCCTTACTGGCAAGTAATCCTGCATGGTTGTCTATCTGGGAACTCAACTACGCATCAGATGCCTTCAATGTGATTGATGCCATGTTCAACGTCAACGATGCTGCTAGAGCACTTGGATATCAGGCAGCTACCCCAACGGCTGCTGCTATTGGTAGCGTACCATTCTTCTCTGTTGGCGGTGGTGCAGTCAAGTGGATACGCATCTACGCTGACGCAACTACCTAAACTTCAAGCCTTCGGGGGCTGGGCTTTAACTAGCCCCCACTATAAATAAACGGAGGGAATGATGAAACTAACAAGCGGAGAAATCTTTAGTGCAAAGGAACCACTTCAGAAACTGCTGGCGGAAAAGCCACCATTTGCAGTCAGCTATGGGCTGGCAGTTCTGGCATCTAAACTTGACCCTCAAGTAAGAATTATCGAGCAGGTTCGCCAGGGATTGTTTGAAACCTATGGTGCACCCGACCCCGAAAATCCACGACAGCTACGACCGCCACAACCTATGATAGAGGACGACAACAAAAAGATGGTTGAGAATCCTCAAGCCGTAAAGTTCATTTCAGAATATAATGAACTGATGTCAAAGGAAATTGAAATCGTGCTTGATGTGGTTGAAATACCCTCTACCATAGAGTTGAATATTGAGCCAACTGTCTTGCTGGCTTTAATGAAGTTCATCAAGATGGTAAAGAAATAGCCTGCCCACTCGGCAGGCATCATTCCTAAAGGTGGGTTGGGGGGTAACTCCCCCGCCCACTGGAAAAGAAGGAGGACTAAATTATGCTTTGTGCAGTATGTAATAAAAATGAAACAGCACGTCTGATGGATGGAGGCTGGGGAGAGAAGAAACCTGTATGCACCGATTGTTTAACATCGGGCAGGTGGCGAGAACTCTTACCTGAACCCACTACCAGAGCCACTGAGACGGGTGTAACACCCTCTACACCAGACCTTGTGTGCAATGTATGTGGTAGAGAGTGTAAATCGCTTCTCGGATTGAAAAGTCATCAAAGAACGCATAAATAAGGGGTAAGACATTGGGAGAAGAGGTAAGGTCTACCATAGAGCCGTGGGCGGCTTGGAGAAAACTAACAGGCACTACCACTAATGCCTATGTTGATGCTATGGACTGGATTACTCAAGCCATGTCAAGGAAGAGCATCTTACTGAAGAATACCCATGCCTTAAATGGTCTGCACTATAAACTCCTAACACAGATGTCTCTTGCTGTATCTAAGGACACTCAAGACCCTGTGCAGGATGAGAAGGTAGCAGAGACAGTATTGGCAGCAGGTGAGGTGGCTGAGTTTCTCTATAACAGGTCTTATGCTCGGATGATACTTCAGGGAAAGGCTGAAGTTGCGGATAGCCAGGCGACTTACCGAATCGACCGTTTAGGTGAGGGTATTTAGATGGCAGTCAGAACTCATTATGATATAGATTGGGATGCTGCTATTTTAGCGGTTATCGTTATTCTGCAAGCTGCTGTTGATGCCATGCAGTTAGATGTTGACCAGTTATTGCTTGATGTCGCAGACTTGGATGCTGACGTGGTGCTGGTTCAGGCAGACGTTACTGATATTCTGGCAGTCACTAATGCTTTACCGACTCTATCAGAAACAGGCGGGACGGTAACAACGGATGGTACTGAGCAGAACGTCTATATCAATTCCACCCCTCTCGGAGAGTACCGACCGATATGCGTCATGATAAACTGTACGGCACAAACAGCCACGGAAACTATCGTCGTGCGTGAGTATTATGACAACGCCCCGGGAGGCGCCGGTCTTCTACTGGTTGACGAGGTTGAATATATCGGGGTGATATCTCCACCCATGATTAAGGTGGAACTAAGTCCTAACAGGTACGGAGTTTCAGTTACCATTGAAAAAACTGGAGGCACGAACCGGGCTTATCCCTGGGACGCGCATTATGAGATATAATGCCAGCTACACATTATGACAGTTTAGCACTCAATGAGGACATTCAACTCGACCTCTCAATGCTGGAGGCCAATGGATTATTTGTCCATGACGAGTCCAAGAATCACAGCATGGCGACGATGCACTCGTCTGTTGGAGTTCCGTTATGGCAACAACTGGCAGTGGGTAATTTTGGTTTGAGTATCAATGCTATATATCCGACTCTCAACACTAACCAGTTTCTTGATATACCGGCTGCGGATTGCACTAACCTGAACTTCACCACCACCGATTACAGTTTAGCAATGTGGTTCAATTGGACTGATACAGGATTATCTCAAATTATGATGGGCAAGTATGTGGTGGATTCAAGAGGGTGGGAAGTCTACGTAACTAAAATCGGGGCTGCTGAATCTATAACTGTAAGACATCACCATGGAGGGACTAGGACAGCCACTTATTCTTTGGGGTGGACTCCAGGCGAGTGGCATTTATTCAGTTATTCAAGGATTGGGGCTAACGCTTATCATTATCGGGATGGAGTGCCGATTGCAACAATAGGTGGGCCGTTGCAAGACCCTGCTTCCAGCCTTGTTGATGATTTTAGAATCGGATGCAGATATACAGAAGATATGAACTGGTTTAAGGCTAAATTCCACCGTCCTAGAGCATGGTCAAGGGCTTTAACAGCAGACGAACATAGATTACTTTACAGATTGGGGTATCCGTAATGATAGACTTGATTGGGAAATTAAAAAGGGTGCAGATTTCAGTAGATGACGCAGCAGTTTTGGCTGCTCTAGTATTGGGGGAGTTACATTCGAAGCAGGATATTTATCCTAGCTTGGCTCTGCCAATAACCCTGCCTGCAAATGGTACTGCGTGGACATATGGAACTCTGACGGAGATAATACCAATCAATACTATCGCATATGCTTATAATGTTAAGCATATCAGTATTAGCGGCATGAGTGCCAATGCTTCTTATACTATTCGGTTTACCTACGGAGCAGATGATACCGAATGGGCTTTTGCCAGTATGACAAGAGGTGGTGTGCAAAACTCATCCATTGTTGTTCCGATACAGGGGATAACGATACCAGCTAATAGTGTTTTCAAGGGTGAGGTGGCAGACAGTATTGGTACAAGTACGTTAAACATTAAGGTTTACCATCATCCGAGTGTATTATAAGGAGGTGTCAAGTGCCCTATGCAATCGAGGAGAGAAATGGGAAATTCGTGGTCTTAAATACTTCAACCAAAGATGTCAAAGGAACTCACGATAGTAGGATAAAGGCTCAGAGGCAACTGAATCTACTGAGGGCAATAAAGGAGACAGGCTGGGAGCCGACTGGCAAGAAAGCCAGAGAGTGAGGTGAATTATGGCAGGAGAACTAACCGAAGTAAGAACTATTATCAGGCAATTCCTCAATGATGAGTTTGTCGAAGGCTCTGAGCAGGACTTCACAGATGATGAACTTGACCTGTATATCGATGATGTTCGGACTGAAATATCAGAACGGATACCTTATGAAGTCAAGGAGGAACTGACCACAGCAGCCTCAAGGGATTTGGATATTAGCACTATTGAGGACTTGATTGAAGTGGACAGGGTTGAGTTTCCAATAGATAATGACCCCCGTGATTTCAGGAATATATCTGTATTCGGCACTACCTTGACGATTGACATTGATACCAAGCCTACTGCTGACGAGGACATCTACCTGTTTTGCCATAAGGTGCATCAACTAACTGAGGTAGTAAATACCCTGTCTCCTCAACTTCAACGCCTTCTGGTAGCAGGGGTTGTGGCTAAGGCTTCACTAGGCTGGGTAAACAAGATTAAAGACCAGGTAAGGGAAGCCCTTATTAGAGTCCAAGACATCAATATCGCCGTTAGTGCCATGTCGGGTAGGGTAGGACAGGCAATAGAAGACCTAAGTAGTGGGCGAGACTTGGGATTCAATAAGATATACGTTGGTGGTAATCCTTTAGGAGACTACATCAACCAGGCAGGGGGAGAAATTAGGAACGCCAACAGTGGCTACTTGGCTCAGTCTCAAGGGTTTACCAGAGAGTTGACGAGCAGGTTGTCAATCTCCGGTGTCATTAACTCTTATCAAACCTGGGGGAACAATAAACTCGTTCTATACCAGAGAGACCTTAAACGAATGACGAAGCCCAGGACCTATCGGACTTATCCAACGGATTAGTAAAAGGAGGGAAATATGGCCAACGAACTTTCATTGATAGTTAACCTTGATTTCAGTAAAGGTGGTGCTACGGTTTCCAGGCAGTATACCAAAAAGGTTACTGTCGCTGGGGATGCTTATACTAGCGGTATCCAAGCAATAGGTTTTGCTGCTGAGGAAGAGATAGCGCAAGGGCTAGAGTTGGCAACTCCAGGATATATGCTTATCAAAAACCTCGATACTACAAACTATGTGCGAATTGGGTCTACAACCGGGGTTTATGATATTAGAATAAATGCCGGGGAGTTTGCTCTTTATCGTCATAACAGTGCCACAGTCTATGCCATAGCAGACACAGGAATCTGCAATGTTGAGTACACACTGCTAGAGGCTTAAATATGAGGACACTTCCAGGAACATTACAAACTGCGATGGAGGCTGCTGTCATTGACCCTTTAATACGCATTACCTTCTCCGACCCCCTTGCTATAGCGGCTAATGTTGTCGTTGAGCATGACCGAATCTTGAGCATACCATCACATGAAGAGACATCGGATAGCCAGACTGTCGAGGTAATTTGCCATAATTCAGATGGTTACTTTACTGCCCTTAACCTGGAGGGTTGGGATGCAGTTTTTGAGTGGGGGCTTGTTACGTCAATCGGGAATGAGTATTCTGCTGTAGCGCCACTGAAAGTATTATCTCAAAATCTGTCTTCGTTGCCAGGCATCTTGCAATGTCAGTTCTCCCTGATTGGAATACCGAATCGACTTGCAGAGGATAAGGCGAGTAAAGATTACTTCCACCACTGGTCGGACACCAAGACAGTCAAGTCCATGCTTACCGAGATAGCCGATGGGGAACCAGTCGCGGTAGAACTAACGGAAAAGCAAGAGGACTATAATGCCGTTGCAGGCATAAGCTACATTAACCTTGATAATACGCTAGACGCCGCAGGGCAAAGACTTTCTATTTCCAGGACAGTTACCAAGTTGTCCTTCATGTTAAAGAAATCAGGTGCCCCAGCAGGTGATATAACCTTTGTCGTGAGGCAGGTTGAGGCTCCACAGGCTATTCTACTTACAAAGGTTTGGGGTAACGCCAACACTCTCGATGGTGTAGGCACTTGGAGGGAAGCAACCTTTGACGCATCAGCAGCAATAGACGAGGAGATGACTTGGGATGGTGTGGCCAAAGAATGGATTGGTGGTGTCTGGATTTACTGCGAATATACTGATGGTGATGCAGGCAACTATGTGCAAGTCGCCTATAGTTCGGTTGCCGTAAAACCTGATGAGTGGCTTGTGAAGGTTAATGGTGGGGTAGTGGAATATACTGACCTTGACTGTTTGTACCGCTACAAATACACCGGTGCTGGAATCGACTGCTGGGCGAGGGGTACTGGGCCTGAGACTTATTGCGAAGCCTACGAAGTTGTCTATGACCCACATGGGACGCACACTGCCGGAATCCATGCAACTATACTGACTGACTCTGCTGCTGCCTTTAAGACTGATGCGTTAATCGGGCAGATAATTTACAATGTTACCGATGGAAGTTCTGGTACTGTCACGGATAATGACGCCACGACTGCCACCGTAGTTGCTCTGGCCGGTGGCGGAGATAACCAGTGGGACACCGGTGATGCTTATACTATTGAAGACCCTCTCCTTGATGTTTACCTGCCAAAGGATGCTTTCAGGATTTACGAGGGGCAGAGCCGCCTTGATAAGATAAACCAGCTACTTGGTTATACAGGGTGCGAGAAGCGTGTAGAGGCAGACGGCAAGATTCATGTGTTCGTGCCAGTAACATCGGGAACAGTTTACGACTCTGAGTATTCACTTACGGCGGGTCATGTGTTCTTCTCAAAGGCAATCCGTGAAGCTCTAGTAATTCCTAACCGCGTTGTTGTTACATCTCTGAAGACAGATGAGACTGAGTATTCGGGTACGTTCACCAGTGCAACAAGTTTCGCCTTACTGCCTATAAGCGATTACATAAGAACTAGTCTAATCAGCGATGCTCAAGGCATTAGCATAGCAACGGCGATGATTTCCCGATTAGAGGTAGCAGCCCAAAGAGGTAGTGCCTCTGTTCCAATGAACCTTGGCGCTGAAGTGTTTGACTATGATTTGGTTACTGACAGCAGGCAAAGCGATACCAGGACGGGAAACCTCGGCTCTATCAGGCGGTCATATAAGCCTGGGACTACTTGGAGAATGGACTTTGGCTTTGGTGGGGTTGCCCTTAAAGGTGTTCCTGGGACAAGACCTTCGTTATTACAAAGGGAGCCGATACCAGAACCTACTACGGAAGAGCAAATCTTAAAATGGGGCATGATTAAGCCCAGCCTTGAGATAGTAGATGATCAACTTGATTGGCTATATGGCAGAGGTGAATATGCAAAAGAACTGACAGGTATGAAGTGGGTGGAAGCTGCCATTGACGAGTTATGGGGAGATAAAGGTTTGGGAGCTTTGGTTGCGCTATATAATGAAATAGTTACTAGTCTGGGCTGGCTTGAAGGTGAAGTGCCTGCCGATGAGCAGATACCCACAGCACTACTACCCTATTATACTAAAACACAGGCTGATGCTGCTATAACGGCTAGCAGTCTGCAAAACATAGTAGAAGACTTATCCCCACAGCTAGGTGCTGCCTTAGAGGTCAATGGTCATAATATCAGGGACACTACGAATGGAGTTCCTATAGTCGCTGGCAACATGAATGTACCGATAACTGCTGGAGGACAAATGCATGACTTTGACATTGGCGGCAACCTGGATATGAATGTGTCAAAGGTCATTAACTTGGCTGCTCCTACTGTTGGTAGCACCGATGCAGCAAGGGCGGTAGAACTTGTTACCATAGCTGTAGCTTCAACAGTCAGAGCACTTAATACTATTTATCAGAATACGACAGGTAAGCTCCTGGTACAGACGATAACTGTTGTACTTGCGGATGGAGACCAGGTTTCATTTCAGATGGATAGCACCACTGCTCCTACTACAATAAGAGCCAGACTATCTCAATCTGGAGCTACATCAGTCCGTATGCCATTTACCTTTATAGTTCCAGTAAACTGGTATTTCAGGTTTGCTATAGTGGCTGGTGCCCCCACAGTATCTACCTATTCTGATGAGCAATTACATTAGGGTAAGGACGAATGTTATGAGTGAAGATAATAAGCCAAGCAAATTTTTCTTTACGCTATCAGTTCTAGTTCTATTCGCATTGTCGGCTGGATTCCAACTCTGGGTATTTGCTGCTCTTTATCATAGTGGCGGTTCTATCCACTTGATTGACCCTGATAAGCACATGATAATGTTTGAGTTCGGCCTGTCATCAACTATCTTTACCTTTTCACTGATAGTCTTATATAGATTCTTTATCTCGCTGTGGCGAGGTAAATAATGAAGGTCTGCTCAGAATGTAACCAGATAAACCCCGACTCAGCCGGAGTCTGCATAGGGTGTGGGTTTACAACCTTCACCCCCTTAATATTGAAGACAGCTAATGACTATGAGGAGAAACAAGATGGCAAGACTGACACCAGTAAGAAGAGATGAAATACTTGTTGAAATGTATGGTACTGTACAGAGGCTTGATGAGCGTACCGAATCACAGGAGAAACACCTTGAGCAGATAAACGGCAACGGGGCAAAGAGGGACATGCGATTAACCCGCCTGGAGATAACCCTAGCCTCACTGATTTCTCTGTTAATCGGTCTCGGTGTTATTGATGCTAGCATAACCCATGTTGTAATAGGCGGCTGAGCAATGTGTAGATTAAAGTTTAACCCCCCGATTGAACATCTAACAAAGCCAAAAGAGTATCAGATAAGCGCAACTGAGTTTTCGGCTATGCTACAGCCTCTAGGCTTGGAGAAGTCCTACATCTGGGACTACAATTACTGGTTCATATCCCTTGTGGACTGGGGCAAGGTATTGAAAGACGTTTGCTTTGGTATGCCGAAATATACAGTAGACAAGTTTGATTGCGAGAACTTTGCTATGTTAGTATCGGCCCGGGTAAGCGAGAGATACCAGCTCAATACTTGTGGGGTAGCCATAGGTAAGTCACCCTGGGGGGAGCACGGATTTAACCTGCTAGTGCATAAAGATGGCCTGATATATTTTGAGCCTCAATCAGGGGACTTTATTCCCGTTGAGGATGGCTCGTATAAAGCACACACTGTATTATTTGGAGGTTAATGTGTCATTCAGTATCAAGATATGGACCTGGTAGGATGTGGTATGTCCACTGGTTCCATATCTGGGAGAGAGTAGAGGACTTTGGACATGCCGGCGGTGCCGCATGGCTAAGATACCTGGAATTAGTTAGAGAGAAAAGAACGTGCTGGCTAGTTTCATGCCATGAGAAGCATTGTAAGCCACAACACGACCCTTAAAGTATATAATATGAAGATTACCCCTTTCCTTAACCGGAGAGGGGGTCTTTTTTATTTCCTTTTTTAAGGGGTATACTATTTTTAGAGAGCAGGTCGAAATAGGTCTAAAAAGACTTGACATATGCCTATTTACTGTGGTAATATGGGGTATACCCAAGTAAGAAAGGGGGATAGATGCCAACAAAAAACACCACAGTAAAGACAGTCAGGATACCTGATGATATAGCTGACTGGATAAACCAGAGAGCCAAGCGGAGGGGGTGGTCAATAAATAAATGGTTGAACTGGGCAATTAGACTTGGCTTGAGAAGTCATGGGGGTAAGAAATGAAAATAGGAACTAAGCATCAGAAACCTATCATGGGGCTACCCGCCAAGATACCACCAGAATTGCTACAATAGGTTTCTGACAGGTTTAAGGGCGAATTAGTAGTCTAGTATTAAGGAGGTCTGAAAATGGCAATGACAATTCCGTTCACTCACAATATGTATCGCACCCAGACATTAAATGATGATGGTATCAGGTGGTCAGGCCCCAACTCTAACATACTGGTCATGCAGAATGAAGTAACAAGGCGAAAGCTAAAACTACTCGACCCCCAGGGTAAACTGATAAAAGAGTATAAAAGGGGAAGGAGGATAGTCAATGCCAATATCACAAGAGGTTAAGGAAAGTCTAAAGGGACAGGCATTTTGCCCTAAGTGTGGGTTCAACTGGATAGATGCTGTGGTCTCCCTGAATGAGCCGGATGGCAGTTTCAACAAAGCCGAAGCCATAAATATTATTGAGAACTGCGGTTTATGTTCTATCAGATTCCAAGAGGATAAGTAAAATGAGACTATTCAAGCGCAAAGCAGATAAACAGCGCGAGGCAATCATGGAGACTATCAAGAGGGTTACCGAACAAGGCCAGTGCGTTATTCTGGCAGAAACGCCGGTGGGCACACGGGTTATAGTGCTCGGTAAGGATAAGCTGTCACAGCAGTTAGAGGAAATATCCAAAAAGGAGGAAGTAATACTATGAAGTGCGCACGACACAATGTAGAGTTTGACCCCTTGGAAGGAGGGGGCTGCCCCCAGTGCATTGCTAAGGCCCAGACGGCCCGGGATGTGGCCAACGCCCCCGTCTCTACCGCTATGGACGAGTACGAGGCCCGCTTGAGTGAGGACGCCTTACAGTCGCCATTATCTATTGTCAAGGTTCAATACTATTCTGAGACCACCGGGAAGTTAAGCGAGAGAGAATATTCTTACTACACGGAGGAGCCCCTGGCAGTGGGCGACATCGTTATGGTGCCGGCGAAGTGGGGTGATGCCAAAGCAAAGGTAAGCGCCATTGACGTGCCCTGTGCTGAGATAGAAGCCTTCAAGGACAAGGTCAAGACGATACCAGCGGGGTCAATAGTAAAGACCGATACCGAGAAAGCATGGAGCGCCATGGTTGAAGCGACAGAGCCAATCCCAGGATGCCTACCGGACAATATCGGTGAACCAATAACAATAACGGAATCATTGCTAAAGGAATCAGCACCAGAGACAGCCCTAGCCCTCCGGCCAGGTGCTGATGCCGAAGCCATGAGCTGGCACGTCCAAGCCCTCAATGCCCTAGCTTATGCCAATGCCAGGAAAGTTACCAACGCTGAGGAGCACGCTCTGGCCAGCGATGACCTCAGCCTTATCTCGAAACTCAAGAAGCTCATGGAAGCGAGACGTAAGGAACTTCTTGACCCGCTAAAGGCCCAATCGGACGCTATTCGAGAGACTTACACTTTCATCATGGGACCGGTTATTGAAGCCGACCAAATCACCCGCGCAAAGATGACGGCCTACCTCACCGAGCAAGCCCGAATCAAGGCGGAGCAAGAGCGGATAAACCAGCAACGCATGGAGGCTGCTGAGGCCGAGATGGCTTTGAAGGGAGAACTTACCGCCCCACTCGACCTCATGGAAGTGATGCCAGAGGCCCCCAAATCGATAAAAACGGCACTTGGAAGCTCAGGACTCACGGACCATTGGACTTTTGAAATCACGAATCTTGATTTAATCCCGCGAGAGTATATGATGGCTGACACCGTCTTATTGGGTAACACGGCCAAGAAGTACCACGATAAAAAAGAAGTCCCAGGAGTTAGGTTCGTCAATAAGCCCTTCATGTCGAACCGAGCGAGGTAATATGTCACCAATCTATGAAGAAGAAGGGAGGGTATCCCAGGAAGACCTGAAGGAGCTTCGCCGTAAGAATAGATGCTCAGTATGCGGTGAAAGGCTGGATGTTTTTCTGGACTTCGATAACCACTTAGCTTTCCTAGCTTGCTCTGATTGGCGAAGAACAGGACATGACGGCATCGAGCGCGAGCCCAGCCGCTACGAAAAGGGCGGTCTGGCAGAATTTACAATAGAAAGAAGGAGGGAAATCATGGAACAATCATACGGAGAAGAAAAGACCAAGGCACTAAGCAGATACACGGGTGGTGGCGTCGTTATGACGAAGAGTGTGGCCACTGAGATTGTCGAGACTCTTTGGGGCCCCGCTCCGGCAATCGAGAAGACCAAGTGTATTCTCTTATGCCAGACTTATCAGCTCAACCCGCTGATGAAGCACCTTTACCTAGTGGGCTACCGGCGCAAGGTAAATGGCCAATTCGTAAAAGACGGCCAAGGTAAAGACGTCCTCGACTGGTCAATACAGCAGGGCATCGGGGCTACCCGACTTCTGGCACAGAGAAAGCACAGTTACTCCTACCTTGATATGACGCCGAGGAAAGCCACCAAAGCTGAAATTGAAAAGATACTCGGAGACACGGCTGACCCCAATTGTGTCTATGGCTTTGTGTGGATTAAGGATACAGTGACCGGAGCCGAGGCTTTCGGTCTCCGAGGTATCGAGAAAAACGCAAGTATCAAAGGCACAGAAAAGGGCAACACGCATCTAAATATGGCCTGCATCCGGGCCGAGAGATTAGCTCTTGATAGGCAATACCCTGGTGAGATGCCGCCGAATATCGAAGTGGTGGACGAAAAGTATATGGAGATTGAAGTGCCAGATGTCGGCAAGGTGAACACTTCAACCGGTGAGATAATCGAGGGTGAATCTAGAGAACTCTCAGATGATAAGCCAGAGCAAAACGACCTCGGCGTCTGCCCGATACACAACGTTCCCTTAGTAAGGGGAAAGGGTAACTTCCCGCCCTATTGCCCGAATAAGGTAGAGGGCACCGGTCGTTCTGCTGGTAAGAAGGTCTGGTGCAAAGGCAAAGCGCTGAGTGCAGCGGTAGCCGAGCAACCGGAAGAGCCGGGGATTTTCACCGAAGAGACTGACCGGCAGGAGCCGGGCCTCGAGATGGCCAGCTTCATAGACCTTGACTGGCTAAAGGAATCACTCACGCAGCTACAGGCTTTGAAGCTGGACAAGTGGACAAACAAAGAAGTGCTGGCGCGTCTCAATATTGTCACCGGCGGCCAGGCCAAGAGCGTATCCGAAGCTGCCAAGCTGCTCAACAAAGAGACGGCAGCTCTATTTGCCAAAGAGATTCAGGACTTGCTGGACATGGCATAACGGTTAACAATATAGATTGCTGGTGTCCAAGCTATGAAAGTTAGCGAAGTATCGGTTCACAAGGGGGAGGAATACCGAGCCAGTAAGGAGCCTGAGCCTACGAAGGTGCTGGAAGAAGGTTTGGAGAATAGAGACTTTGCCTGTTCGCTATCCAGCCCAAGGTAAAAGGAACGAAGTAAGGCGTATAACCATGTAGGCTCAGGTCAAGCAGGGAGCGGGGGTGTTCTTGATAGTGCTGGATTTATGGTGAGGTACATAAGGCTCACCAGCCCCTGCTCACCTGGATAAAAAGGGCATTATGACAATCCTACCGATTAAAGACGGCCAGGTGAAACCTAGTGTTCACTGTGGATATGGAGGGAAAGGATGGATAAATTGGAAGTAAAATTGATAGATGTAGGCAGAGACAGATTTAATGGAGAGATTGAGGTAGAGTATGGACACAATGAATTCGAGATAGCAGGGAGGGTGTGCCAAGAGGCAAGAAAGCACTTGATGTCGCGGAATATTGAAGTATTCTTTGATACCCCGGTAGATGGCGTTATCTGTGCTGGTGGTCGCCTTGTAGGTAAATTCTTAATATCAAACTAACATCAGTTTTAAGTCTAGTCACTGTAAGGGGGCTTGACAAATAGTAAGCGGAAGTGTATATTATGATTATAAGATGGTTACTAAAATTGATGAGCAGGTACAGAATAAAATACTGGCCAAGTTCAGCGAAGAAGATATTGAGAGGCTTCGCCTGTGACTTTTTCTGTGCCTTTTTTGTGACTTTCGTGCGTGGATTGTCGAAATGGTAATCTATGCACTGGTGCTTGCCGGAACGGCCTTCTACCTATTACTGCTCGCGGTGACTTTTGCCCTTATTATATGCTTTAAGCCGAAAAAGAAAGGGGGAAATTATGGGTGCTAAAGTTCGTGGCGCCGTAAAGCCGGGCAAGGTACAGACCGGCTGGCGCATCAACAGTGACCACATTCCAAGATTAGAAAGGGAAGCTATGCGCCTGGGACTCGGCTCAGTCCCGGCAGCCGTCAACCATATCCTAGCAGTGTATTTCAATAAGTTAGAGAAGGGGGAATGATATGAAAGGGATACTGTTCAAACCCTGGAAGATAAAGGCGATTGCTGATGGTGGCTATGATAGAGACTGGCAAACACGCAGGGTGATTAAGCCACAGCCTGAGCACTTCCATTATACAAGCGATGCGCAATTCCCATGTACGGCACAAGGTGAACAATTCAAGCCACGCTATCAAGTGGGTGAGGTTGTGTATATCAAAGAGACTTTATTCCGGCACCCATATTTGAATGAGGCGGGCTATGTATTAGACGAAACTCCCGTATTTATCAATCAAACCATTGGGGACTGCCTAAAATGGCGATGGTCAAGGGATATATTGTCAGCAATGTTTATGCCTCTTGAGACAGCCCGATACTTCATCAAGATAACAGACGTAAGGGCTGAGAGAACAAAAGACATTACACCAGAGGATTGCTTACTTGAGGGAATTATATTTGCTGGTGGGTGCTACTGGACTGCTGAAGATGGCATAGCATTTGACACACCACAAGCAGCCTACTTTGCACTCTATGATAGCATCAATGGCAAAGGCTCACATGAAAAGAATTGGGATTTCAAATATTCCTTTGTAAAAGTTGACAAGCCATTGGATGTTAATTGGTTATGCTACGAATGTCACAGTAATAAATAAGGTCTGGCGAAGCAGAACCGAGCCAGCAAGCAGCCTGAGCTGAGGGAACTCTGGAAAAGAGTTGAAGTGGTAAAGCTGATGGTAACTAAACTGCTTTGGGCGTGCATGAAAAGCCGATGGTGGAGTGTCCATAGTAGGCGAGGGCTGGCTGAATGAGAGTTCGAGGGGTGAAACTCACCGGGGCTGTTTATATCGTGCCATTCGATAAGCGCGAGGAATGGGTGAAGCAATAACCAATTTTACCGGCACCCCCTGAAATAGTGGGAAAAAGGACTTGACAAACGACTATGCGAGGTGTACACTGAGGGTATGGCTATCAGAAAAATAACTTACTTTAGGATTAAATGTAAGAAATGCGGTCATTTGTGGGACAGTAAGAAGCGCAAGCCTCTCAGGTGTGCCAGATGCAAATCCCCATATTGGAATAAGGAGAGGGCATAATGGCTAGAGGAAATGGAGCATCTTTACGGCTCGGCACGACCTCAGAGGTGATAACAAGAGATAAATGCGCTTGTAGATTGTGTGGGAAGCAAGGATTCTTTATTTTAAGATATGGCAAACCTTGTGTCGTTGAAAATCCAAATTGTGTTGATTTATCAAAAGCATATTTCTACAACGGGAATGATGTTATACCTTTTGAGATTGACCACATTATTCCCGTCATAAAAGGTGGCACAGATGACAAAAATAATCTAGCTTTATTATGCCGAAAGTGTAACCGTTCTAAGGGAGCTAATATTCATGCCTAGAGGTAGATTCATTAGTAGGGAAATATCTACCGATGATAAGGTTGCCTACTTGCCTGATGAGGCCGAAAGGTTACTGTATACCTGGATAATATTACACCTCGATAAAGAGGGCAGGATACCGGCAGACCCCTTTATAATTAAAGGAATTGTTGTTCCCCGAACAACACACACATTGAAAAAGGTGAGCAAAACAATAGAATCACTTGTCAATTTGAAATTGTGCGTTCGATATTCGGTTAATGGTTTTGATTATTTAGAGTTCCCTAACTTCTTAAATCACCAGACAAAATCAGCACTTGACAGGGAGTCTCCGAGTGTAATACCAGAAAATCCCGCAAGAGCTACGCAAGAGCTACGCAAGAGTAATGATAGACAAACTCTTGGCGAAGTTAAAGTTAAAGTTAAAGTTAAAGATAAAGTTAAAGAGGAGGAGAGGGAGAAGGCCACCTCTCCTGAAATTACAAAATCTAAATTTGATGAATACGTTGAGGAACTACGGCCACAATATACAGACCTCGACTATGATAAAGAACTAAAGAAATTTCACCTCTACTGGTCAGAGGGTAGCCGGAAGTTAAAGCGCCCAAAGTCAGCATTGACAAACTGGATGGATAAGGCCAGGGAATTCAAGCAGGAGAAAGTTAATGGAAAGCGTCAAAGAAATTTTGGACCGGAGAAAGTCTACACTGAGCTCCCCTTACCAAAAAGCATTACTGACACAAATGACGAAGAGTTTGAAAGACTCATCAGAACCGACTGAGGCGGAGCAAAAAGAGGATTTACGCCGACGACTCAATGTCTCCAGCCTTGAGCAGACCTTCAAGAATTTTAAGGTTTTTCTTGGAAACAAGGATGCTGCTAGAGCCTTCAAGCTGTTTGCTGCTGGTAAGCCGGAAGCGCCTCTGCTTTTATGTTTAGGTACAAACGGCAATGGCAAAACCCACTTGCTCGAAGCGACTGCCATCGCCATGAGTAGGCGCATGTGGAAATGGCCTGAGTTTATCGACCTTCTCAAGTCAAAGATGGGCAAGGAATATGAGGGATATTCTTATGACGAGGTGTTAGCTAACCGTAAACAAGCGCCGGTATTGCTCATCGATGACATAGGGCTCGGCACATTAGGTCGGGAGTGGGAAACTTCTCTTATGGAAGAACTCATTGACTATCGATATCACAACTGGCTGCCAACGGCCATGACGACTAATCTTGACCTAGTAGACTTCACACCCCGGGTCCGTGATCGTTTCCATGACAACGAACGTTGCCTTGTAGTAGTGAACAAAGGACAGAGTCAGCGAGGTAGGGCAAAGGAGCTGCACAGTTGAACATAAATAGTTTTGAATGAGGTGGTGAGATGAAAGACTATGCACTTACACCAGAGGAAATTGTGAATAGTATTGATTTGGATAAAGAAAGGATGTACTTTGATGGGAAAGGTAGTTGCGTCTCCACTTTTGATTTAACTAATTTACTCAAAGAACAAGTAGCCAAAGTCCTCAAGATGATGAGTGAAGATATACACGCACCCTGCGAATCAAAAGACACACAAGATAACTGTCCTTATCTGGAAATAGGTAGTTGCTTGAAATGTTATGAGATTGAAAAGAAAAAATACTGCACCATTTCCGAGCAATAGGGGTAGTGGCTATGGTGGTGGGGATAGTAGTTTTGAATGAGGTGATGAGATGAAATATAGAAAGAAGCCAGTAGTGATTGAGGCGATACAGTGGACAGGAAAAAATGGGGATAAGATAGAGGCTTTTATAAAGGGATGCAAACACACCCATACTTATGATGATAAGGGTTTGGCCATTTATCTCGATACACTAGAGGGTGGTCATATAGCATCAGTAGGAGACTGGATAATTAAAGGGGTCAAAGGTGAGTTCTATCCATGTAAGCCAGACATATTTGAAATGACCTACGAATTAGCCAGTTGTTATAGTGCTTAATATATATCT
>Ga0180007_10001963_pt1 | contig 25709 bp, 41 predicted proteins | sample MM_PC_MetaG_FD_121122 | JGI IMG/M metagenome (GOLD analysis project Ga0180007, IMG submission 121122) | Groundwater microbial communities from the Aspo Hard Rock Laboratory (HRL) deep subsurface site, Sweden - MM_PC_MetaG | ecosystem: Environmental > Aquatic > Deep subsurface > Groundwater... | reverse complement strand
GTCTGCTTCACTTTTTGATGCGCTATAATTTCTACCGACCACACCACTCGCTGGATAACAAAACTCCAGCCGAAATCTTCATTGGCAAAAAGTCCAGGATGTATTGGACGCATACATTTTCTTCCCAAAAAGCATTTTTAGTTTTAAAATTAATTCATCTTTCTCTCTCTTCTTTTTCATGCAAAAACTCTCAACTGCTATTCTCGGCGCTTCCGGTTACGTCGGCGGCGAACTCGCGCAGCTGCTGCTCGGACATCCGCATTTTGAATTGAAATTTGCGACAAGCGAAAATTTTGCCGGCAAGTTAATTTCGAAAATTCATCCAAACTTACGAGGAGCAACAGATTTGAAGTTTTGTAAAATTTCCGAAGTTGGGAAAGTTGATGTGATTTTCGCGTGTCTGCCTCACGGCTCGCTCGCTCCGCGGATTGCTGAAATCGAAAAGCTGGCTCCGAAAATCATCGACAGCTCTGCAGATTTCCGATTCGAGGATCCGGAAAATTTTGAAAAATGGTACGGTCATCCCCATCCCGCTCCCGCGGAATTGAAAAAATGGATTTATGGATTGCCAGAGTTGCATCGGGCAGAAATTAAAAAAGCTTCGAAAATCGCCGTGCCGGGCTGCACTGCCACCGCCGCGATTCTCTCAATCATTCCTCTTGTCAAAGCAGACGCTGTCGATTCTTCGAAAATTATTTTTGATTTAAAAGTCGCATCTTCGGGTTCGGGGAATAAACCTTCAATCGGTTCGCATCATCCTGAGCGGGCGGGTGTTCTCCGAAGTTACCAACTTGCCGGACATCGACATACCGGCGAGGTTTTGCAAGAGTTGAAAATTTCGTCGGCGGGTTATTCCATCACATCCACTCCGGCGGTTCGAGGAATCATTTGCCACGCGCACGCATTTCTCAAAAAAGATTTGGACGATAAATCAATTTGGAAAATTTATCGGGAATTTTATGCTGACGCGCCGTTCGTCAGAATTGTGAAAGAAGCGAACGGAATTCATCAGTTGCCCGAACCGAAAATCTTAAGTGGCACGAATTTTTGCGATGTCGGCTGGGTTTTGGATTCGAATTCAAAAAGCGTGATTGCAGTTTCCGCAATCGACAACCTCGGGAAAGGCGCTGCGGGCGCTTCGATTCAGTGCGCGAATCTCGCGTGTGGATTCGAAGAAAAAGCAGGACTGGAATTTTTAGGGTTACATCCTATTTAAATTTGAAAATTTTCAATTTACGAATTTTCAAATAAATTATAATTTTCAACTGCAATCTAAAATTAGTAAATCAAACAAGTTTTCTTTAAAGAAAAACACTAATTTGTTTGGCAAATATCTTCTGGCATTAGTTAGAATTTTCAAATTATTTGAAAATTTGAGACTTGGAAAATTGAAAATTATCTTTCATTATCTTTATTAAAGTAATTTATGAGTTCTAAATTGTTAATTTTCAAATTTGGCGGCGGAGTAGGAATTGATCTCGAGTCTCTTTCGAAAAACGCGGCGAAGCTTCAAAAAGAATTTGGTGAAAGAATCATAATCGTCGTCGGCGCGAATGCTGAACTTTCGCGTATTCAAAAAGAGAGAGGTGTGGAACCCAAAATGATTACCTCTGAACGCGGCGAAAAATCGCGCTTCACCGACTCCGCGACGCTCGAACTTTTGAAAGAAGTTTACGGCGGGACGGCGGAGGAAGTGGCGGAGTTAATTCGAAAGAGTGGCGGCGAAGCGGTTGCGCAGATTGCTTCGAAAGATAATTTAATCCTCGCGAAGCGGCATGATCGGATGCGGATTCTGGAGGATGGGAAAGTGAAAGTAATTGACGGAGATTTGACTGGTTCAATCCAAAAAGTGGATGTCGCGGCAATTCGAAAAATTCTCGATTCAAAAAAAATTCTAGTTCTCACGCCGCCTGCCGCGACGAAAGATTTCTCGACGAACTCGAAAAAAAAAATCGAGGTGAATGTCGACGGCGATAAAATTGCTTCAAGAATCGCGGTCGAGCTGAAAGCAGAGAAATTGATTTTCTTTTCAAATACATCTGGGCTTCTTCAAAATGTGAATGACGAGACGAGCTTAGTTTCCGAAATTCCGACTTGGCAGGCGAATGAGTTCGCGATTGGACGAATGAAAAAGAAAGTTCTCGCAGCGAAGCGGGCGATTGAAGCGGGAGTTGGTGAAGTTATTTTCGCCGATGGGAGGATTGGAAAAGATCCAATTGATTCAGCACTCAAGGGTGTTGGCACACGAGTTTTTTGATTTTTAAAATTATTTCGGTAAACTCTCTCGGCTTTAATTTTTATCCTCCAAAAAATGAGTGAAGAAAAAACTTCTGCGAAAGTCAGCAAAGCTACAAAAAAATCGCTTTCCCCGGGCAAGCCCTCGATACGCATCGTTGTGCGCGCCTTCGATCATCGTATCGTCGATGAAGCTACGAAAACAATCATCGATACCGCCGAGCGCAGCGGAGCGATTATTTCCGGACCGATTCCGCTGCCGACGAAGAAAGATATTTTTACTGTCAACAAAGCAACCTTCAAGCACAAAACCGCGCGCGAGCAATTTGAGATGCGCACGCATAAACGCTTGATCGATATCAAAGAAAGCACGCCGAACACGGTTACATCGCTACAATCTTTGACATTGCCAAGTGGAGTGGATGTGGAGATCAAGATGGCGTGAGAGTAGTTTGCAGCTTACAGAGAAAAAGTTTGCGAAGTCTTTTGAGGTGTGGAATAATCCCCTCCTTTAATTTTTTAAAATGAATCCACTTGAAAAAGTCGACATCGTGATTGAGAAAGCGGAGGGATTCGAGGGTGATTTTTGGTTTAAGGCGGAAACAATTTGCGAGAAAATTTTTGGCGAAGGTGGAAGACTCCAAACAGACCGCGAAATGAAAATTAAAAATTTTTCAGCGGAAAAAGCAGCCGAGATTTTAAAAAATCGAAAAAAAATTGAAAAAACTTATAGGGTTAGAATTTCAACGAGCAAGGCTGAGGGGTTTGTTTTTCGTGGTTGTTGAAAATCGCAAAAAAACTTTTGCATTCCTAGAAACTTTCTGTATAATTCTCGCGCTTCGATTTTCGGAGCCTTAAAAATTGTTAACAGTATTGCCTGAGCCCCCCGCACGGCAGGGACGAGAGGAACTCTCCTCGATCGGTAAGAGCAAAGGCAACTCAAGGTCAGAACTTATTGACTCAAAAACTCAATGACTAACTGACTTTCATTAACCTCTTCCAAAATGTCTGGAATCCTCGGGAAAAAAGTCGGAATGACTCGCGTCATCGCGGATGATGGCGGTGTGATCCCCGTTTCGGTCATTGAATGCTCTCCGAATGAGATCGTTCAAATCAAAACAGCCGAACACGATGGATATCCCGCGTTAATCCTCGGTTTCGATGAACTGAAAAAACCGAAGAAAACGCGAAAGTTTCGGCATCTCGCGGAGTTCAAAATTGATACCAATTCCGAAAAAAAGAAAGGAGAGAAAGTTTCAGTCGCGGAATTCTCAGAAATTCAATCGGTCAAAATCGTCGGCTGGTCAAAGGGAAAGGGTTTCGCGGGGGTGATCAAACGCCACAACTTCTCTCGCGGTCCCGAAAGTCACGGCAGCCATCATCACCGCCAACCCGGCTCAAGTGCAGGAGCGGTGACCGGTACCGGTCGCACTCCGAAAGGAAAAAGATTTCCGGGACGAATGGGAAATGCTAAAATTACAAAAAGAAATATTCCTCTCGTTTCTGTGGATATTGAAAAAAATTTGCTTGTCGTGAAAGGTCCTATTCCCGGTTCGATTGGCTCGCTCGTTCGAGTGGATACCAATTAAAAAATTCGCACTCTTTAACTCTCAAATTATGAAGTTTTCATGTTGCAAACTCCCGACCGAGGGTCTCGGTCAACTTATCCTCGCCGCATGGCTCATTTTCTCTGTTGTTTTCGTGGCGAATAGTGTGTGGCAGGCTTACACATTGAATCAGGCCGAAATGCAACAAGTGGCAACCGCGGCTTATCAACAGTCCCAATCCGATATAGTCGGTCAACTTCTCCAGCAAGCTGAAACTTGTGAAGCTTTCCCGATTTTTGCAGGCGAGACCCAAATCGAGCTCAAGAAAGTCGGTTGCGAGTAGAATATTTGAATTCTTGTGAATCTTCCAAATGTTCGAGTTGCGAAACTCGGACAATCCTTCTGACTTAAAATTTAAAATTTTAAATTGAAAGCGCCTCTTTACTCTCAGGACGGCAAGCAAACCGGAGAAGTCGAGCTACCTGCTCACCTCTTCGCTTCAAAAGTGAACGCATCCCTAGTTCACTCCGCGCTCGTGCGGCAGTGCGCAAATGCGCGGCAGTCTTCTGCTCACACGCTTCGGCGAGGTGAAGTAGAACGGTCGACTGCGAAAATTATGCGCCAAAAAGGTAGCGGTCGGGCGCGGAAAGGTGATCGTGGCTCCCCTATTCTCCGCGGAGGCGGCGTGGCGTGGGGTCCTCGGAATACCAAAAATTACGCGAAAGCGATGCCGAAAAAACAGCGCCGACTCGCGCTCGCTTCGATGCTCACTGCAAAAGCGAAAGATTCGAAAATTCTCGCTCTCGAAAGTTTCACGCTCGAAAATCCGAAAACGAAAGAATTTGAAAAATTGCGCAGCTCGCTGCCGAAAGGCAAAAGTCTGCTAGTGGTTCACAACCGCAACGAAGTTCTCGTAAAGTCATCTCGCAACCTTAAATTCGTGAAACCGCTGCTCGTGAATCTCCTCAATCCTCATGATCTCACGAAATTCGACCAAATTTTATTCGAGAAAGCGGCTATCGAAGAGGCAGGAAAGATTTTCAAAATCGAACAGAAGGTTAAAAAAACTGAGAAAGTTGAGAAGGAAAAACCCGCTAAAACACCTTTGAAAAAGGAATCTGCGGGCGTCGTATAATGGTTTATTATGCCAGCCTTCCAAGCTGGAGACGGCGGTTCGATTCCGCTCGCCCGCTCCAAAAGTAAGAACTATGAATTATAAATTATAAATGATGAATGAATGGAGATTCTAAATCGACTGTAAAAACACCCGAAATAGCATTCAGCTATCCATCTAATAACTGAAAACTATCAACTGAAAACTCTAAAATGAATCGACTCCATCAAATTCTCGTGAAACCGCTCGAAACAGAAAAGGCTTTCGGCGGGCAAAAAACCGGCAAATTCATTTTTCAAGTCAAGAATGACGCCACAAAAAAAGAGATTGGGGTTGCGGTGGAAAAATATTACGGAGTGAAAGTTAAATCCGTTCGCACTTCCAAAATTCAACCAAAAACGCGAAAAGCTGGTCGGCGAGAAATCCAAAAACGCTCGCCAGCGAAAAAGGCCATTATTACGACTGTCGGCGCAAAGCCGATTGATGTGAATAAAGTAAGAACTTAAAGAATGATGAATTATAAATTATAAATTCATAAAATCTCCACCACTTATAATTCTCAATTCTAAAAAAATCATAATTTAGGTTTATAATTCATCATTCGTCATTCATAATTCAAAATGCCTGTCAAAGTCTACAAGCCGAATGCTGCCGGACGCCGTGGAATGAGCGTCGTCGATCGTTCCGCGCTTGCGAAAAAACCGAGCGAGAAACGATTGCTTGCGAAGCTTACAAAAAAGGCGGGACGGAATAATTTAGGAAGATTAACCTGCCGACACCGCGGAGGCGGAGAGAAACGGAATTACCGCCTCGTCGATTTCGATCAAACCGCGAAGCTCGATATTCCCGGGAAAATTGCTTCTCTCGAATACGATCCGAATCGCAGCGCGTGGATTGCTCTCGTGGTTTATCCAGACGGCGACAAGCGATATCATCTCGCGGCTCATGGATTGAAGGTCGGCGACAAAATTCTCACGGCTGAGAAAACTAAAATCAAAGCCGGCAATCGCTGCCAAATTAAAAATATTCCCGCAGGTTTCGAAGTTTTCAACGTCGAGCTGAAAAATGGGAAAGGCGGGCAGCTTGCCCGTTCCGCTGGCAGCCGAGCAAAAGTTGTTTCCACTGAAAAAGAAAAAGCGCAGATCCAGCTCCCCTCTTCTGAGATTCGACTCGTGCCAAAAACTTGCTTCGCGACAATCGGAATGGCGGCGAATCTCGATCACGCACACCAAAAAATTGGGAAAGCTGGCAGGATTCGGAGAATGGGTCGTCGCCCGCAGGTTCGTGGGAAAGTGATGAATCCATGCGATCATCCGCACGGCGGCGGTGAGGCGCGAAATTCAATCGGAATGAAAGCTCCGAAAACTCCGTGGGGGGCGCTCGCGCTCGGTGTGAAAACGCGGAGAAAGAAAAAGTATTCCAATTCTTCAATTCTCAAACGCCGGAAGCCGGGAAGATTCTCGCGGCGAAGAAAGTAGTCGACGGACAGTTCGACAGTTAACAGTAAAAATCTTAAACTCTAAATTTTAAATGACACGCTCCGCCAAAAAAGGTCCGTACGTTGATCCGAAGCTTCTGAAAAAAATTCAGAATCTGCCGGCTGACGCGAAGAAAAAACCGATTAAAACTTGGAGTCGCGCGTGCGTGATTCCGCCGGAATTCGTCGGCTTCACCTTCGCCGTTCATAATGGTAAGCAGCATCTCCCCGTTTTCATCACCGAGCAGATGGTCGGACACCGCCTCGGAGAATTCAGTCCGACGCGGACATGGCGGCATCACGGCGGCAAAAAAGTGAAAGAAAAAGAATAGAAAGTTAAAAGTATAAATTCCAAAGTCTAAATTTATGGAAAAGGTTTACGAAGATATCGGGGAAAGAACTTTTAAATTCGCGGTCAAGGTGATCAAATTAATTTCAGGGCTACCTTTCAACACAGCAACAAGAGTCTTGGGCAACTAAATTTATCCGTTCGGTGACATCTATTAATTCAAATATTATTGAGGCGAGAGCGGCACTGACGAAAAAAGAATTTGCTTATCATTACAATGTCTCCAAAAAAGAAGCAAAAGAAACTCAAAATTGGTTAAAAATGTTCGAAGCGAGTGATATCATCTCTTCCGAAATTGTCAAACCGTTTCACGAAGAAATCGCCGAAATAGTGGCAATTCTCGTCACAGCCTGTAAAACCAATTCAAAAAAAACTTTAGACTTTATACTTTAAAATTTCTACTTTCCTTGAAAGCATTTCTCAAACAGACTCGCATTTCTTCCAAAAAAGTGAATATCGTCGCTGCGCTCGTCCGCGGTAAAAAAGTTTCAGACGCGCTCACACAGCTGAAATTCACGCCGAAGAGAAGTGCGCCGGTTCTCGCGAAATTGATCGCGTCGGCAGCGGCGAATGCAGAAAATAATTTCAAACAAGATAAAGAAAAACTCATAATTTCCAAAATTATCGTGAATGAAGGAATGATTTTGAAACGCGGTCGACCAATCTCGCGTGGACGGTGGCATTCGATCAAAAAACGAACGGCAAAAGTCTGGGTGGAGCTCGAAGTTGAAAGTAAACAGAAAGAAGCGATTGAAAGTAAAAAGGAAAAAGTAAGAAGTAAAAAATCGATTGAAAAAATTGAACCGAAAGTAAAGAAAGTTAAGACAGTTGAAAAAGTTAAGAAGGAAGCGAAGGGAGTCAGGTCAGCCGAACTGGTCAAAAAAACCGAGGAGAAAGCTCCGCCAGCCACGAAAGTTGAATCGCAAAAAGCGGACTCTGAAAAAAGCGAAACTAAAAAAGATTCTTAATTCTTAATTCCTAAACTGTGGGACAAAAAGTTCATCCAAAGTCGTTTCGTATCGGAGTGATCAAGTCGTGGAGCTCGCGCTGGTTCTCCAAAAAAGATTACGCGAATCTCCTCCACCGTGACATCACGCTCAGAAAAGCCATTAAAGAGCGGCTGAAAGAAAGCGGTGTCGGCGAAATTGAAATTGAGCGGAGTTCCGGTAGCGTGAAAGTGAATGTTTTCACATCGAAGCCGGGCATGGTGATCGGTCGGCAGGGCGCCGCACTGGAAGAATTGAAATCGGATATCGGGCAACAGTTCGGCGATAAGATTGAAATTAACATTATCGAGGTCAGCAAGCCGGATGCTTTTGCTCAATTAATTGCCGAATCGGTTGCGAATCAAATCGAGCGGAGAATGCCATTCCGACGAGTGGCAAAACAGGCTGTGAAAAAAGGAATGGAGGCGGGATTACAAGGGATCAAAATTCGTGTGGCGGGAAGATTGAACGGAGCCGATATTTCACGAGAGGAAACCTTCAAAGACGGCAATATTCCGCTTCACACAATTCGAGCGGATGTCGAATACGGCGAGATTCCAGCAAAGACGACGTACGGTCAAATTGGCGTGAAAGTATGGACTTACCGCGGCGAGATATTTACGAAAGATACGACCTCTGCGCGACGAGAGAAAGATCAAAGTTGGCTGGCGGAATCGCGAAAGTCCTCCCCACAAAAAGAAGAAAAAGGTCGATTGGAAAAGGAACTCGAAGCTGAAATTAAAAAATAATTTAAAAATGGAATTCGACTTCAAAAATCTCCGCAAATTTTTCCTCGAAGCGCTCGAGCAAACTGTGATGCCTCGATTTGATTCGATCGATGAAGAAATGGATTCGCTGCGAAGTGAAATGGGTTTGCTGCGAGGAGAAATGGATTCGCTGCGAGGAGAAATGGAAAGCGGCTTTGCAAAAGTTGATGTGAGGTTAAATCAAATTGAGTCGAAGATGGATCGAACAGAAAAGGAACTTCTAGATTTGCGAGAGCAGATAATTCCTGAATTTAGAGAAATTCAAGAGCAATTCAAAATTGTAGTGAAAGAACTGGATTTTTTGAAAAAAAGCGGCGGCAATAAAGAAGTTTTCAATAAAATCGACTTGCTGGAGAGGTTCACGGCTAAATTAAAAAGAGAGTTGATGTTGCTTGCAAAGCGCGTGGAGAAATTCGAAAACAATTTGAAACAACTTCGGCAATCTCAAAAACGACGCGCGGCAAAATAATTTTAAAATGCTTTTCCCTAAAAAGACGAAATATCGAAAATGGCATCGCAATCGCGGTAGCCTAAAAGGCGTAGCCACGCGCGGCAATCGAGTCGCGTTCGGAACGTTCGGGCTAAAACTGATTCAAAAGTCCGAACTCACTTCCCGCCAAATTGAAGCGGCGCGGCGAACGATTACCCGGTACTTAAAAAGAGGCGGCAAACTTTGGATTCGCGTATTTCCCCACAAACCAATCACTAAAAAAGCGGCGGAAGTGCCGATGGGATCAGGAAAAGGTTCAGTGGAATATTACGTAGCCTCCCTCAAACCCGGAACTGTAGTTTTCGAGCTTGAGGGAGTCGACGAAACGCAGGCTCGCGAAGCTTTCACTCTCGCTAGCCACAAACTTCCTGCCAAAACTAGATTCGTAACCGCTGCTCACAAATAAAATGCTGCTTTATTCTGAAATTACGCAACTTTCGGATCGCGATCTCCTCGACGAGATTGAGAATACTAGAAACTCGCTTTTCCGCCAAAAAATGGGAGTGCGGACGAAACATTTGAAAGATACTCACCTAGTGAAAGCGCTCCGAAAATATGTTGCGCAGCTGCTCACCGAATTGCGGCGAAGAAAAAAACTCGACGAAAAAGTAGAAACAACTTCGAGCGAGGTTGCGAAAAAAGCGAAAGAAATGCATTCTGAGATTGAGAAAGCACAAACTCCTAAGAAAAAGAAAACGGAGAAAAAAGTTGAGGAAGCTGAGAAAGTCGAAGAAAAAGTCGAGGCGAAATCTTCGGAAGATGTGAAAGTCAAAAAAGTCGAAAAAAAAGGATTTTTCTCACGAAAGAAAAAAACGGAAGAAAAAGACTCTTAATTTTAATTCTCAAAAATGCGAAGCAAACAAGGAACTGTCATCTCGGACGCGAACGACAAAACCATCGTGGTGAAGGTAGATCGCGCAGTAAAACATCCGATTTACAAGAAGAATTACCGCGTAAGCAAAAAATTCCACGCGCACGATGAAAAAAACGAAGCAAGTGTCGGCGATGTTGTCGAGATCGTCGAGTCAAGACCGATTTCGAAAAAGAAAACTTGGAAACTTGAAAAAATTCTTTCGAAAAATGCGAAAGTTATCAATCAGCCCGCCGCGGTGGTGAGCGAATCGGAAAAAGAATTGAGAGAATCGGTGGCGAAAGAAAAAACAGTTTCCAATTCGGATAATGTTGCAGAAAAAGAGGATATTGAAGATTCAGAAAATTCCAAAAAAGAAAATTCTTAATTCTTACTTTTTAATTCTTAGTTGAATTGATTCAACCTGAAACACTTCTCGCAGTCGCCGACAATACCGGAGCGAAGCTCGTGCAATGCTTCAAGGTTCTCGGCGGTTCCAAAAGAAGGTACGCGCGCATCGGCGATGTCGTGGTGGTGAGCGTGAAACAGGCCACGCCGAAAGCGATTGCGAAAAAGAAAAGCGTCCAACGGGCGGTACTTGTCCGCACGAAAGATGCGATTCGCCGAAAAGATGGCAGCTATCTTCGTTTCGATGAAAACGCGGTGGTGATTATCGATGAAAAAGGCGAGCCGAAAGGCACGCGCGTATTCGGTCCGATTGCCCGTGAGCTGCGCGAACGCGGTTACCAAAAAATTATTTCTCAAGCGCCGGAAGTATTATAAAAATTATGAAAATTCTCTCCTCCGATACCGTTTTGATTACCGCCGGAAAAGATAAAGGCAAGACCGGCAAGGTGATGCGCGCCGATCATTCTGCTCGGAAAATCGTGGTGGAAAAAGTGAATATCGTGACGAAGCACATCAAAAAACGCGCAGACGGCACGCCCGGTCAAATTGTGAAATTCGAAAAGCCGATCGATGTTTCAAATGTGAAGCTTGTCTGCCCGAATTGCAAGAAGCCTGCGCGAGTGGGATTCAAAAAACTCGAAAACGGAAAAAAAGCGCGCTTTTGTAAGAAGTGCGGCGAAGGAATCGCTAATCCAAAACTTTCTAAAAAATAATAATTTTTATGGGAACTTGTAAAGTAGAATTTCGATTTCAGGGAAAGCCAGAAAAAACAGTGATGGTTGATACTGACAAACTTCCCTTTTGGAATAATAATAATGATGTTTGGAATAATAATAATGATCCAATCCTAAAAACCGCGCTGCTTGGAGTGAGTAAAAAAAATAGAAGTCGAATAACTGAAGTGCTTATGGAAGGTAAAAACATCCCAGTCGAAAGCCTAAAATTCCAAAACGCTTTAAGCACGCTCAAAGAAGGAAGAGTGGGCACCACAAAATACCATCAGATGAAAACTATCGGCAATTCATATCTCTAAAAAATAATAATGACGAGACGAAAATTGAAGCTGAAGTTTATCTTGTCGGCAGCGATGATCCGATCATCGTCCAAGTTGAACAGGGAGACAATGAGCACACAGACTTGTTGCGAAAAATAAAAAAGCGAGTAATTCACATAGCAGAAATTGACGACACAATTATAAATAAAAGTCATGTCGATGGAAGCACTGTTCAAAAGCTCATAAATGAATTATCGCAAAAATAATCAACTTAAAAATTTAAATGAAATCAATCGATCTCTCCGCAACCGTCAAAACCGAAATTCTCCCGACAGTGGGGAAAGATCTTGGGATCAAAAATATCCACGCAATCCCGCAGATTTCGAAAGTAAAAGTTTCGGTGGGTGTCGGGAAAATTGCGCGAAAAAGCGGTTCGAGCAACGCAATGGACGAAACGATGATTGAAAAAATTTCCAACAACATCGCAACTATTACAAATCAAAAACCGTGCACTCACAAATCAAAAAAAGCGATTTCCAACTTCAAGCTGCGCGAGGGAATGATTATCGGTCTCTCTGTGACTTTGCGGGGTAACCGCGCGCTCGACTTCATCAATAAACTTGTCAATATCGCCCTCCCCCGCGTTCGCGACTTCCGCGGATTATCGCTGAAAAGTTTCGATGGCAATGGGAATTATTCAATTGGATTGAAAGATTACACTGTTTTTCCGGAGGTGATGCCTGAAGATGCGGAAACAGTCCACGGAATCGAAATCACAATTTGTACGACTACGAATTCAGATGAGGAAGCAAAAGCGTTACTTGCTACGCTCGGATTCCCATTTCAAAAAGATACTTCAAAAGAAGATTCAGCGGAGGAAGCGCGCAAAGAAGCGGAAAAAGAAGCACGCTCTGCCGCGGCGGAAGCTGCGGAGGAGGCAGGATTAACAAAAAAGGATGAACCGAAGAAAGAAGAAGGCGAGAATGGAGATTCGGAAAAAGCTTCTGAATCGAAAGAGAGTAATTCTAAAAAAAGATAAAAAAGATTCTTAATTCATCATTTATAATTCTTAATTTTCTATCGTGGCAAAAACCTCCCGAATCGTAAAAGCCGAAAAGTTCAAACGCCGCGTTGCGAACGCGCTTGCGGCTGGCGTGAAGCCGAAAAAAGCCACACGCATCGTGAACCGTTGCCGAATTTGCGGAAGGAGCCACGGCTACATGCGAAAATTTGAAATGTGCCGAATTTGCTTCCGCGAACTCGCTTCGAAAGGAGAGATTGTAGGAGTGAAGAAATCTAGCTGGTAATTTAATAAATGATGAATTATAAATTATAAAATATGAAGTTCGAAATTAGAAAATGAACGATAATGTCAAAAATTTAAATCTAATCTTAAAAATTATTTTCTTAATTCATCATTCATCATTCTTACTTAATTTATGACAACCGATCCAATTGCCGACATGCTCACTCGCATCCGCAACGCGCAACACGCGCGGAAGCTGCGGGTGACGGTTCCACATTCGAAACAGAAACTCGCGATTCTCAAAGTTTTGGAGAAAAACGAATTCGTAAAAAAAGTAAGTGAGTCAAAGGGTGAGAAATTTCCGGAAATTGAAGTGGAACTTCAAACCGACAGCACCTTCGCTTTTCGTCGGATTTCGAAACCGGGTCGGAGAATTTATTCGAAAGCGAACGAGATCAAACCGGTTTTGTCAGATTTGGGAATTGCAGTGATCTCGACGAGTGCCGGATTTCTCACAAATTCCGAGGCAAAAGAAAAAGGAATCGGGGGAGAAATAATTTGTGAAGTTTATTAGAATTATGAATGATGAATTATGAATGATGAAAAAGTTTTCGACATAAAAAAGCGTGCTTACATCTTTGGAATCGAAGTAATTAAAATAACAGAAGAATTTTCAAGAACAACTGCAAGCTATATAATTCAGAAACAATTAATTCGTTCCGCAACATCGATTGGAGCAAATCTCATGGAAGGAAATTACGCTTCCTCAAAAAAAGATTTCAGAAATTTCATCAATTATTCAGTTAAGTCAACTCACGAAACAACTTATTGGCTCCAGCTTTCCAAAGATTTACAACTCGCTTCGACTCAAAAACTTGAAAAATTAATTGCTGAAAGTATTGAAATCCGTAAAATCCTCACTACTATAATTCTCAACTCCAAAAAGAATTCATAATTTATCATTTATAATTCTTAATTCATAATTATCCCTTGTCTAGAATTGGTAAAAATCCCGTTTCTGTTCCTGCCGGAGTTTCGATTGAAATTTCTGGGAGTGAGGTGAAAGTGAAAGGTCCCAAAGGCGAGCTTTTCCAGAAATTTCACAAGCTTGTCGAAATCAAAAAGGAAAGAGAAACACTCGTCGTCTTGCCGAAAAACGAGTCGAAAGAGGCGCGTGCGCTGTGGGGGCTCTCACGAACTTTGCTGGCAAATATGATCGAAGGAGTGACAGAAGGATTTTCCAAAAAACTTGTGATCACCGGCGTAGGTTACAAAGTTGCGCTGAAAGGGAAAGATTTGGAATTGCAGCTCGGATTTTCTCATCCCATCAAAGTGAAAGCTCCCGCAGGAATCGAATTCGAAGTCGATCCGAAGAAAAACACGATTGTGGTTCGCGGGATCGACAAACAGCTTGTCGGCGAGACCGCTGCCAATATCCGAAAGTGGCGGAAGCCGGAACCTTACAAAGGCAAGGGTATCGCGTATGAAGGTGAGCACATCCCGCGCAAAGCCGGAAAATCGGCCGCGGCAAAATAATTTTCAAAAAAATGAAAACCGCAAAAAAACTTCTCGATCGACAGGCGCGAAAGCGAAGAATTCGCGCGCGCGCTACGGGGACTTCTGTGAAGCCGCGGCTCGCCGTTTTCAAAAGTTTGAATGAAATTTACGCGCAAATTATCGATGATTCCGCCGGCAAAACTTTGGCTTCGACCAGTTCCCTCAAAATCAAAAAGGGATCGAAAAGCGAGCGAGCCGCTGAAGTTGGCAAGTCAATCGCGGAGGTCGCCAAAGCTGCGAAGATTGAAAATGTGGTTTTTGATCGAGGCGGCTTTCCATATATCGGTCGTATCAAAATTCTTGCTGAAGCTGCGCGCGCGGCTGGATTGAAATTTTAATTTTTATGGATGAAAAACTGATTTTATTGTTTGACTATCAACTACTAACTACTAACTAACAAATGAATTCTCAAAAAACTGATCAGAAACGTCATCGCCGGTCTCGCGCTCCTCGCGAGGAAAAAGAATTCGAGGAATACATGCTCCAGCTCGACCGTGTGACACGCGTGGTGAAAGGCGGACGGAGAATGCGTTTTCGCGCAACGGTGATTATCGGGGACCGCGCGGGTCGGGTTGGTCTCGGACTCGGGAAGGGCGCGGATGTTCAAATTGCGGCACGAAAAGCTGCGGCGGAGGCAAAGAAAAATTTGATCGAAGTTCCGATTGTCAACGACACCATTCCTCATCCCATGAAATTGAAGTTCAAAGCCGCGCGGATTTTGATTCTGCCGGCAGCTCCTGGGACGGGTTTGATCGCCGGCTCGGCAGTGCGGAAAATGTTGGAATTAGCAGGAGTGAAAAACATTCTCTCGAAGAATTTCGGCACCTCTAATCGCGTAGTAATGGGACAAGCGATGTTGAAATTGCTTTCGGAACTGAGAATGACCGAAGCCGCGAAGAAGTTTGTGGCGAATTTAAAAAAACAAAAAGAAACGGAGAAAAAGAAGCGAACAGCTGCGCAAAAAAATTCAGGAAAAGGTGACCGAAAACCACGCGCGAAAAGACCAGCGGCGAAAGATAAAGACCAGCCCAAAGAGCAATCAGAATTGAAAGAAGCGGCGGAAAAAGTTCAGGAAGAAAAAGGTCGGCTGGAAACAGAGATGGAAGAAAAAAAGAATTAAGAGCGCGAAGAGTTATATTAAAAGAAAGTCGTTTTAACCGCCGAAATAATCACGAGAATCAAGAACGCTTTTTTGAGCCACACGGGTTTCGACTTCAACATTATTTTCGCGCCCAAAAATCCGCCTAGCATGCCCCCAAAAATCACCGGAAGTTCGAAACCGGTGAATTTCGCTCCGAAATAAAGGTAGCTTCCCGCCACCGCGAGATTTCCAAATAACTCGATTACACGAGCGTTCACGATAGATTTGTGAATGCTCCAACCGAAAGCCAGCGCGAGTAGCAAAACAATCGTCGGTCCCATCCCCGCTCCTCCCATTCCGCCGTAAAAACCAGTAGCGAAACCAAAAATAGGAAGCAGCTTCGCAAAAAGTTTTTGGTGGTGGAGTTTTTTAATCTTCCAATCTCTTAAAAGGAAGATTGCGCCAATCAGAAGTATCCACGGAATGATTTTCGTGAGTATCGCAATATCAATCGAGGTGGCAATTTTCGCAGCGAGAATGTAACCGAGAAGATTTCCCGAGAGGAAATAAAAAATTTGCCGCCATTCGAATTTATGGCTCACTAAAAAATAGCCGCTCGCGGAAACCATCGCGGCAGTTGCGAAGATTCGCGAAAGCAGCAAAACCTGCAAGCCGTTCAAGCCAAGCAGCAGAAATGCGGGGATTATCAGTAAAAAGCTGCCGCCAATCGGAATGGCGATCAACCCGCCAACGAAAGCGATTCCGAAAAATGCGAGGGAGTGGAGATCAAAAATCATTCCAAAAGTTCACCTTTCTGAACAATCAATTCTCCCCCGACGATCACCTCCGCCGCGCGACCGAAAACTTTTTTGCCATCGAAAGGGGTATTGCGCCCTTTTGATTTAAAATTATTTTTGTCGATCTTCCATTCCTTCTGTGTGTCAAAAACAGCGATGTCGGCAATCCCGCCCTCTTCGATTTGACCGGCATTCGAACGAATAATTTCCGCCGGATTCGAAGTTAGTTTCGCGAAAAATTCAGGCAGCGTTAGAATTTTCTTTACAACCAGTTCAGTGAAAGCGAGCGGGAAAAGCGTCTCTAGCCCGACAATCCCTGACGCCGCTTCGGCAAACGGCACGAATTTTTCAACAAGGAGGTGCGGCGCGTGATCAGAAATAATTGCGTCAATCGTGCCATCCTTCAAACCCTCAATCAACGCCAGCCGGTCATCCTCGCTTCGCAGTGGCGGATCGACTTTTGCGAGCGTGTTGTAGTTGAGACACGCTTCGTCATTCAGACAAATGTGATGAATGGTGCAATCGCACGAAACAGGCAAACCTTCTTTTTTTGCCTCGCGGATTAGCTTCACCGACCGCGCGGTAGTGATGTGGGTAAAGTGATACGGTGTCGGAACTTCGCGAAGCAATTCGAGTGTTCTTGCAATTACCAAAGATTCAGTCGAATCAGGCGAGCCGACGAGTCCGAGCCGCGTTGATGTCCAACCTTCATTCATCACCGCGTCAGCTTTGAGATCGGCATCCTCGGGATGCGTGAGAATCGGCATGCCGAAGGTTTGGCAGTATTTGAGAGCGAGCCGGCGCAATCCCATTCCGCTCGTTTCGGCGCAATCATCGATAATCATCGAAGCTCCCGCTTCCCGCATTTCCCAAATTTCTGCAAGTTCCTCTCCTTCCATTTTTTTTGTCAAACTACCGGCGGTGAGAACATTCACAATCCCCTCCCTTCGTCCTTTTTCGAGAACGAATTTCACAGCCGTCTGATTATCGATCACAGGAGATGTGTTTGGCATCCCGAGCAGCGTTGTCACTCCGCCGATCGCCGCCGCGCGCGTGGCGGTTCGAATAGTTTCTTTATCTTCTCTGCCCGGTTCGCGCAGATGGACATGCATGTCGACAAGTCCGGCGGAAACAATTTTGCCGCGGGCATTCACGATGATGTCGGTCGACGGTCGATCTAAGTTCGCGGCGATTTTGGAAATTTTTCCGTCACGAATGAAAACATCGGCAACGCGCACCGGATCCCGCCGATTCAGCGGATTCACGACGTGACCGTTTTTGATGAGAATTGTTTTCATAGGAGAAATTTTCAAGGCTCAAGTTTCAAATTTTCAAATAATTTTCAAATTCAAATTGGACTGCATTTTTTTTTGTTAACGAATTAATTGAGAAATCAGCGGTCGCGTAATTTCATCGCGCGGAATTGTTCTCAAGAAAACAATCACATCTTCTCCGAATTTTGCCGTTCGTTCTTCGAGATCAAAATTCATTTTTTAGTTGGGAATTAAAATTTATTTGAAAATTGAATTTTGTAAATTTGAAAATTTTTACCACGGTTTAATTTTCTTTTTCGAATTCGTAATCAAAAGCCATTCGACCGCCATTCGAATTGGCAGACTGTTTTCGACCATTTTTTGGACAAGACAATTCGGGGATTCAAGCACCTCTGTTCGAATGTCGAATTCGCGGATTACCGGACCAGCGTGTAGAACCGCCACATCTTTTTTCGCAAGAGTCATGCGTGCGGGACTGAGGCAATAATTTTTGGAATATTCCCGTCCTGTCGCGATGAATTTCCCTGCCGCTCGCTCGGTTTGCAGCCGGATTGCGTGGATAGCATCCACTCCTTCGAGAGCTTTCTCGATTTCGTAAAAAACCTTAACTCCGAATTTTTCGACATTTTTCGGAATCAAAGTCTCCGGCGCGGCAAGCCGAATTTCGTAACCCAATTTTTTGTACAGCCGGACTTGCGAGCCAAAAACCCGCGAATGCAGCGCGTCGCCGACGAAGAGATATTTTAGTTTCCGCTGCCCAAATCGTTCACGGAGCGTAAAAGCCTCGAGCAAAGCCTGCGTCGGATGCTCGTGCCAGCCGTCACCGGCATTCACAATCGGTGTGCGGACAAGTTTCGAAAGCTGAAATGGAGCGCCCGCGTTTGCGTCGCGGATGACGAGCAAATCGGAATTCAGCGCATCGAGAGTCCTCGCGGAGTCGCCGAGCGTCTCGCCTTTTCGACCGCTGCTCGAACTTCCCGAAATATTGATGACATCCGCGCCGAGATGTTTGCCAGCGAGCTCGAAACTCGATCGCGTGCGCGTAGAATTTTCATTAAAAAAATTAATAATCGTTTTTCCTTTCAAAAGTTCGCACTTTTTCTCCCCTCTTTTCACAAACTTTTTGAAAACTTCAGAAAGCGAAAAAAGCAGCTCAAAATCTCCGAGACTCAAATCATCGATTGAAAGCAAATCCAAAACTGAAAGATTTTTCCCGCTGCGGGCTTTTTTTAAATTCGCGAGAAGTTGCAGTGGCGCATTTCTCTTCATTCGAGATGCGAGTGTAAGTTAAAAATTCCTTTTTGGCAAATTTTTAATTTTGACATCTCCTTTTCGTGCACTGAGATTTTCGTGCACTGAGACAATCTTAATCATTGAAAGTATCATCGTTTGCAGCCGCTGATTTGTAGTCAGGTTTGTGACCAAGAACTCTCGAAACAACCTTTCGAGAAGGTTTTCGCGACAGTTTGACAATTTCGGATCTTTTTTTGGGGTGCTGTAAATCCTGTAAAATAATCCCTGTCCAATACATCAACTGTCGGTGCGAATAATTACCGTCAGTTTTTTTCTCAAGAATGAATTTCGTCTCCCGCAGCATCTGTTGAATTTGCAAACGAGGAATGTTGGGGAATTTTTTACTCAAATCGTCCACCAAATTATTTTCTGTCGGAAACAGACTTGTCTGCTTAAGGTGTGGAGCTTCTTTTAGCTTCATTTTGGAAAATTAAATTTGATTGTTCGATTAATCGTTGGAGTTGTGGATTTTAAAAAAGTTTTTTTATTTTGTCAAATTCAAAAATACGCCAAAAATACTTTGGCTCTCGGGCTAAACTTGAATTTAAAACTACTTCAAAAATTCCCGCATCGCCTCCTCCGCGGTTCTGCCACCGTGAACCACTGCCGCAGTCGCTTTGATAAAATTAGCCGGATTTTTGTGCTGGAATGCGTTCCGTCCCATCGCCACTCCGGCTCCGCCTGCCGCAATCGCGCCTTCGACATTTTTGAGAGCCTGCAAATCATTTCCTTTTGCTCCTCCAGCAATCACGACCGGCACATCGAGCGCGCCTTTCACCACTTCTTCAAACGATTTCGAATCGCCGGTGTATGGCACTTTGATGATGTCAGCCCCCAGCTCGGCGGCAATTCGCGCGACGAGCTTCACATTTTTGACATCATTCGGGTTATCAATTTTCGGACCGCGAGGGTAAGCCATCACGAGCAGTGGCATTCCCCATTCGAGACAATCCGTAGAAATTTTACCGAAAACACGAAGCTGTTCGGCTTCGGTTTCGCTGCCAAAATTCACGTGAATCGAAACCGCATCAGCGCCCATTTTGAGCGCGGTTTGGACATTATTGACTGGAACTTTTTCATCGCCATCTACCGGATTCAGCTCTGTAGATACCGAAAAATGGAGGATTAAACCGACATCTTTTCCTGCGGAGCGGTGACCGTGAAGCGCGAGTCCGAGGTGACCGATCACTGCATTCGCGCCACCCTCCGCCGCCCAATCCACCGCGTCTTTCAAGTTTACGAGACCGTCAATCGGTCCCATCCCCGCGCCGTGGTCGAGCGGAAGCAACACCGTCTTTTTTGAGTTGCGGTCGATAATTCTTTCGAGACGAATCTTTTTGCCGTGCATAATTTTGAAGTTAAAAGCGGAAACTATTTTACAAGTTTTTTAGTTTTTCACAAACTCGCGCGATTGTCTTTTCGGGTGTGCTCGCACCCGCTGTCACGCCAACGGTTTGGATGTCCGCGAACCATTTTTTTTGAATCTCGTTTTCATTTTCAATCCAAAAAGTTGGTCGGATCTTTCGGATAATCTCGAAAAGTTGCCGCGTGTTGTTTGACTTCCGACCGCCGACTACAATCATTATATCCACTTTTTTTGCGAGTGAAGTCGCGGCGGCTTGCCGTTCGTGAGTCGCGTTGCAAATCGTATTTTTCGCAAAAACTTTTGCTTTTATTTTTTTGAGAATTTTCAGACTTCGCTCGAATTTTTCCACTCGCTCAGTTGTTTGCGAGAGCAGCGCAACTTTTTGACCGGCGAATTTTTGCAGCCGCTTTTCTGAAATTTTTTGGATCACCTCTACCTCCGGAAAATCTTCGATCACCGCTCGCATTTCGGGATGCCGCCGTTTCCCGACGAGGAGAATCGGAATTTTTCTCGTCGCGAATTTTTTTACTTCCGCGTGAATTTTTTTCACGAACGGACAACTCGCATCCACGATTTCAATTTTTTTCTTTTTTAATTCGCGCATCTTTTTTTCGGAAATTCCGTGCGCGCGAACGATTACCACCCCCGTTCGAATTTTTGAAATCGCGGAAACAGCCCGTACTCCGCGAGAACTTAATTCTTCCAAAACTTCGGGATTGTGAATCAACTCCCCGAGAGTTTGAATTTTGTTGCCACGAGAACTCCGCGCCAATTCGTACGCTCGTCGAACTCCGAAACAAAACCCCGCGGAATTGGCTCGAATAATTTCCACTTTGGCAGTTTACAGCTGACAGTTTCCAGTTTGCAGGAAATTTTACATTTCTTTTTTCCCAACAGCTTTTGAATTTTCAGCTTTATCTTTTTTATTCTCTCCAACCTCTTTTTCTGCCGACTGCTTGCTACCAACTGCCGATTTTTCTTCAACAACTTTCGCTCTTGAAAGTTCGCGCTTCTTTGCCGCAGCTTTTACTTTCCCTACAGCCTTTTTCGAATCCACCGCGCTTCCCCGCCTCGCGGAACTAGCCGCCGCGGCTGTTTTTACGTTTTCAGAAATTTTCGATTTCTTTTTCGAATCTTTCGCTGCCTCCGCTGCCTTCACTCTTGCACGGAATTTATCTACCTTTCCGGCAGTGTCGACTAATTTTTGTTTGCCGGTATAAAACGGGTGGCACGCCGAACAAATTTCGGTTTTAATCGCTTCCACGGTAGAGTCGAACACGAAACTCGCTCCGCAACTGCAAGTCGCAACTGTTTTTTTATGAACGGTCGGATGGATTCCAGATTTCATTTTTTCAGAAATTAAATTTGTCCCAAACTCTTGTTTGCCGAAGCTAGAGCAAAGGCGGATGATTTGGAGCTGCGATATTTTACAGATTTGGGTGAAAAAATGCAACTACTTGTATCTCTCCCGCCACACCAGCTTCACGAATCGAAAAGTCGCATTCCAAATCCGTGGAAACCTGCTCGGCTGGCTAATAAGTCGCCACAGCCATTCAAGTCCGAACTGGCGAAAAATTTTCGGAGCGCGAGAAATCGCCCCCGCGTGAAAATCAAATGCTCCGCCGATTCCCGCCGCGAATTTCACTGTTTTAAATTTCGACAAATTTCGCGCAATCCACATTTCTTGAGCTGGCGCGCCGAAAGCCACAAAAAGCAACTCTGCCTGCGAGGAGTCAATTTGCTCGCGAATCCCCTCCTCTTCGGAGATTTTCGGGGAGCCAGAAAACATGCCGGAAATTTCGAGATCGGGAAATTTTTGTTCAAATCTCTTTTTAACTTTTTCCGCGATTCCTTCCTTCGCTCCCAGCAGAAAAACTTTCTTTTTTCGGGTAGCTGCAAATTCAAGAAGTTTCGGAAAAAGGTCAGTACCGGTAATTCTTTCTGGAATCACTTTTCGAATTTTTTGCGGAGCGAAAACAATCGCCGCGAGCGAGGCGAGTAGCGTGAGAAAATTTCGTTTCCGCAGATTCAAAAAATAGCTCGCCCACAAAATGCCCACTCCATCTGCCGCCGCGAAGTCGGCAGCGTTGAGAACTTTTTTAAAAACAGGATTTTTTTGCGCAGCGATGACCATCTCGGGATTTGGAGTGACGAGGAAAAATTTCTTTTGAATTCGCGGACTGTTTTGGTTTTTTTGAAAAAAATCTGCCACCCACAAAACCGCTTCATTTTCGTGAATCGCGTCGAAACCGATTCCGGCGATGAATGTTCGAATTGTTGTAAATGTTAGAGTTGCTGTAGATGTTATTTTATTCAAACAATCAAAACAAACGAGTGAAGTGAATAATCGGACGATTCGAACGGCAACCTATTTGCTTTTTATCACTACTGCGCGGTAGCCGAAATTTCCAACCGATTCCGTTTGGATATCGTCCCACTCCGGCTTCGCGAGCTCGAGATGCACGAGTCTCCGCATGAATCCGCTCATCGGCGGAAGCTTCACCGAATTTCCGCTCGCGCGAACCGCCTCGGCTCGCCGCTTCGCGAGTTCGACCGCATCTTCCTCTTTTCTCTTCCGATAACCGTCTACATCGACGACGAGAGTTATCCGGCGATTCAATTCCTCCGCTTTTTTACTGGCGGCGAGACGGAGAATATGTTGAAAAGCCTCAAGATTGTCGCCGTGTTTGCCGATGAGAAGCGGAGCATCCGTGGTTTTGACTTCCACGAGATAATGCTCGAGTTCCTCGCCATCCTCTTGAATTTTGCGCTCGACTCGCACGCTCGCTTCTTCAAGCTGCAGCCCCGCGAGCAAATCTTCGGCAGCGGTTTTGATTGTGAGTTCCATCTTAAAAAAATTAAAAATAAGAAATAAAAAAATCTAATTTAGAATTTTAAAGTAAATTAAAACTTTTCAGAATTAAGAAATTGGAGAATTAAAAATTGTTTTAAAACTTAAAAATTTAAAATTTCTAAAAAATTCAACAAACTATTTAACTTGCTGGTTCACGATTAATTGTTGTCCGACTCCAAAAAGAGTGGAGGCTCCCCAATAAATCCCCACAGCAGCGGGAAGCGAAGCGGAGAAAAAACCGATCATTACCGGCAAAAAATACGGCATCATTTTAGTCATCGAATGCATCGCATCTTGCATCGGATTTTCGCCCGGTTTGTGCGCGAGCTTATTTTTGGCGGAATGGTGCATTGCGAGTTTCATCTGCGCGAATTGAGAAATAGCGAGAAAAATCGGCAGCACGAAATAAAATTGCGCGCCGGTTTGGAGCAAATCGAGACCGAGGAAATTCATCAAAACTGTCGCATGATCAAAGTCCGCGAGAAAAGAATAAAGATAAACAAAACTGTTTTCGCCGAGACCGTCACGCGCCACCCAAAAAAGCGCGAGCAGAAAAGGCATTTGAATTAAAATCGGAAGACAACTGCCGAATGGAGAGACATTGTTTTTTTTCATTAAAGCCATCGTCTCCATCGCGATCATCTGCTGATTGCCCTCGAAACGTTTTTTGATCGCCTCGATTTCCGGTTGGATTTTTTGCAATCGCCGCTGTGATTTCAAACTTTTTTGGAAAGGAACAAAAAGAATTGCGCGCAGCAAAATGGTGAGCAAAACAACTCCCCATCCGAAAGAGTAATTGGCGGCTCGCGTGAGAAAAACAAGAGTATTATAAATCGGGCGATAAATCAGCTCGCGCCAAATTTTGCCGAAAAAGCCGGGGTTCTTGATTTCAATTTCGTGGAGAAAAGTTCTATCTCCGACCAAAATCTCGATTCGATATTTTCCAACTTCGGAAAAAAGCTCGCGCTGCCACGGCTGATAATTCACCGAAATCCTTTCGTTCGGTAGCAATTCGATCATCCCGCTCTCGCAACGAGCGGAGTCTGTGGACGCAAAAATTTCTCGCCATTCTCCATTTGAATATTTCGAAACAGAAAAAGGCTCGTTCGGACAGTCATTCGCGAGGGTAATTTTTTCAGAAGTATTATTCTGCAAATTCAAAATAACCGCGCTGCCGGTAGTAATTTCATTTTTCGCGACAATCTGCAAATCATCCCTCATGATTTGCTGCTGCTCTTTTTTATTGTTAAAAGTTTGCAGCAATAAAATCGTGATAACCACGATTAGCGCATAATTTAAAAGTTTTTGCTTGTCCACGTTTGAAGTAAAAATTAAAAATAAAAAGTAATAAAAACTATGAGTGAAGCCAATTTTGAACTTTATCCTTTTCGAGTTCGAGAATTTGGGAGTTTGGAGATAAGTTTGAGAAATTTTTGAGTCAATTCTGTGAATTCCATTTCGCGCAGTTTAGAATCTCGCGCTACGATGAGCAAATCAAAACCTTTTGGAAACTTTTCGAGATTCAATCTCGCTAATTCCCGCAATCTTCTTCGAATGCGGTTGCGGTGTACGGCTTTATTGCTCAATTTCACCCCAACCAAAACCGTGATTCGTGTGAATCCAAGATTATTTGGCAGAAAACGGAAAATCAGCTCGGGAATCGAAACGAATTTACCGCGTTTGAAAACTGCTTCCACCTCTTCTTTTTGCCGCAAACGAAATTCTTTTTTTAGCATTTCAAACCGCGAGCTTCGCTCGACCTTTTGCTCTTCTTCGCGCGATTACATTTTTCCCGCCGGGCGTGCGCATTCGCACGAGGAAACCGTGTGTCCGTTTACGTTTGCGGGTACGAGTTTTAGAAAGCATTCCGAAAAAAATTTAACTTAAAAATATATTTTACTCTTAATTTTTCAGCTACAGCTGCCTTCACCGCTCCCCTCACCTTCAAAACCAAAACCGGAAGATGGGGTGGCTGTGGAAAGTTCGAGCGAACACGCTTCTGCCGGATTTTCAAAAGCCATGCAGATTGCTTCCAGCATCGCCGCAGGAGTGCGCGCCGCTTCGATTATTTTTCCATTCACGGCGAGTGCCGGCGAACCGCGGACATCGTATTTTTCATTTTCCGCTTCATGGATGAGAAATTGCGGGAATCTCCCTGAAACCCAACTCGCCTCGTCTTCAAGATTTTTCGTGATTTCGAATTCTGCGTCGGTCGCTGCAATCGTGTCTGCCAAATCTTCGATTTCCAAATCAACAGCCGCGAGCGCTGCAGCGGAATCTCCCGCTTCGAGAAATTTTTTCAGGTAAGTAATCAGTTTTTCAGGATATTTCTCTGAAATCGCGAATTGCTGCAGTTGCTCGAGAACTTCGGTTTCGCCGTGCATCGCGTAGTTTACGAACTTCAATTGAAAATCAACGGAATCACCAAGCGCCTCAATCGCGGGGAGAATCGCTTTCTCAGCTTGAGTGCCGAACGGACAGTGGCTCATTACGAAAAGCTCCACCGTCGGTCGGTCGCTCTTTTCTAAACTTGCAAGCAGTTCAGTTTGCGCTGCCTCCGCTGCTAATTTTTGTTTCTCTGCTTCAGCTTGAACTTCTTCGATGTAAATTGCCTCCGGCACGAAAATTTTGCCGTCTTTTGACATGAGGGAATCCACCTCTCGTCCATCGGAAAGCTGGATTTTTATTTTCCAAAAGCCCGATTCGCTTTTAATTTCGAGCACACTCGCGGTGAACCCGCCAGAAAGCAAGTGTTCATTGATGAAATTTTCAGCAAGATTTTTTGCCTCGATTTCTGAAAGACTGCTACAGCCAGCGAGTAGAAAAATAACGAAAACCGTAGTGAAGAGTTTTTTGAAATTCATGAGAAAAAAATTAAAGTGGCAAAAATTTATCGGAAAAGATTAGATTTGTCAAAGGCGTGTATGAACTGGATACATAGGTAACACTTTCGGATAATATTTTACCACCCATTCAAGCGGAGGCAGATACCCCAAACTTTGGTGTGGTCGTTCAAAGTTGTAG
>Ga0180007_10001962_pt1 | contig 25710 bp, 20 predicted proteins | sample MM_PC_MetaG_FD_121122 | JGI IMG/M metagenome (GOLD analysis project Ga0180007, IMG submission 121122) | Groundwater microbial communities from the Aspo Hard Rock Laboratory (HRL) deep subsurface site, Sweden - MM_PC_MetaG | ecosystem: Environmental > Aquatic > Deep subsurface > Groundwater... | reverse complement strand
TTCAATATATACATTCCCAGCCGCCGCCTGAATATCCGCAAAATGGGTAAAACCAAGAGCGTGGAAAAGCCGGTATTCCCCGGCTATGTATTCCTCGAACATGAGCATGCCGAGCTGGATCGTAAGCTGCGCTGGCTGCTGCGGACCGGCAGTTATTTCGTCCGCCTGCTGCCGGATACCAAAACCCCCAAACCGCTGGCTGAAAAAGACCGTATTTTACTCTCGCACTTTATAAGCGTACACCGTGTTGCCGATACTTCAAAAGTATACTTTGACGAAAACGACCGTATCGTAGTGCTGGAAGGCCCGCTAAAAGGGCTGGAAGGCAACATCATCAAGGTTAACCGGCGCAAATGCCGGGTAAAAGTGATGCTGGACATGTGCGGCTCGGCTTTCACCCTCGACTTGGGCTACGAATTTGTCGAGCGCAAGGACAAAGGAAAGACGGTGGACCATGCAGAAAACGGAACCTAAACGGGTATTTATAATCGGAGCCGGCCTGGCCGGCCGCGGGATCGCCAATGAGCTGCTGGCCAAGCCGGTATTGGGCATAACAGCCGCTTTCCTGGATGACGACAGCACAAAAATCGGCAGCAGCTACGAGGGGGTGCCGGTAATCGGACCTATCGATGCGATTCTTAAAACCCTGAGGGCCGGAGCCCAGGACCGGGCCATCATTGCCATGCCCTCGGCCGAACGCAGCCGTATACAGGAAATCTATCGCCAGCTGCAGGCCTGCGGCTTTTCTTCCATACATATCGTTCCAGCCATTGCCCAGATCATTGAAGGTAAAGTTCATCTGGTGCAGACCCGTACCATCGACCCATTAGATATACTGGGCCGCGACCCCGCCGGAATACGGCTTAAAAAAAGTCTGGACTGGCTGCGCAACAAGCGGGTGCTTATCAGTGGTGCCGGCGGATCCATCGGCTCGGAACTGGCCCGACAGCTACTGGAAGCCGGAGTGCAGCGGCTCTATCTGATGGGGCATGGCGAGAATTCAATATATCAGATTGACAGCGAGTTACGACGACTGCAGGCTGCCGGTGTCGGCGAGCGCTGCGCGATTGTGCCCCTGATCGGCGACCTTAAAAACCGTGAATGGCTGTTCTTCATCATGCAGCGCCTGAAATGTGACGCCGTATTCCATGCCGCAGCCTACAAACATGTTCCCATGATGGAAGCCAACACGGTAGCAGCCATCGAAAACAATGTATTCGGAACTAAAAATCTGCTGGATGCCTGCGAAGCCCACGCTGTACAGCGCTTCATTCTTATCAGTACCGATAAAGCAGTCGATCCGCTGTGCATTTACGGGGCCAGCAAACACCTGTCCGAACAACTGGTGCTGGATTTCCAGAAGCGCCAGGCAAAGGCCGGCCCGGCTCTGGCCGCGGCCCGCTACTGTTTTGTACGTTTCGGCAATGTGCTGGGCTCGCGCGGCTCCATCCTGCCCCTCTTCATGACACAGGTCGAAAATGGCGGACCGCTCACGGTAACGCATCCAGAGGCCAGCCGCTATTTTATGACCATCCCGGAAGCCTGTTCGCTGGTACTTAAAGCCGGCAGCCTAGCCTCCAGCGCACCGGCCTTCCTGCTGGACATGGGTCCGCCTATCCGTATCCGCGATCTGGCCGAGCAGGTTATACGCTTTTCGGGGCTGGAACCGGACAAGGATATCGCGATAGAATATATCGGATTGCGGCCCGGCGAACGCCTGCACGAGCGACTGCATTCAGACAGCGAGCGACTGGAACCCAGCGGGTCACAGCGTATAAACGCGTTGTACACCACCGCCGGAGGCATCGACATGCCGCGGCTGCTGGCCGAACTGGAACCGGTATGTTTTCTGCGCGCTGGCCAAGAATCGTGTTACCGCAACCGGCGACGCCTGCGCACAATCTTACGCCAGACCATACCGGGCATAGAGGAAAAACCTGATGAACCAGAGTACTGAACCGAGCACTGCCTTTATACCATTTGCCAAGCCCTCCCTTGGCCGCGAAGAAGAGGAAGCCGTACTGCGCATCATGCGCTCCGGCTGGCTTACCACCGGCGCGGAAACCCTGGCCTTCGAAAAAGAGTTTGCAGCTTTTATCGGCAGCCCGCATGCTTTAGCAGTAAATTCAGCCACCAGCGGTCTGCATCTGGCGCTGGAAGCCCTGGGCATCGGACCCGGTGATACGGTAATAACCAGCGCCTATACGTTCACCTCCAGCGCCGCCGTCATCCTGCATCTTGGAGCCGATGTGGTATTCTGCGACACTGCTCCGGACTCCTACAACATGGACCCGAAGGCACTGGAAAAACTGCTGGCCACCACCCGCAACTGCCGGGCCATCATCACGGTGCATATCGGCGGCCTGCCCTGCGACCTGGACGCGATTCTGCCACTGGCCGCCCGTTATGGCTGCGCGGTGATAGAAGACGCCGCCCATGCATTTCCGGTGCATTCCGGCACGGCCTGGGCAGGGACCCGCGGTACTATAGGCGTATATTCATTTTATGCAACCAAAACCATAACCACCGGCGAAGGCGGCATGATCGTCACCGCCGATGCCAAACTGGCCGCCCGCATGTCGGCAATGCGCATGCACGGCATCGATCGCGAAGTCTGGAACCGCTATACCTCAAAATCGGCCTCGTGGCGCTACAGCGTTACCGAGGCTGGCTATAAATACAATATGCCGGACATTCTGGCCGCGATCGGCCGGGTACAGCTGGGCAAGGCCCTGCGCTTCGCCGAAGAGCGTACTAACATAGCAAAACTGTATGACGAGGCTTTCAGCGGACTTCCCGGCCTACGGCTGCCTCCCCGCCTCACTGCCATATCCACAGCCGGCAATATCGGCCACGCCTGGCACCTCTATTCGCTGCGCGTTGGCATGGACGGAAACGGCCCGGACCGCGACCAGTTTGTGGAGGCCCTTATGCAGGCTGGCGTCGGCGTTTCGGTACACTTCATTCCACTGCATATCATGCCCTATTATGCCGACCGCTATAAACTAAAACCCGAGGATCTGCCCAATACTCTGAATATCTTTAACCATACCCTTAGTTTGCCGATTTGGCAGGGAATGACTACCACCCAGGCCAGCACAGTCGCCACTACCGTCCGGCGTGTGGCCACGGAAGGTGCTGATGGACAGTGAGCGGCCCCTGCCGGCCCTCGACCTGCCGTTGGTATCTACGTTTACCACCAGCGATCTGTTGCATGTGCGCATACTGCGTTCACCGGTAGCCAAAGGCCGCATCAAGTCTATTCATATTCCTCATCTGCCGCGCGGTTACCGCAGTATCATGATTGATGACATCCCCGGCAGTAAAACCATTACCGTTTTTGGCACCGAGATACCGGTACTGGCCAGAGAAAGAGTCAGCTACCGCGGAGAGCCCATTGCCTTGCTGGCTGGACCGGATCCAGCACGATTGCAAGAAGCGATCGAACTTGCCCATATCTCGCTGGAAGAAGAAGAGCCGGATTTTACATTCAGCCAATTCAACTCGGACCGTATAGCCGCCCGCTGCGAATACAGCCATGGCGATGTAGAACTGGCTTTCTCCATCGCTCAAAGTATGGCCGAACATGAATACCACAGTGCTGCGCTCTACCACGCCGCACAAGAACCGCAAGGCGCGGTCGTCTGGTTCGATTACGACAAGCTGACCATCCGCTGTGCCAGCCAGTGGCCCTACCTGGTGCGCAGTCAGGTCGCTGCCGTTCTGGACGTAAAGGAAAGTGAAATAGTTATCGAAGCAGCCGACCCGGGCAATCATCTGGACAGCCGGTTGTGGTATCCGGCCTTGCTGGCTGCCCAGGCCGCGCTGGCAGCAGTTATCTGCGGCCGCCCGACACGGCTGATACTAGACCGGCGGGAGGATTTCCTGTATACCACACTGCGGGCACCGGTTTTTAGTTCCTACCGCAGTTCCTGTGATAAAAACGGAAAACTCAATGCGATAGACGCGCGCATCATCATCAACTGTGGCGCCTATGGTGTATTGGCGGAAGAAATGGCAAAACGGGCACTGGCGGCGGCAAGCGGTGCTTACAGCGCCGACAATCTGCGCATCCAGTGCTATGCGGTCCAGAGCAATCTGGTTCCGCTCGGCCCGTTTGCCGGCCTGGTCATGCCCCAGATCCTGTTTGCCGCCGAACGCCTGATAGACGATTGCGCCAGGCTGGCCGATATTGAACCGGTACAGATGCGCCGGCTGAATCTACTGGAAAAAGCTGCCGAACTTGGACTGGTCAAACGTAAAAAAAATATTCCTTTTGATGAACTTGTCGAATCAGTGTGCGGAATAAGCGATTTTAACCGCAAACACGCTTCGTTCGAACTGGTACGAAAACGCCACAGCGACCCGGCCGGGCAACCCGGACGCGGCATCGGCCTGGCCTTCGGCTACCAGACTCCTGGCGGCTTCATTACCGGATCGGGAACTGCAGCCAGTACCGTAGAAGTGGAACTTACCAAAGAAGCCGAGCTTATAATTCGCAGCAGCTCCATTCCCGGAACCGCCGGGACCGTGCATATCTGGAAGCAGATAGCCGCCGACATCATCGGGCAGGAACCTGAAACCATACACTTCGAGCCGCTGCGCACCGGCAGCCTGCCCGATGCCGGCCCTTCTTCCCATTCCGGTACCATAACCATCATCTCAAAACTGATCGAGGAAGCCTGCAGGGCCATCAGCCAACGCCGCTTCCGCGAAGGGCTGCCAATAAAAGTAAAAAAAACCATGCGGCCGAAAAATCCCGTTCCCGGTGGGCCGGTAGACGGCTGCGCCTGGGGAGCGGCGGTTGTGGAACTGTCCATCAACAGTTACTCCGGAGAACCAGAAGTTCATGGTGTCTGGCTGAGTGTTAAAGCCGGCCGCATTCTTTCAATCGAGAAAGCACGTAACACACTTATAACCAATACGGCTCTTGCTCTCAGCCAGAGCCTCTACGAGCACATCCCGCTGGAAGACGGCCAGATTCCAGAAGATGCCAACCGTTATTACCATCTGGCCCGCGCCAACCAGATACCGCCTATACAGGTGCTGCTGGCCGACAGCGAGGACAAAGCGGCCATCGCCGGAGTGGGCGACCTGCCCTTCTGTCTGGTGGCTCCGGCGCTGGCTAACGCACTCAGTCAGGCCCGTGATACCCCCTGGCAGACTGACTTTGCATCCGGTATGCCCGGCGGAGGTTACTGGTGAACATTCAGTTTATTTTAAATGGCGAGGATATACAGATTGTAGCCGAGGCCGGAGACCGCCTGTCGGATATACTGGCCGGGCGACATTACTCCGATAGCGTACACCAGCACTGTGGCTACGGGGTGTGCGGACGCTGCATGGTGTTAATGGACGGTCTGCCGGTAAATTCCTGTCTGGTTCCGGCCTATGAGGTCCGCAATTCAGAAGTAATAAGCTGGGAAGGTCTGATTCAGACTCCTGAATATCAGCTAATCGAAATTGCCTGGCAGACCCATAAACTGGAACTGTGCAGCTTTTGCCGCCCGGCTGTCAGTTTACTGATGGCCAGTCTGATGGATTCCAGCAGCCGGCCCAGCGACGCCGCAATTGAAGAAACACTTTCGGCCCTTAACTGCCGCTGCACCGCGCCGGAGCGTTTATTTGCAGCCGGGCGTACCGTAGTCAACCTGAAGGAAGGACGGAATAAGCCTGATGTTCGCTAGCGAAGTAGCCTCCCCCTATTCCATCAATGAAGCCACCGCCTTCCTGCGCCGTTTCCCCCAGGCCGTACCGGCTGCGGCCTGTACCCGGCTGATCATCGACCCGGCCTTCTCCAAGCGGCCGATCACTATCCTGTCGCTGTCAAACATCAAGGAGCTGCAGGCCATCAGCCGTACCGACCGTTTTCTGGACATCGGGGCCTGCGTAAGCATGACGCGCATCATAAACCTGCCCAATATCAGCAGTCTGGAACCACTAAAAAAAACATTGCTTACCATCGGCAGCGCCAGTATCCGCAACCGCGCCAGTCTAGGCGGAAATATTTGTTCACCTGACAGTTTCGGCAGCGCCTTCCCGATGCTCAGCTGCATGGAGGCCAGCGTGGAATTACGCAGCGGCAACCAGTCACGCTGGCTGCGCATCCATGAACTGGTCAGTGAAGCCGGCCGGCCGGCCCTGCCCAAAGGCAGTTTTCTCACCCGGCTGCGCCTGCCTATCCGCGACTGGGAATTCAGCTGCATCGTGCGCAAGGGTAATTCAATACTACCGGGCGAACACGGCACCTGTTTCGCCGCCCTGGCCAATATTGAAAAAAACGCCATATCAGAATTGCGGATCGCTGTCGCCGGAACCATACAGGTGCGCAGCCGCGATCTAGAAATGAATCTTAACGGCAAAAAACTGCCGCTGGCCGCAAAAGACATCGAAAATTCGCGGCATCAGTTCATGGAAACCGCCATCGAGGCCGGACTTGCCCCCTCCATCGCCATCAGCAGTGCCGATACCGTACGGGCCTTTCTGCAAAATCTGTCCGGAGAATCTGCATGACCCATTCCCAAAGCAAGCAGTCCCTGCCCCCGCCCGGACCGGCCGCTGCCGATACCGCGGACACCGCCGCCATCAGCGAATCCACTGCTGCCGAGCTGCAGCCAGTGGCCAGGCCGGCCTACGGCAGCCTCTACCTTATCCCTGTTCCCATCAGTCCGTCGTTGCCGCAGCAGGAACTGGCTCCTATTGTATTGCAGACGATTATGCCTATCCGCGATTTTATCGTTGAGAACCAGCGCACAGCCCTGCGCTTCCTGTCGCGGATTCTGGATAGCCAGGCCATGGCCGATACACAGCTGCAGGAACTCAGTGAGCACACTAATCCCGCCGACATTCCGGCGCTTTTAGCGCCAATGCTGGCCGGCCGTGATGCGGCCATCATTTCCGAAGCCGGCAGCCCCTGCATAGCCGATCCGGGAGCACTTCTGGTGCTGGCTGCTCATCGAAAGGGCATCAGCGTACATCCCCTGCCCGGACCGGTATCAATGATGCTGGCCTTGATGGCTTCCGGCTTCGGCGGCCAGAATTTCAGCTTCCAGGGCTACCTACCGGTGGACAGCGCACAACGCCGTCAGGCACTTAAAGATCTGGAGCGCCAATCGGCGCGTAACGGCAGTACCATCATCTTTATTGAAACACCGTATCGCAACAGTGTTCTCATCGATACCGCTATCGACTGTCTGCAGGCATCAACCCTGTTCTGTGTCGCTGCCGGGCTGCTTAGCCAGGAAGAAAGAGTACTCAGTACCAGTATTCGCAGCTGGCAGCAGGAAAGCTGGCGTCCGGGCAAGATTCCAGCGGTATTTCTATTGTTGGCGACCGGCGGCAGCAGCGCCGACCGGCCCCAAAATCATTCGCCGCGCCAGAGCCCGACAGCAGCACCTGCAAACAGCAAAAAACCGCAGCCACGGACCGGGTCAGCCAGGCAAAAAAAACGCAGATAATCCGACAGCCCGGGCAAGCTTCCTCCAGCAAAGCGAAAACTATAATAAGCCTCCAGCATGCTTGACTAAGCTCCCCTAAATACTACACTTTAATGTTGATGGCCAACACAAGTACCGACGACTTATACGCCCAATACCACGACCAGGAAATCTCGGTCAGTCCCTTTGCCAGTGCCAAAATGGGCTTGCTTCCGGGCCAGACCAGCCTGCGTATCGATACCTATAACATAGTCTGTGTTCCCTTCAAGCTTTCATTAACCGGTGCAAAATTGTTGGCCTCGTTTTCCAGAGAAGAAATGGTCTTCTTTCAGCGTTTTGTAAAGGGGCTGGTCGGGCTGACCGTATTGCTGCAACCGGCCGCCTCGCCACAGCCGCTTAAAATATTCGGCCGTTGTGTGCTTAAGTCAGTAGCCCCAATGCCCGGACGCGAGGCGGTTGGCCTTATCGAAGTGGAATGGAAGCCCTGCCCGCCGGACCTTACCACCATGATCGGCGATTATTTTATGCTTTCGGAACGGCTTAAGCAGGAATACGAAGAATACAAGGGCCAGAATATTGCCATAAACGGCGATACCAGCAAGCAGCTGGGATACAACAACTTCGCCGAGCTGATAGTCGACAAAAATAAAACCAGAGTTGCCGTATTCCTGTTGGCCAGCGACCGCGCCGACTTCCTGGTGCCTGTACAGGGGCCGGAACTGACCGCCAATACCCCTACACTGTTAAAGCTTTACTTCCGCTCTTTCCAGTTTTCCATCCGGGCCAGGATTACAGATCATCTGAAACTACCCAACGGGGCCCAGAAAGTCCGGGCCAGTCTGGAATTTTCGATGGAACTGGTAGATATCATCGAGCATTACCGCTTTTCCGAACGCTTCGCAACCAAGCCCGAGGACAGTGCCGCCACCTGAACGGCCGCATCCGCCGAGCCGGTTCTGCCTAAAACGGCTACGTCTTCCGGACAATTTAGGAAATGAGTCATGCTTGTCAAAACAGCTGTCGGGGGTTAGACTTCAGGCATGCAGGATAAAACCATCGTAAACAACAGCAAGATAGGCCAGCGCCTCGACGTTATCGTCAAGCAGGAAAACGTATCCTACCTGATGTTCAACAACGCAAAAGTGCCCTTGGTTGCCACCATCCGTATCGGCCGGGCTACCGACAGCAATGTGGTCATCGAAGGCATGCTGGCCAGCCGCAACCACGCCATCATCCAGAAAATTAAAGACGAATATTTTCTGAAGGACATGAACAGCACCAACGGTACCTTCCTGAACGGCGAACGCATTCCTGCCGACAAATATGTAAAATTGGCCCCCGGCGATACCATCACCATCGGCAAAACCCATCTGGTGCTGCACTGAGCGGATCTATAGCCGGTACAGCTCGGGTCCGGCCATGCTCAAACCGGCTAGTAAACGCCGCTCAAACCGGATCGAAAACCATCCCGACCCGGTCTGATGATAAAATCTGCTTCACGGCAAGAAAAATTCAGATATAAACCTTAATCTTCAGCATCCTCGGCGCTACTGTCAGTATCCTGAAAAAGTCCGGCATCCAGCCGCGCCGCCTTCTCCTTCATGATCGAGGAAAACACCATGCGCGGAACCGGAGTAGCCGGCTTGGCCGGAATCAGCATGTCTTCGCCGGTGCGCAGATTTTTCATCATGCGGGCCTTGCGGGCAGCCTGCAGCTTCAGCGACAGAGCCCCGAAGCGGCCCAGATTCACCCGTTCGCCCAAAAGCACGCCGGCCTCTACAGTAGACAGATAGTCGTCAATAACACTGCGAGTCTGAACCTGCGTAAGGCTGTTTTTCTGCGCCACATAGGCCACAATATCCTTGATGGTAAAATGATCCATCGAACTGTCGGCTTCCAGCGCAATACTGCGATTCAATTTAACAAAGCCGTTGGTAAGAAAAATAGTCGCCTCACGGATACGCTGTTCCTGGTCGCGCAAAGCAGTCCCCTCTGGACATACGGCAATCCGGTAAATGGAAGAAGAATGTTTTAAGGGTGACCCGTTGAAGTCGGCCACTGCATCCTGACGCACCGCCGCGGCCAGCTCCACCGCGCTGCTTTTAACCAGCTCGGGCACATCGGCCCGGAATTTCACTGAAGCATATTCCAGCCAGCGGCGCTGCTCGCGCAGGGTTCCCAGGCTTATCAGCGACCCGGAATAGGTCAACAGTATGGCACCGCGTTCGTCATCGGCCGCCAATTCTTCCACCAGCACCATATCCAGACTCTGAATCTGGCCGATAAACATGTCGTACTTATCCAACCAGACATTGGCAAAGCGTTCACGCGCCTCATCTTTATCGACGCCGGCCAGGCCGGAACCCGGAATTAGCGAGTCAATCTGCCGGCGAATCTCTTCGGGCAACTCAAGATAGCAGTCTTTACGGCACTTTTTCTGTTGCATATTCTTTTCTCCTGTAACCTGGGGCATGACGCAATGCGACATGTCGACCGGAATATCATGAAGTATAGCGTACAATACTTCATACGTCTTAATCTGACAGCCGGAATGTGAAGAAAGTAATTAGGAAAAAAGCGGCGAACGAAGTACACTTCGGTACAACACAAGTACAGGGAGGTTTTTATGAACCATTTTGCCAGTCTTTCCGATACGATACGGAAGCACATCCAGCAGATAACCCGGACCTCCGGGCTCAGCGACACCGCCGAAAGCCATGAACTTATGGCCAAGGCCTGGCTGGAAAAGAACAGCTGCTTCGAACAGACCATCACGGAAAGCGCAATGGAAGAAACAACTTTTTTCGGCAAGGACGAAGCACGCGGTGCCATGATCCTCACCTGGTCCGGATCACTGATCAATATCGGACCAATGGTAGACGGCAAGCGGCATTGCGCTTATACTTCAATAGGAATACGGACAGATGTTCCGGCCTCTGCGCTGCACGAGGCGGCAATACTGGAGGATGACCTGGAAACCGACCAGCCGGCCCTGTTCAAGGAAGGCCCCATTCAACAAAGTTCACCGATTTACAAGATTGCTGTAGTTGCCGAAAAGCTTCCGGTTGCCGAAGAAGCGGAACTGCTGGAAAAGGTTAACCAGACCATTGCCGAAGACTTCGTAGAAGTCAATAAAACTATAATCGGATAAAGTTTTGCAGTTTACCGAAATCTTGCGAGAAATCTACCTTCGCCCCGCCAGCGCCGGCACCGAAGCGTACAGCGCATTGCTGAACCCGGTGATAGCGCTCCTGGAACAGGAGGAAGCGCGGGTCAGACCGCACGACCGGCTCGACTTGGCCGGCGGCCTCTTGCGCCTACAGCCGGACTTGCCAACCCTGATCATCCCGGATCTGCATGCCCGCATGGATTTTTTCTACAGCATCTTCGAGTATGAGTTCATGCCCGGCACGACGGTGGCCGCTGCCATGCAGGAAGGCAGTATTCAGATACTCTGTCTGGGTGACGGCTTTCATGCCGAAAAACGGGCCTTTAAGCGCTGGCAGAACGCCCTCCGCGAGTTTTCACACGGCTACCGCCAACACAAAGCCATCGACGCCGAGATGCGCGAAAGCCTCGGGTTAATGGAGATGGTCATACAAGCCAAACTGGCCTACCCGGAACAGTTCCATTTTCTGCGCGGTAATCACGAAAACATCCTGAACGAAAATGCCGACGGTAATTATGCGTTCCGCAAATTCGCCTTTGAAGGCGACATGGTCCGCGAGTGGGTACGTCTGTTCTACGGAGACGATTTTCTGAACCTCTACGCACGCTTTGAGAAATGCCTGCCGCTGTTTGCGGTAGGCAAGCGCTTTCTGGCCTCGCATGCCGAGCCGGCGGAATATTATAATGAAGAAGATATCGTCAACTTCCGCGACAATCCGGAACTGGTCAGCGGCCTGATCTGGACCGACAATGACGCGGCCGAAGAAGACAGTGTGCAGATCATGTTGTCACGCTACCTGCCGGACTATCCGGACAGTGTGTATTTCGGCGGCCACCGGACCATATCCGGCCGTTTCCGGCTGCGTGCCGGCAACCGTTTTGTACAGATTCATAACCCCGACCGTTTTAACGCGGCCTGGGTAATGCCGGACCGGGCCTTTGATCCCACCGGCGATATCGGCGAAATAACTGATGCCAGCGGCGACTTGGTCGCAGCCTGGCTGGATTCTGACTAAACTGGATCGGGGAGTACACTATGGCTGAATTGCCGGAAATGATTGGCAAGTACAAGATTGACTCACTGGTGGCCAAAGGCGGCATGGGTGCCGTGTACAAGGCGATACATCCGACCCTGCGCCGCTACGTTATCCTTAAAAAGTTGACGATACGCGGTAACGCCGCCATCACGGAACGCTTCAAACGCGAGGCCCGCATTCTGCTCGACTTCAAGCATGCCAACATCGTGCACTTTTTTGACTACTTTAAAGAAGGCAACTCACATTACATCGTGCTTGAATATGTCGACGGCATGTCGCTGGACAAACTTATCCAGAAGCGCCGCTACCTTTCCGGTCCGCTGGCCCTGCTCATTTTTCTGGATGCCTGCAAGGCCCTGAAATATGCGCATGACAGCGGCGTTATTCACCGCGACATAAAACCGGCCAACATACTCATCTCCAAAAAAGGCGCGGTAAAACTGGCTGATTTCGGCATTGCCGCATCGGAAAATGAGCTGGACGACGGCCTTACCAAGGAAGGCATGACGCTGGGCACTCCATCCTATATGCCGCCGGAACAGTTCGAGAACACCAAGAATGTGGACAAGCGGGCGGACATCTACGCCATGGGCATCATGCTGTACGAAATCGTCTCGGGACGTAAACCCTACCCCGGCAATCTGGCACCGGATACCATCCTGATGATACAGAAAGGCCGGCACGTACCAATACGAAAAATTAACCCCGATGTGCCGCCGCTGGTCTCCGACCTTATCCGCAAAATGATCCGGCCTAATCCGCGCAAACGCTACCAGGATCTGGCACCGGTTATTCGCAAGGTAGAACGCTACCTGGCCCGCTTTAATGTGGCCGACATTCAGAAAGCCCTTACCGACAGCATCAATACCGACCTGAAAGAAGAACCGGTGTTCAAGATGCGGCGCAAAAAGCGCATGGTTATCATACCGGCGGCTGTTCTGGCCATAGCACTGGCAGGCGGTATCTTGGCGGCCGAACGCAGCGGCTATCTGTACAAATGGCTGCTGCCCTCGCGCTATGCACCGCTGCAGGTCAGTTTTCGCATACCAAAATCGCACATCGACAGCCGCGATGTACTGCTGCTGGCTCGCCTGTACCGCAATGACCGCGAAGACATTCCGGAAGTGGAAAATGCCGAGCTCGAATTCCGGCTGCAGCCGGGAGCTGATACTGAAACCTATCATACATTTATAACCAAGCAGCTGGTGCTGCCGCCCGGGTCGTACCGGCTGAAGCTATTTACCGGGCAACGGCTGTACTGGGAGTCTTTTGAACTATTTTCGTTTACCCAACTGGCAGCCAGCGGCAATTCCGGAAATCTGGTAGACCTGCTCTACGACCGGATAGAAACCCAGCCTCTGGCTGTGCGGCTGAACGCCAGCGACGCAGTAAGCGGAAAAACTCCGGCAGTGCCGGTGCGCCTGCTGGTACAGCTGGACGGGCGCTGGCAGGAGGCGGCTACAGTAGACAGCAGCAAACTGCGCACCGGCCGGGTGCAGCGCTTCCGGGCAGAAGCAGAAGGTTATTATCCGGAACTGTTTTCGCTGCTGATCGGCTCATGGCAAAAAGAACTGGTACTTAAGGCCAACTTGATGCCGCTGCCGGGCACTCTGCAAATACTTGAAGCGCCGCACGATGTGCGACTGCAAATAAACGGCTCCAGCACCGTTATGGGTGCCGGTGAACATATACAATGGTTCTCGACCAAGGAGTACCGCGGGGGCGAAGCCAGTTGGGATCTGCCATCGGGAACTTGGAGCTTAAGCGCATCCTACCGCAGCAGCACTTCCGAACGGAGCATTTCTGTAAAACCGGGCAATTTCGTCCGTATCCGCATCGAAACCAAAGATGGCGGGCTGTACATCAAAGAGGAATAATCATGTCATTAACAATAAAACGCATACTCATGCTTTTCATGGGAGCCCTGGCCGCCAGCATCAGCTGGCCGGTTCTGCTGTTCATCCAATATCACAAGGCAGGCTTTCCCAGTTATCTTATATTTACCATGGTGCAGGGAATGATACTCGGGCTGGTCTTCGGTGCGGTATTCGGATCGTTCGAAGGCATTGTCGTTTCGTCCCGCCGCAAAGCGTTTCTGGGGATGCTGTTCGGCGCGGCCTTCGGTTTATTCTCCGGAGCGCTGGGCATGCTGGCCGGTCAGGGCTTTTTGCTGCTGGCAGCCAACAGCCTCTTCCGCAGCCAGGCCGACCGCTTGTACCGCGGACTGGTATTTGCCAACGGTATCGGCTGGGTGCTCATCGGCCTGTTTGTGGCTCTGGTGGAAGGCCTGCGCTCGCGCTCTCCGCGCAAACTGCTGATCGGCCTGATCGGCGGTGTTTGCGGTGGACTGGCCGGCGGAACAATTCTGCAGTTGCTGCTGCTGTATTTCCCGGGCAGCAGTCTGTGGCTGCTGGCCGGCCTGATACTATTTGGCCTGGCACTGGCCGGCTTCTATTCATTTTTCGAAAACCGTTTCTCGGCCGGCACCCTCAAGCTCTTGAACGGCGCTATAAAAGGCAAAGAATACCAGCTTACCAAGCGCGAAACCGTCATCGGCAGCGACAATGGCTGCGACATAGTCCTCGCTGGCTACCCGGGAGTGCTGCCCCGCCATGCTGTGGTGAAACTAAGCGGACGGCGGGCCAGCATCGCCGCACTGGATAAGAAAGCTTCACTGCTGGTAAATGACGAAGCCGCAGCCGAAAGCCCGCTGCGCCGCGAGGACGTTTTTGCGCTTGGCAAGGCAAAATTCTTTTTTGGCTTCCTGCCGGCACTGCTGGTTCTGCTGCTGTTTTCCCGGCAGCCACTGGCTGCTCAAAGCTTGACAGAAGCAGCAGGCAACGGCCCGGCGGCCCGGATTACCCAGATAGACAGCGGCCGGCTGCTCACCGAGCAGACTATCCGGCTTTTTGTAGACGCCAGCCGCATAGGCTCTGGAATAGACATAACAACAGCCCGGGACTATTTTAAAGTTCTGGAATCCGCCGACGGTACAAACTACCAGGATGTGGAAGTAACAAAAGTAGAACGCAATACCGCCCGCGATGAAGGCATTTCGTTTTTCTTCCTTCTGGATAACTCCGGCAGCATGTGGGATAACCTGGACGGACAGGCGAGTGCCGATCCGTCAGCCTTGCGGGTAACTCACGCTGTTAATGCCATCCGCAGTTTCCTGGGCAGTGTTTCGACCCGGGACCGCGTCGGCCTGGCCGTGTTCAATACCCGATATTCGCTAGTGCAGGAGAGTTCAACCAGTATAGCCGGCATCAATGCCGCACTGGAGGCACTTAGCCGGCCGGAAAGCGCTGATGCCTACACCGAGTTGTATAATTCAGTTGGCCAGGCCATGTCCAATTTCGGCGAGGCGGGACGGCGCAGAGTGCTTATTGTGCTTTCGGACGGGGAGAATTATCCCTACCTGACCCGCACCGGCACCGACAGCCCACAATTCGGCAGCCAGCTGGCCAGCGCCGGGGAACTGGTACCACAGGCAGAGTTTGAAGGCATCAGCATCTATTCGGTACGGCTGGGACCACAGCGCGACTCGATCATCGGTGACATAGCATTAATGTCCGGCGGGCAGGTTTTTGACGCGGCAAACCAGAACGAAATGGAAAACGTGTATGCAACCATCCGCAGGCAGGTACTGGAGGAGTACACCGTCAGCTACCGGGCACCGATGCTGGATTCCAGTACCCGCACCGTTAAGCTGCAGTACCTGGACAGCTCGAACCAGGTTCTGGCCGAAAGCCAGCCGCGCTCCTACTATGCCGGCAATCTGCTGGGCGGCGGCGGCGGCAGTCCGCACTGGTACCATCTGCTGTTCATTCTAATACCCTCTGCGCTGATTGCTCTGTTCATGCTGTTCCGGCTGGAAAAAGAAAGCTCTCAGGCAGCGCTGCAGCTACTGGCCGGATATAAGGACATGCAGACTAAAGTTTTTAAGCTGAATCATGCCCAGACCATCATCGGCGGCGGAGCAAAGGCGGACGTAACCATAGCCGGCAACCGCGCGCTGAAGGACCAGCATGCCACCATACTTTTCGACAAGGACAGCGGCAGCTATACCGTCGCCGGCGCTGACCTTATGGTAAACAACAAGCCGGTTAGCCGGCGCAGGCTAGAGGCCGGAGACGTGATAAACATGGCAGGTACCATTGTGGTATTCGACGACAAGCTCAGCCGGCCAAAGCCGCCAGCTTCTCGCGGATAAACTCGCTCTTCTCGCGCAACCCGATCGGTCCGGTGGCTATCATCAGCACATTGGGCCGGTTGGGGTCCAGCTTCATCTTCTGGCCGCTTTCCTTCATCAGACGCAGCAGCCGCTCGATGGAGATGTTAGCCACCTTGGAGAATTCAACGGTAACAAAACCGCGGCTTTCTTTTAACGAAGCAACCGACAGACGGCGGCAGAGGATACGGATTTCGGCCAGAGCCAGCAGACTGGCCGCTTCTTCGGGCAGCGGACCAAAACGGTCTTCCAGCTCGCGCAGAAGGGCATCCAGATCGTCCTGTCCCAGAATCGAGGCAATCTTCTTGTATATTTCCATCTTTACCGCCGGCTGCCCGATATAGTTGTCGGGAATGAAGCCGGAATAATCCAATTCCAGGTAAGGCTCTTCCACTTCCTTGTAGCCATCCTGCGACAGCCGGGCAACTGCATCGTCCAATAGCTTAAGATACAGGTCGAAGCCAACCGCCATGATCTCGCCGGACTGTTCGCGGCCAAGCAGATTGCCGGCACCGCGCACTTCCAGATCCTTCATGGCGATTTTGAAGCCGGAGCCCAGCTCGGTAAAGTCAGAAATGATCTGCAGCCGCTTCATGGCCAGCTCGGAAAGGGCTCGTCCGTCCGGGTAAAACAGATAAGCATAGGCCAGGCGGTCGGAACGCCCCACTCGCCCGCGCAGCTGGTACAACTGGCTGATGCCGTACATATCGGCGCGGTCAATAATGATGGTATTTACATTGGGAATGTCGATACCGTTTTCGATGATGGTAGTGGAAACCAGTACATGAAAGCCCTTATGGATAAAACGGTGCATGATGTCTTCCAGTTCGTGGCTGGACATCTGGCCGTGGGCGCTTTCTACCATTACTTCGGGCACCAGGCGCTGAATAAAGGCGCGGGTATCGTCCAGGGTCTGCACCCGGTTATGCAGGAAAAACACCTGGCCTTCGCGCTCCACTTCGCGGCGGATAGCTTTGGCAATCAGGTCGGCCTGGTATTCATCCACCACAGTCTGAATGGGATGGCGGTTGATCGGTGGAGTGGTAAGCACCGACAGGTCGCGGATCTTGAGCATGCTCATGTGCAGGGTACGCGGAATCGGTGTGGCGGTAAGGGTCAGGCAATCAATACTGGCCCGGATTTCCTTCAGCCGCTCCTTGTCTTTTACACCGAAACGCTGCTCCTCGTCGACGATAAGCAGGCCCAGATCCTTGAACACCATATCTTTCTGCAGAATGCGGTGGGTACCGACCACAACATCGATACGGCCGGCAGCCAGATCCTGCAGCACCACTTTCTGGTCTTTTTTATCCACGAAGCGCGACAGCATGCCGAACGTTACCGGCAGGCCGCGGAAGCGTTCGATGCAGTTTTCATAATGCTGTTCGGCCAGAATGGTGGTAGGAGCCAGGAAGGCCACCTGCTTGCCGCCCATCACTGCCTTAAAGGCGGCGCGCATGGCTATCTCGGTCTTGCCGTAGCCGACATCGCCGCAGACCAGACGGTCCATCGGCCGGGGACTTTCCATGTCGCGCTTTACATCGTCGATGCAGGTAAGCTGATCGACGGTCTCTTCGTAGGGGAAGGCCGCCTCGAAGGCAGTCTGCCATTCGCCGTCAGGAGGAAAGGCAAAGCCGGGAGCCATTTTGCGCCGTGAATAAATCCTGATAAGCCGTTCAGCCAGATCCTCGACACTCTTTTTTACCTTGTTTTTGCGATTTTCCCAGGACTTGGAGCCAATGCGGTCCAGCCGGGGCGCTTCGCCCTCGTTGCCGATAAAGCGCTGCACCAGGTTTGCCTGTTCGATGGGAACAAAAATATTCTCGTCGTCGGCATACTCGATTTTTACGTAGTCGCGGTCATTACCCAGCACCTTCATGCGCTCGATGCCCACAAAGCGGCCGATACCGTAGTTTACATGCACCACAAAATCGCCGGGGCTCAGATCCACAAAGGTATCGATGATGCGTGAGCGGGCACTTTTTAGCGACTTGGGCACCTTGCGCCGGCGGCCGAAAATTTCACTCTCATGGATAAAAGCCAATTTCGACTGCGGCAGGGTAAAGCCGGCCGACAGGCCGCCTGAGTGTACCAGAATCCGTTCGTCGTGCAAAAGCGAAGCGATGCGCTCGGCCTGTATAGCATTTTCGGCAAATACATGCAGCTCGTAGCCGCTCTTCAGCAGGGTTTCCAGTTCTTCCTTGAAATAATTGATATTGCCGAACCACGAACGCGGCGCTTCGCAACCCAGACTGAGCCGGTTTACGGCCTCGGTATCTTTAAGTGACCAGGTAGACAAAAGGCGCGGCACCCGCTTTAAAAAGGCGTCAAAATCGATAAGAATGCGCTCCGGTGGCGGCACCGGCGCATCCAGCAGGGCCTTACGGTACAAGCCGGAGTACTCACGGAACACTGCATCGGATTGGCCAAGCAGACGCTCGCGTTCCAGCGCGATAACAATATCGTCGCCGGAAAGATAGTCGAATATTGCGGCCGGCTCAGACCAGGCCAGCGGGAAATAGTTTTCCTCACCCTTAAACTCGCCGTGGCTGCGCAGGGTATCTAATAGATGTTCCAGAGCCTGTTCATGATTATCCAGAGCCGATTTGGGGCAGGAGGCCAAGGTTAGGCCAAGCCGCTCAATAAGGGTTTCGTTCCAGATCAATTCGCGGGCCGGCCGCAACAAGGCAGTAGCCGGTTTATCCGGCTGCGAGGCCTGCGAAACCGGCTCGAACAGGCGCAGTTCCTCTACTTCGTCAAACTCGAACACCACGCGCAGGGCAAACTCGTCCCCCGGCATGTACACATCAAGCACCTCGCCGCGCAAAGCAAACTCGCCGGGCAGACTAACCCGCGGCACGCGCAGATAACCCCAGGCCGTCAGCTTGTCGGCTATGGCCAGACTGTCGATACTGTCGCCCTTGCGGATGCGCAGCAGGTTTTTTTCAAATTCATCGCGCGGCGGCACCGGTGTTATGGCAGCCCGCTGACTGGCCACGATAATACGCGGACCGTGATCGTCGAGCAGAGCCGCCAGAGCAGCCGCTCGTTCGCCAAAAATGCTGGAGCGCGGCTCAACCGGCCGGTAAGCGGCGGCCTTCCACCAAGGGAACAGCAAAGCCCCCACCCCCAGGGTAGCACAATCAGCGGCAAAGGCCTCGGCTTCGGCATCCCCGGGCAGAACAACACAGATCCGCCTGCCCAGACCATCACTGGACAGAGCCGCCGCCACAACAGCGGCCAACGGCAGCTCGGTATCGGTGCAGTCTATAGGAAAATAGCCCCCTCCCGCCAGGGAGAGCAGCTCGGATAAAGAGGAATGAGCCATCAGGCGTTCAGAAAACGTTCGTAATTTCAAGGTCTGCATAAAAGTTACCGATATACTGGAAGGTAGAACCGGAAAAAGCCGGCCATAGCCCTCCACCATGATTGAATGTTGGAGTATACTACAGTATTGCTTGAGCGCATACAAGGAGTTGAACGGTGTTCTTACGAAAAACCAGTGCCTGCCTGATTCTGTTGGGCCTGTTGCTTTCCGCCGTCCACGCGCAGCCGAGGGTAACTATACAATTTCATGACAAAACGCTGTATTCAACCAGCAGCGATATCATGGTACGGGTGAGTATATTCAACGACAGCACCGAGGTGTACCGCTTCCGTCTGGCCGATGAACGGCGTCTTTCGTTGAATCTGGAAGCCCGTACCCTGAGTAACCGCCAGCTGCCAGCCTCCAATACCTGGCTGCGCACCATGGCCGCCAATACCCCGGCGTATTACCGCGAACTGAGCCTCCTGCCCGGCGAAGAATACTCTTTTATAGAAAATGTGCATGACTATGTGGCCATTAATGAAGCCGGCACCTATCTGCTGCACTGCGTTTTTTCCCCGGAACTGGTCGGCCGACCACAACAGGAAGGCCTGCGCTCCAACGTCCTGACGCTTTCGGTACGACCAGGATCGCCCACCCCGTCGGCTGCCGAACAATTCATCGCCGGCACCACCGAAATTCTGCGGGCCCAACGTATTCCGCCCGACGAAGTGATCCGGCGCACCATCACAGCGCGGCAGAAAAGCCACTGGAACGAGTTTTTTCTGTACCTGGATCTGGAAGCCATGCTGCGCAACAGCGCCGAACGCCGCCGGGTATACGACCGCGAGTCCGATGACGGCCGCCGCCGCATGTTGTCCGAATTTAAGACTGAACTGATGCAGGGCGTAGTGGACACGGATATCGTAGTCGTTCCCTCCAGTTTCGAAATAGTAGAAACCCGCTATGGCATGCTGTACGGCACGGTAGATGTCCTGCAGAAATTTGCCTATGACGGCTTCTTCATGGTAAAACAATATATCTACGAACTGGAAAAACGCGACGATATCTGGAACATCGTCGCTTATACCGTAATAAACAAGGGCAGTGAATGAAGGCGCTTCTGATTATCGACGATGATACCACCAGCCAGATTGCCTCATTCTACCTCAAGCCGCTGGGCATGGATATTATCCGGTATCGCGATCCGCTGAAGGCCTTGGATAATCTGGACGAGATACTGCCCGACGCCATCATCATGAGCGCACGCGATTTCCCGCGCCACTGGAAACCCATCGTGGTCAATATCCGCAGCCAGTATTCCAAGAGTGACTGTGTAATCGTTTTGCTGAAAGGCACGTTCTTCCCCTTCGAGGAAGCCGCCAAAGCCGCCCATCTTGGCGTAAACGGTGTAATTCGCGAGGCCCTGGATGACCCGCTGGAGCGCACCCGCTTTCAGCAGCTCTTTAAGCGTTATGTACAGGTTGACGAGGCCAGAATCACCGACCGACGGCCATTAACCACCTGGGACAAGCTGGACTTCATATTCAGCCACCCACAAACCCTGGCTCCGATAAGCGGCTGCATAGAAACTATTTCCTCCTCCGGCCTGTCCATGAAACCGGATCATCCTTCGCTGTGCAGCGACCTGGAACCGGGCACCGTCATCGAGGATGCCGACCTGCGCATCGACAAGGCGGTAGTCAGTTTTACCTGCACCCTCATCCGTCGCGGCGCAATTCTGGCTTTTTCCTTTGATGGCATGCCGGAAAACGACCGAAAACTGCTTTTGCAGTACCTGGCAGCAACTCCCGAGCGTCAAATGAAGGCATTAATCCAGCAGACGAGTTGAATAAATCCAACTTAATCAGTATTATTGCTTTGCCATGGCACCAAATAACACTTGTAACGAAGATCAGCTGTCCGATTTCTCCCGTAAACTCAAGGCCGTAGGCCATCCCGTGCGGCTCAAACTACTGTGTTTGATTGCCCACGAGGAAGACCCCTGTGTCTCCGATCTCTGGCAATGCCTGCAGCAACCGCAGCCGGTAGTGTCGCAACACCTGTCCATACTCAAGGAAAATGGCATTGTTGATTCGGAAGTACAGAAAACCCGCCGCGTTTACTCGATAAAAGATCCGTTCATTAAACAGATGATCAAAGACATGCTCGCAGTAATTGAAAACAACAAAGCCGGCAACTAAACCAGCCGCCTGCCATTCTTAGCTCAGCGTCTTACTGCACTCTGCGGGTCGCGTACGCGTTCGGCGGCAAGCGCCGACCAGGGTGCAGCAGAGTGGCGGACCAAGTGCTGCCAGATATATGAGGCAGCAGCCCGATTAGCATAGGCACTGTCGACATACAAGGCATCAGCCAGTGTAAATAGCAAGGCATACAAATCCTGCTCTGCGATATACGACATAACATCAGGACGATCCCGGATATAATCAAGAAAATGGGCCAGCCCGGCCCAGCGGTAATCCCGGTCGCGGGTGCTTATCAGCTCGATACTGGAGGTGATAACCATACAGGACGCAACCGAGGCATGTTTTACCGCCGACCGGCCGTGTTCCAGCATGAAGGTAGCCAGTTCACGATTAGCCTGCAGCGAGAACCCCGGGTCAATACGGTACAGCGTCATAAATTTATCAAAGCCTTCATTACTTAGGGTGCGCAACATGGCATCGCGCAGATACGGATCAATAGGCGGATCTCCGGTAATCGGATCATCAACCAGAATCCGTTGTAAAACTTCTTCCCAGCGACGTAAATTATCCTGCAGCCTGTACAGATCAGCCAGCTCATACTGAAAATGATACACATCCTCAGGTATTTCCAGTGATGCCCGCTGCTCCAGAGCCCGCATAAACTGCAGCTCAGCCAGACGCACCTCGCCTTCCAGCAGAAATACCCGGCCCTTCCAGAACTCCGCCTCTGGATAGCGGCTAAGCAGCTGGATCTGCTGGCCAAGCAGGTACAGCGAATCATCCAGCGAATCCAACGCCCGGTAATCCATAAAAATAAGCAGAATCTCGATAAAAGTACGATGGTTTTCCGAGATACGCAGCGAGCGTAGGTGCTGCAGGAAGGCAAAGGTAGAAGCCTTATAGTGCTTCTGCATCTGCAGATATTCATCTGGCAGGAAATCTTCGGCACTGTAGGCTGCCAACAGCGCTGTAATGGAATCAGCGGCGTCCATATATTGACTCGTTTCCGCCAGGCGCTGCAGATTGGTCTGTACCAGGGCAAAAACCTGCCGACGGAAGAGTATGGCACTGTCGAAGGCGGCCAGTGCGTCGCCAAAATCCCGGGCGGTATACAGTCGCTTGCCCCGCTCGAAACTTAACCAGGGCGGTTCACCGGCAGCATTAAAGCGCAGAGTAGAGTACGAGAAAATAGTTTCGGATGATAAACCGGTTCCGCTCTGTGCCGACAATGGCAGCACTGACATACACAGAAGCAGCAGCACCGGAAAAAAAGCAGCGCTCTTGTGTTGCGGAAAGAAACGGCCTGCCAGGTGTTGCATGGTCATAATACTCCCTCTCTTGGATTATCGGCAGTAAAAGCCGCCATTTCAGTCCAAAATGCTGTTAATTGACCGCGTAATGCTAAAAAATGCGGTACCAGAACTAATTTTGCACTTGCCGCCGACCGCCCTTTTTTAGTATCTTCGAGCTCGCGAAGCATACCTGCTTCGTATTCCGAAACAACTGAACCGCCCGGCTGGACACACTACGTCGGTATCGGGCGGCACCCACAAACGAAAGGGAGATACAAGAGAATGGCAAAGCAACTCATGTTCAGCGAAGATGCCCGCAAGAAACTGCTCTCCGGTGTAGAGCAAATGTCAAAAGCCGTAAAGGTTACTCTGGGCCCCAAGGGACGCAATGTCCTTCTGGACAAAAAATTCGGCGCTCCGACCGTAACCAAAGATGGTGTTTCTGTCGCTAAAGAAATTGAGCTGGAAGACCCCTATGAAAACATGGGCGCTCAGCTGCTTAAAGAAGTAGCCACCAAGACCAACGACATAGCCGGTGATGGTACCACTACCGCTACCGTTCTGGCTTACAGCATGGTAAAAGAAGGCGTAAAAGCCGTTGCAGCCGGTCTTGACCCGATGGGTATCAAGCGCGGTATGGACAAGGCTGTTGAGCTGGCCATCGCCGAAATCAAGCGCATGAAGAAAGACATCAAAGAAAAAGATGAAATTTCCCATGTTGCTTCCGTTTCCGCCAACAACGATTCCGAAATCGGCAACCAGATCGCCGAAGCCATGGAAAAAGTCGGCAAAGACGGCGTTATCACTGTGGAAGAATCCAAAACCATGGACACCACCATCGATTTCGTCGAAGGCATGCAGTTTGACCGCGGCTATCTGTCACCCTACTTTGTGACCAACCGCGAAAACATGACTGCAGTATTCGAGAATCCCTACATCCTCATCCACGAGAAGAAAATCTCCAGCATGAAGGATCTGCTCCCCATCCTCGAGAAGATCGCCCAGACCGGCAAGCCGCTGGTGATCATCGCCGAAGATGTAGACGGCGAAGCCCTTGCTACCCTGGTGGTAAACCATATCCGCGGCACCATCAACGTCTGTGCCGTTAAAGCACCCGGTTTCGGCGACCGCCGCAAGGCCATGCTCGAAGATATCGCCATCCTGACCGGCGGCGAAGTCATCAGCGAAGACCTGGGCATGAAGCTCGAAAACACCGAGATGGCTCAGCTCGGCCAGGCCAAGACCGTAAAAATCGACAAAGACAACAGCACCCTGATCAACGGCGCCGGCAAACAGAAAGACATTGATGCCCGCAAGGCCCTGATCAAGGCTCAGATCGAAGAAACCTCCAGTGACTACGACCGCGAGAAGCTGCAGGAACGCCTGGCCAAACTGGCCGGCGGTGTTGCCGTTATCAACGTCGGTGCAGCCACCGAAGTAGAAATGAAAGAGAAAAAGCATCGCGTAGAAGACGCCCTGTCGGCTACCCGCGCAGCCATCGAAGAAGGTATCGTACCCGGTGGTGGTATGGCCCTGATCCTGGCTTCCAATGCCATTCTGAAAGCCGGAACCGACAACCTGAACGAAGACGAAAAAGTCGGCTTCAAGATTGTCCGCCGTGCCCTGGAAGAGCCGATCCGCCAGATCGCCGAGAATGCCGGCGTTGACGGCGCCATCATTGCCGACAAAGCCAAGAATGACAAAAAAGGTCTCGGCTTCGACGCCGCCAAGATGGAATGGGTAGACATGCTGAAAGCCGGCATCATCGATCCGGCCAAGGTAACCCGCTCAGCCCTGCAGAACGCCGCCTCCGTGGCCTCCCTGCTGCTGACCACCGAATGCGCCATCTCCGACATCCCCGAACCCAAATCCGCCCCCGCCGGCATGCCCGGCGGCGGCATGGGTGGAATGGGTGGTATGGGCGGCATGGATTATTAATCCAAGCCAACTGTATAGCTAATGTGCAGCCGCGCCCGCAAGGGCGCGGTTTTTTTATAAGCCCGCCCATACCAGCCATTCCACCCATGGGGCTATAGTTCCGCGGCGAAGCTGCGGACGCGCAGCGTGCCGTTCAGGGGGGCGCCCCGCCGGTCGCGGCGAGCGCCAGCGAGCGCGACCATTACAATAATTTCCACTCGGGGACAAGAATCCGAGAGGATTCTTGTCTGGGTGGTATGGGCGGCATGGACTACTGATCCAGAAACCTGTATAGCTAAAGTACGGCCGCGCCTCGCAAGAGGCGCGGTTTTTTGTTTATTGGCCCGCCCATACCAGCCAGGCCGCCCATGCGGGCTATAGTTCTGCGGCGAAGCTGCGGACGCGCAGCGTACCGTTCAGGGGGGCGCCCCGCCGGTCGCGGCGAGCGCCAGCGAGTGCGACCAATATAATAACTTCCACTCCGAATGCCTGTAGACATAGTCAAAATGTGGCAGTAGGATTTTCAGGGAGGAAAGCAATGAGCATCGAACAAGCCCGCCGCTGGCTGCAGCTTTTTGGCCGAGACGGCGATATCCTCGAATTCGAGGTATCCAGTGCAACTGTTTCGCTGGCAGCCCAAGCGCTGGGGACTGAGGAAGGCCGGATTGCAAAAAGCATCGCACTTAAAAAAGCTGACAGTACCATCATACTGGTAACTGCCGGAACGGTAAAAATTGACAATCGCAAGTACAAGGACCAATTTGGGTGCAAAGCTGTGATGCTGCAAGCCGAGGAGGTTCTACAGCGGACCGGGCATGAAATCGGCGGTGTTTGTCCGTTTGGGATTCCGGAGAATGTCGAAGTTTATCTTGACCAGTCGTTACGGCAATATGACTATGTATTTCCAGCCTGCGGCAGTGCCAATTCCGGCATCAAACTGAGTTGCGCCGAGCTGGAACAACTCAGTCGCAATCCCGGCTGGGTCGATGTATGCCGTGAACGGGAAAGCAATCCTATAGAACTAAAATAGGTCCGGTAAAGTCTTCGTCACGATAACGTACCTCCACCAGCCGCAGCCCGTAAGCAGCCAAAGGACCAGGTGTGCGGGTGCGATC
>Ga0180007_10001961_pt1 | contig 25715 bp, 23 predicted proteins | sample MM_PC_MetaG_FD_121122 | JGI IMG/M metagenome (GOLD analysis project Ga0180007, IMG submission 121122) | Groundwater microbial communities from the Aspo Hard Rock Laboratory (HRL) deep subsurface site, Sweden - MM_PC_MetaG | ecosystem: Environmental > Aquatic > Deep subsurface > Groundwater... | reverse complement strand
GAAAGATCCAAAATTTATTAACACAAAGATCGAAGATCTGAAGTTGGAAATGATCGGCATGGCAACGGCTAATGCCAAAGATAGAGCGCAGGTAGTATCTAAGCAAGGTAAATTCTCCTTGGGCCCAATAGCATCAGTGAGAATAGGCGTATTCCAAATAACTCCTTTGAATTCTACGGAAATCTCTGATTATGGAATGAATGACACTAGTAGTATTGAGAAAGAGATCAAGAGCGTTGTAGAAATCGAGTATTTTGTGAAATAAAAGCAAGTTGAATCGCGTTTTTCGAATCGATTCTGGAGAACAGATAGATTATGCAATGGAATTGATAAAGCAAGCTTATGATTATGTAAGTTAATAGAATATCATAGTACGATTAAATCTATAAAAAGGTGTGATAAATATGAGTTTTGTACCAGACCATTTTAAAAAGAATGTCAGAATAAAGGTGAAAATTATTCGCGGGAAAATATGTCCTGTAATTGATGAGGAAATCCCGATAATAAAAGATGGCACTATAGCAGATTTAATAATTCCAGTTTTTGCTTTTAAAAATGAAGAAGAAGCTTTTGCCCTAGCAAAAGAGGAAAAGAAAAAAATTCTTGATAAGGGTACAGTTTTAATGTGTGTGGTATATCCTAATCAAGATGCTGGTAAAAAAGAGTTAAATATTGTTTTAGAAGATGATCTTTATTTGTATACTAAAAAAGATGATACTTTGGCAAAGTGTTGTCCCTGTCAATGTACCTTTACAGATAAAAACAATCAGAAGATAAAAGCTTCAAGTTTAAATTCAGCGTATTCAAAAATCTCAGAGATATATGAACCAAAGCGCAATAGTCATACGGGTAATATTTTTGATAAAGTATTTTATGTGAGAGAAAACGGCAAATATGGTAAGCTTAAAGAACTTAGAGGAGATATTGAATAGTTAGGTCGAAATTGAGAAAAATATAACAAGCTCTTGACATAGTTGACCTACTAGTATATAATTACAATATGACTGATTTTAAAGAATTATTAGCCCATGTTAGAAATGAAATTGATAAGCTAGATAAAGCTGCTGGTGACGATCTCAAAAAGAAACAAGAGGTCATCGGGGAGAAGGTGAGATTTTATCGAAAGGCTAATCATCTTACCATTGAAGAGTTTGCTAAAAGAATGTATGTAACAAAGATGGCAGTTATTAGATGGGAGAAAGGAGAAGTGAGGCATAGTGAATCAACGATGGCAAGATTTAGAGAGCTTGGGGTTTTAGATAAGGAGTAATTTTTTTTGCTCATTTCGGTAAACTAGTAGGTCAACTACAATGGAAATTAGTGTTTAGTGTCGTAGTAAAGAAAGGAGTTATTTATGAAAACAAAGAATTTATTTGCTTGGATTGATAATGTTAATGACTGGTTGGATGGAATGACATTTGAGGAAAAAGTAAAAACTCTAGAATCAGGAAAGCTAGTGCAATGTCTTAAATGTAAACGCATATTTTTTGACCGTGAAACTCCTGAAGATCGTCATAGAAGAAAATGTATATCAGCTAGAAATGTTCATGATTGTGTTGAAAGAGAAAATTACACTGTTTTGAAAAGAAACTTTTTAGGTATTTGTTGGGTGGTTAATTATCCTGATAATGTATCGCTTAAGGATGCGATTATTAAATTCTTCCAATCCAAAAAAATAAGGAGGATGCTATGATTGAACAGTTAAAAATGGAGCGAGCTGTATGGCTTATAGATAATCTAAAGGAGGCGCCCTACAATCCCAGGAAAATGAGTAGGGAGACATTTGAGAAATTAAAAGACAGCATTAGAAAATTTAAAATGTGTATACCTCTTGTGGTGAACAAAAGAACATTGCACGTTGTTGGGGGCAACCAGCGTCTTAAGGCGCTGCGTGAGCTAGGCTATACTGAAGTAGAAGTTGTTTTGCTTGATATAAGCTTGGAAGAGGAAATGGCACTTAATCTGGCTTTAAATAAAATCTCTGGAGATTTTGAGAACTCGAGTTTGCCCGTGATTTTTCAAGAGATTATGAAAGATGAGGGGCTTCTTAATCTTACTGGTTTTAGTTTTCAGGAAGTTTTCCAGATAATCGATACCTATATACCTAATCTAATCGATGATTTTAATATGGATGAAGCAACAGATACTGCACCAGTAACAAAACTAGGGGATTTGATTGAGCTTGGTCCTCATAAAATATTATGCGCAGATTCCGCTAAACCGGAAAATCTTATTCGCCTTTTAGGCGATGAAAAAATCTCTGTCTGGCATCCAGATTTACCTTACGGGGTATCTTATGATGCTGAAAATCGACCAAAAAATCCGAATAAAAAAAAGCTTAAAGGCCTTTGGAAAAAAATTCAAAACGATGATCTTGTAGGGGAAAAGTATCTGGAATGGTGTAAAGAACTTATTACAAATACTAAACCTTTCCTTAAACCCGGAGCAGTATTTTACATTTGGAGTGGGTTTCGCAACTTTGGGATGTTGACTCAACTTTTAATTGAGTTAGGTTTTTATGTCTCTAATGTTATTACCTGGATTAAACCATCGGCATGCCCAGGATTTTCAGACTATAAATTTGCTTCGGAATTTCTTTTGTATGGATGGCTAAAAGACAGTGGTGCGCATAAATGGTATGGTCCAAAGAACGAGAGCAATGTTTGGCAGGTTGAACATGATGAAGCTTGCGGTAGCTTGCATGCGACGGCCAAACCGGTTTCATTAGCGCGTCGTGTAATAAAAAACAGCAGTCAGCCCGGAGATATAATTTTTGATTCTTGTGCTGGGGCGGGATTTAATTTGATACCTTGTTTTCAGATGAACCGAATATTTCGCGGCTGTGAGCTGGAACCCTTATACGTTGACGTTATGGTTAAAAGATACATTCGCGCTTTTGGTATGGATTCTGTTTCTAAGGAAATTAGGGATAAGTATATAAAGGGGGTGGTCCATGCAAAATGATGTTCCGGTACTTAGTTTATTACAGCAATTAAAAGAAGGAATTATTGATGCGAAGTCTATTGATAAAGATACTCGTAGACAGTTGGTCGAGGTTTTGCATTCAGAGGACTATACGATTTATCAAATGGCGCAGTTTTTTAAATGTTCAGAGAAAACCGTCCAAAGAGACTTAGTTCAAGTCAGAAAGCAGAATGCGCTTAGTCCTTCTGCAGAGTTTGCTAAAGAATTAATCGGTGAAATGCTTACTAGAGCGCGTCAACACTACGCATCTTTGGGAAGACTTTCTAAAAACGCAAGTGCTACTGTTCAGGATAAAATTATGTCTGAGGTTTCATCATGGAAGGTATTTAAGGAGATGATAGAGAAATTTCAAAGCCTCGGCTATCTTCCATTGAAATCTCAACAAATAGAAGGAGATATTTATCATCATATGTTGAGTGAAGATGAATCGCTAGAAGATACAAAGAAAATTCTTTTAGAGATAGAGAATGTTGCTAAGGAAACAAGTAGTTTTACTCCTGAACTGAGCAAAGAGATCAAGAATTTGAGTGCTCGTATCAAGAAGGCAGAGACAGTTATTGATGTTAAGAAGTTAGCTGAAAAGCAAAATCATGAAATGCAAAATAAGGAGGATGAAAATGAATAATAAATTAAATAATAAATTAAATAATGATGCACGGAAATTAATGCGGAAGGCAGGGGAAGTTTCTATATTATCTTTTGCAAAGCTGTATCTTCCTCATCACTTAAAGATTAATCCATCAGTAGCACACAAAGAGATATATGAAATTCTTTCAGGAATTACTAAAGACAGAGGTAAAAGATTTGCAATAGCAGCGCCACGAGATTTTGGAAAGTCAACGATGATAACGCTAATCAATATTATTTATCTTATCTGTTATGAGAAAGAGAAGTTTATAGTTATAATCTCGCAAACAGCTTCTCAGGCTCAGAAAATTTTAGAAAATATAAGGAAGGAGCTTACTGAGAATGAATTATTAAGAAGTGCTTTTCCTGAGATATTCGAAGATATAGGGCGGCCTAAGCCCCCACGTTGGACTCAGCATGATATAATTACCCGAAACAATATAGAAATACTCGCTTTAGGTTATAACCAGACAATACGTGGTAGGCGCCACGGCTTGAATAGGCCGACTTTAGTCGTGTTGGATGATCTTGAGCCAGATGAAGGCTGGGGGTCGTATGAAGCAACTGAGAAAATGAAAAGATGGCTCAATAAGTCTGTATTTAAGGTAGGCAACGACAAAACAAATTTTCTATTTATAGGGACTGTTCATGAAGCTATTTCTGTATTGGGAGAATATTTAAATCCTGATGTGCATCATAATTGGATAAAGAGGAAATATAAAGCTCTTTGCGAGTTACCCGGAAGGATGGATTTATGGCAAACCTTCTCGAAGATACAAAATTTAAAAGAACTCTATAAAGGTCAAAAAGGATCCTCTGGGGCATCCTTATTTTACGAAGATCACAAAATACTTATGTGCCAAGGGGCAGTTCTTTTGTGGGAAGATAAGTGGAGTCTTTATCAGTTAATGGAAATGCTGTATGATAATGAGTACAGTTTTATGAGCGAGATGCAGAATGATCCGTATGATTTAAGTGAGTATTCCTTTGATGTCGATAATTTTCAATATTGGGATTCGCAGTATTTATCAGTTGATGCATTGCTTGACTACTTAGGAAATGATGTTTATTTTATTGCGGCATGTGATCCGGCAGTTGGAAAAAGTTTATTTAAAGGCGATTATTCATCTATTGTTGTGTTGGCGTGTAAGGGTAATGATGTATATGTTATAGTGGCTGATTTAGCTCGTAGATCACCTGATAAGCTTACTAAGGATATTATTGCATATGCGAAAAGGTATTCATTTCGTAAGTTTGTTATTGAAAACAATAATTTTCAAGAACTTGTTGTTCAAGCATTAGAAAAAAGTGCTCGTGAAGAGAAGCTAACTCTTAATATAGAACGCGTTAATAATCATGGCAATAAAATTTCTAGAATTATGTCGCTTTATGAATGGGTAAAGAATGGAACAATTAAGTTTTCAAAAGCAGATAAACTATTACTTGATGAGTTTAGGTTTTTCCCTAAGGCCAATAAGCATGACGATGGTTTGGATGCATTGGAGATGGCCTTTAGATTTTTCAAGCAATGTCCGGGTGTTCAAGTTGAACGAATGTTGGAAATGCTGGAAAAATTCAGCGGGAAAAACAAAGCCCCCAAAAAAATCATAGGTTACAGAAATAATAGAACTGGCAAATTTGAAGGAATTGATGATCCTTTTGGTTTGTATAGTGTTTGAAAATAAAAGATAAAGAGTGATATAATACAGCTATGAAAATTGTTTGTAGTATTTGCAAAAAATCCATAGCTGAACAAGCTCCGTATAAAGACCAGTCGATAATACAAGCTAAATGCACTGATTGTATTAATAAGGCAAAAGAAATGCTTTCGCGTATTAATACTTCACCACCTCCTGAAAAAAGTAGACTTGAAACATATGCGAATGGTCTTACCGGAAGAATATCCATTGCTGGTGAAGAAACTGGCAAAATAAGCTTTGGGGAATTAGGCGTATCTGGCAGGAAATTTGAATGCTTCAAGGACAATAGAGATGAATTTTGTAACTATCTTGCTGGGATAGATTCTCCGGAAGTTGATGTAATGTTTATTCATTCATTAGATATAAAAATAGATCCCGCAACTCGAGGACGCCGCAAAAAGAAAAAAACAGAAGAACCCTCCGAAAAAGAAACCATTACTTATAACTGCACTGTAACTGTTTCCAAAGATGATGCTCTGTCTATGTTTGATGAGAAATCAAAGACGATGAAGGAGCTTGTAGAAGTACTTGCGGGAGTCCTACATAGAGAATGGCAAGCCGAGCAAGCAGGTAAGGATGTTAAGGATAAGACTTAATTTTTTAGTATAATTAAGTAGATAGAGAATAAAGAGTTTTTATTGCATAAATTATAATATTGAAATATTGGGAGATCGAAATGGATCTTAAAAAAATACTAGATGATTTGGGTTGCGAAAGGAATATTTTTCATAATGAAGCAGATTTTCAATTAACATTGCTCCGGAAAATTATAAGTCAATATGATGCTAATAGGTTATGCTTAGAATATGGTAAAAAAGATGTTCATTTAGATATAGTTATTAATAATAAAAAGGAAGAGCCTAATATTGGAATAGAACTAAAATATGCTACTATTGCAAAACAGATAGAAGAAGAAGTTTGTGGTCAGAATGAAGTATTTAGATTGAAAGATCACAAGGGTCATACTTACAAGAGGTATGGATTTTGGATTGATGTTAGGCGTTTGCAAGATTTTGTTAATATCCATTCTGATAGAGTCGGATTTGTTGTTTTCCTTTCAAATGATTCTACGTATTGGAGTAGGTCGGGGCAAGGGACAAGCAGTCTTATTGATAATAGAGAGATTAACGAGGGGGAAGTAATTAGCTTTAGTTATAATAAAAAACAATATAATATTAAATGTAATAATTCGTATAAGTTGAAGTGGAGAGATTATGGTATATTAGGGTTTAAGTATCTCTTACTGAAAGTTTTATAGTGCTTTGCGTATTATAAGTCTATATGGTATACTTTTGAACATTTTTAGAATAGGCTAATTATCTAAAATATTCGAAATATTTGCTAAAGAATGGCATATTGTATTTAGGTTTAAGGACGAGTATGGAAATTCTAATATTTTTATTTCTAATATTTGGTTTTTTTTCTTTCATTTCAGGGCTTTCTAAGCCCAATGTAAAAGAAAAATCAAAACCAATAGACACTCCCCACAACTCGCAAAATATACCCAGTATAAGTAAGGCAAATATAGATAACCATATAAAGGATAAGTCTATTAAATCCGAGCATATCGTTCCCAATAAAAATAAGACATTACTAGAAACTGATACTGGGATTCCAGATGATTTTGAATTCAATGATGAATTCAAACAGGCGTTTAACCTGATGGAAAATTCAAGCCAGAATTTATTTATTACAGGTAAGGCCGGGACAGGTAAATCTACACTTTTGCAATATTTCCGTAAAAATACTAAAAAGAATATTGTTGTTTTAGCTCCTACGGGGGTGGCTGCCGTAAAAGTAAGAGGCCAAACAATACATTCTTTTTTTAAATTCCCACCAAAAGCAATTCAAAAGAAACATATTAAAAGACTTCGTGATAGTACTGTTGTTGAAAAACTTGATGCAATTGTGATTGATGAAGTGTCGATGGTGCGTTCCGATATAATGGATGGGATTGATTATGCATTACGCGTAAACCGCGGTGAATATAATTTACCTTTTGGAGGGGTACAAGTAATTCTTTTTGGTGATTTATTTCAGTTGTCACCAGTTGTTGGGTATCAAGAAAGAAAAATTATCGAATCTCAATACCAAAGCCCTTATTTTTTTAGCGCAAAAGTCTGGGAGAATAGTAAACTTGTTAAGTATGAGCTGAATAAAGTTTATCGTCAAAAGGATAATGAATTTATTGAAATTTTAAATAAAGTTCGCATGGATGAGTGTGAAGAAGATGAATTGAAGAAAATAAACCAAAGAGTTGTGAAAAATATTGAACATGATTCTAAGGGGATTGTTACTCTTACAACGACCAATAAAGATGCTGCAAATATTAACATTGAATGTTTGAGTAAAATAAAAGCTAAAGAATTTAATTATACTGCAATTATTAAAGGTGATTTTGATGAAAAGCTTTATCCTACTGACTTGTGCTTGAAGCTTAAGCAAGGGGCACAAGTTATGTTGTTGAGAAATGACGGTGATAAACGTTGGGTGAATGGGACATTAGCTGAAATATCGATTTTAACTCAAGAAAGTATTGAAGTGAATATTAAAGGTGAAACCTTTCGAGTAGATAAGGAAAGATGGGAGAAAATAGAATATTATTTTAATAAAAAAGATAATAAGATAGAAGAAAAAGTTCTAGGTTATTTTGAGCAATATCCTTTGATGTTGGCTTGGGCAGTTACGATTCATAAAAGCCAAGGACAGAACTTTAAAGATGTAGTTATCGATATGGGTAATGGCGCATTTGCGCATGGACAAACATATGTTGCATTAAGCAGATGTACAAGTCTTGAGGGTATTAAACTTGTTAAACCTATTATTTTTAGTGATATTATATTTGATAAAAGGATTTACCAGTTTTTGGGAATTCCATTAAAGAAAAAACAAAATGCAACTAATCAGAAACAACCTAGTAAGAGTTCTGATGCTCAAAAAGTAAAAGAAGAAAAAATAGAGAAAAAGACTCAGAAAAATAAACCTCTAAATGGCATAATAAAAGTTGTGCCTGATAATGAATCAACAGCGTGGACAAAAATTTCTGAATATAATAGTAATGAATGGCAAGAGATATTCTCAATTAGTGCGTTTAAGACCATTGAAGATATTGTGGAAAGGTATTCTTTTCTATTTTATGGGTTTTTAGTAAGAATGGGGGCAGATAAAGAGGGGATTCTTGGTGAGGCAACCAGAGATGGGAAGATGCGAATTATTTTAAATGATGGAACTCTTGGCAGTTTATTTATAAAAGATTTATATTTTAAATCAAAAGATCTTAAGTCGTTTATTGAAAAAGTTAAGCTGAAAATTGAAAATGCTGGGTCAGGCGATTATAATCATACTACGCCTCTTATTAATGAAAAGGTAATTATTGAGTGTAACTTTACCGGTAGTTTGATCTCAAATGATGCATGTAGTTATGATATTTATGTTAGGAATAGTGATGCGAAAAAGCTAGTTTTTAATATTAACCATTGGACGTATTCAAAAGTAAGGTCAAGAAGTGCCTATAGAAAAATGAAACAAGTTTTAGATAATAAATTACAGCTAAGCATAGAAGGACAGGGGTATGATAATCGTTGTCGTTGGTGTCGAACCTTTAGAACTGGATTGGCAACAGCTTGTGAAAAGCGATTTGGAAAAGGGTCATTTCTGCAAGATGTGTATTGTCAGTATGAATGATTGTATATATTAGTTTAAAGCTTAAATAATAATATCGCGCAGTGAGGGAGATGGGATGGCTATTTTTAAAACGAATATTTCAGAATGTCGCTCGGATGGCGAGAAAAAAGTTGCTAATTTTTTTGCTGACAAATTAAATAATGAATACCTGATTTGGACTAATGTCTACCTCATTATTTCTAGCTATGGGCAAACAGAGGAAGTAGAAGCAGATTTAATAATTTTTCATTACGATATTGGATTTATTGTGTTTGAAATAAAAGACTGGAGAATAGAACAAATAGAAGATATCACAATGGATAAAGTTTATGTTAATGGTAAAAAAGAAACAAATCCTTATAAAAAAGCAAGAAATGCGCATTATGTGCTTCGAGATAAGTTGAAAGCAAGGAGAGAACTTTGTAATGATCTAGGGTTGGGGACTCCGGTAAACTTTGGGGTAATCTTGCCATATATCTCTAAAGAAGAATTCCAGAAAAAATTAAGAGCGTTAAATACGAATCATAATGATGTAGGATTACCATCAAATAAACTTTTGTGTGCAGAAGAGTTTTTAGATAATTCTATTTTTAACAATAAAGACAGTGCAAAAAACAAATTATGTAATTTAAGGGATAAAAGATTAAAATTTCTAGTAACATTCCCAAGGGAATTATTATGGATTTTTGATGATGTATTAGGAGCGCCGGATGATGAAGATAGTTTGGTTGATAAAATTCAGAAAGACTGCAGAGGGTTTTCCGGTGAATCAGTTTTTGTTCTTGATGAAAAGCAGAAAGCTATTGCAGCGCAATATTTAAAAAATATGTATTCAAATCCTGGTCCAATGCTAATAGAGGGAGTTGCTGGTACAGGAAAAACTGTTATTATTCAAGCTATGTTCGAGCAGATTGCAAGAGACCCTTCTAAAACAATAGCTTATATTACAAAACATAATGAACTTGTAGATGATTTTAAACGGACGATTGAACAGCTTGATTTAGATGTTAATAACCCTTCATATACTATAATGACTTTTGATAAATTTTTGTTTAAAGAAATTTCCGAGGTTACCTTAGATGGAAAGATGATTCTTGTTGAAGAATTAAAACAATTGCCCAGAAATGAGAATTCTTGGTATGAGGACTTTCCATATAATAATTTTATAGATGGTGTCTCTAATGTTGTAGGGGGAAAATTCGATTTTATATTTATTGATGAAGGGCATAATTTAAGCAATGAGGCATTGAAGTTTTTAGTTCGGTCATCGAAAGGAAAGAAACGAGGGGAGGAGGGGAATATAATTTATACCCATGACCCGGAACAACAAGTTTATGACATTGAAAGAAAATTTAGAGAGGCTGAATTAACATTTAAACATAAATATGTATTAGAACTGAACTATAGAAATACAGTTGAAATTAGCGAATTCGCACTTAAGATATCTAATAAATACTCGAAGATTTTGAGCGAATATCATCGTCTTTCTACAAATAGGCATGGATCAATGCCAGAAGTTTTTTTTAATTCTGATTATTTAGAGTGTGCTAATAGTTTATTTAAAAAATATTCTCAATGGTTAGCAGAAGGATTTCAGCCACATGAAATTGCGTTGATTTATCCGCAAGCTGATTGCGATGTCCCAGAGAGTTTATTGTGGGTAATATTGGATAAGTTTGTTGAACAAAATATAGCAATTTCTTGGCATTATTCGCAGAATGATATTAATCAAATGCTACGTAATGTAAGACCCTCTTGGGTAGAAGAAAGAAGAATAATTACTCGGCGTGGTGCGAATACAGCAGAAACGGAAAATAAGCTAAACTTAATTACAGGGTATTCATCTCAGGGGCGTACATATAAGTGTAGCATTGTTATTATGGACCATGCGCAATTAAAAAGTAGATTTCCTGGGAAGGAAAATAACCTCTTATATATAATGTTAACTAGATCTGTGGATAATTTATCTCTAGCTTTTGTTGAAGATACAGAATACTATAAAAAATCCAATGAAATAATAGAATCCATGAAGAATAGTAAGCGTTAGTAACTAATGTCCACCTCCCTTAGCAGGTTTTTAAATAAAAATAGTTTGGAGTAAATATGCAAGAATATAGATTAGTTTTTGAAGACAGGCATTTGTTTGTTTATATTGAAGATAGAAAATGGTTGCTTGATACAGGGGCTCCCAGAAGTTTTGGCAATATTCAGTCAATTAATATTGGAAATAGGGAATTTAGTCTCACGGACAATTTTATGGGAATGAATAGCCAAAAATTGTCGGATTTCTTTAAATGTCCCATTAATGGTATCATTGGCGTGGATATTTTGAATAACTATGATGTAATTATAGATGTTCCAACTGGTAAAATTTCTTTTTCAGATGAGCAAATAGATTTCTCAGGGATTGTCATTCCTTTAGAGCTGATTATGGGGATTCCTCTTTTTAAGGTGGAAATTTTGGGACAAGAACATAGGATGTTTTTTGACACAGGGGCACAAATATCTTTTTTTGAAAATCAAAATCTTAAATCTTTTCCTGATGCTGGGTTGTTTGATGATTTCCACCCAAGTATTGGGGAATTTCAAGTTCAAACCTATAGAGTTGCTTTACAACTGGGAAGTGTAACCCATATTGTTCAGTGCGGGTCACTTCCTGATGTGCTTGGTAATATGATTAATTTTGCTGGAGCTGAGGGTGTTATTGGTAATGAAATTATCAAAGACCGCAAGATAGGGTATTTGCCTAGAAGAGGTGAGATAGTATTAGCATGATTAGAGAAAGATTTATGTCCACCTTCTACGCCATGACATCATATAATTGTTTAATAATAAAAGACTTACGAAAACAAAAGCCATGAATTACCGGTCAAAATGGTCAGTCTTCCTTATAACTTTATCTCTCATTTTCCCAAATCTGATGATTTTGGGCTATTTCCTATATAGGATAAGGGAGTACGAAACAGAGATATAGTTATATGGTATACCAAACAGCGCAGCCAAATAAATCTCTCGAACTTCAGAAAGAGAGATAATAGAAGGCCTGATAAGAATTGCTTATCAGGCCTTTTGTATCTGCAAACACATTAAAGAGTTATGACTTGTATTTATTGTCTGTTATCTTAATAATCCATTTTTATCTGGGGAGGCCTAATCCCTAAACCCTATGTTCTAATTTCTGCTTTTTTTAGTATCTCTTTATCTCTAATATCGCGATTCGCGAATCAGTTTTAGTTAATGAATTTATTGGCGATATTTTTAAGATTAATGCGGTGTATTTAGGTCATTAACTAGGAATTAGGGGGAATTGAAAACAGAGATACTATGCTTTGAGCAGTTCCTGCCAAAGTTCTTGTTGTTTTTGCCAGTCAGGCTGGTTGATTATACTGCGCAGTTTATATTCCGGGATTTTATTAAGTTTAAATATCCCGAAAAATAGGATTTCTTCCTGAATGCGGGGAGAGATAAGCAGCATGTTCATTATTTGATCTATTCGAATATGCCTTAAGTTCAGCCATTCGCTGGCTTTTTGCAGACTCTTTATTTGGCCGGTATCTCTAAGGCGCTGTATGTGATGGGCAAGCAATAGGTTTTTGCGGATTGTGGGTTCTTTTTGAATTTCTTTTACTTTATTAAATTTATTAAGCGATCTTACTTTTTTTAAGTTTACTTCAAATTCAAAGCGCTGATTGTTTTCATTTAAGGTGATGTCTAATTTTTTAGTTTCTTGGTTATAATCAACTCTTTTTAATAAAGCTCTTAAAATTCTCCGTTTTTCTTCAGGATATAAAGTTTCCCAAACAGGGGACATGAGGGCATCAAGCTCTTGTTTACGCGGGTGTTGGGGATCGGGCTTATTAGCAAAGATTATTTTCAAATGCTCAATTACCGCGTTTTCGATTGCTTGTGAATTTATTGATCTGGTAGGACAAGTTGCATAGCCGCGCTTTTGCGCGCTGGTGCAAAGGTAATAGCGGTATTTACGTAAATCTTTTTTTAAGGTATAAGTATGAAACATTAATGTATTGCAGGTTTTGCAATGCAAGAGTTTGCTAAGCAGTCCAGTGCATTCTGTATTTTTCGTAACTTTTCTTTCTCTGCGATTCAGCTTTAAGGTTTCTTGAGCAGCATTAAAAGTTTCCTCGTCGATAATTGCGTCATGTTGGCCATTATATATTTGTCCCGCGTAGTTTACTTTTCCAATATATAAAACATTACGGATGATAGATTGGATGTGGGTTACTCCAAACGTTTTTCCGCCAAATGTTTTTCCTGTTTTATGAATAGAGTATTTTGTTCTAGTACCTTTATTATTTAGTATTTTGGCTACTTGTAATAAGGATTTAACTTTTAAATAAAGATCAAAAATTTCTTTTATCAGTTTTGCTTCTTCAGGATGGATAACTAGGCGTTTATTTTCTCGATCGATATCAAAACCTAATGGTGGTCTGCCGCCTAACCATTGACCTCTTTTGCGGGCAGCGCCCATTTTATCTTTAGTGCGCTCACTGATAAGCTCTCTTTCGAATTGCGCGAAGGAAAGCAAGATATTAAGAGTAAGTCGGCCCATGGAGGAATTTGTATTAAAATGTTGGGTTACTGAGACAAAAGTAACATTATGCTGATCAAAAAACTCTAGCAGTCGAGAGAAGTCTAAGAGGGATCTGGATAATCTGTCTACCTTGTATACTACAACGCAATCCACAGTATGATTTTTTATCGCGGCTAAAAGTTTCTTAAGCGCAGGTCTTTCAAGATTAGCGCCAGTAAAACCGCCATCATTATATTGTTCTTGAAGCGCAATCCAGCCTTCTGATTTTTGACTGGCAATATAATTTTCCGCGGATTCTCTTTGCGCGTCAAGAGTTGTAAAATCCTGGTCCAAGCCTTCGGATGTAGACTTGCGGGTATAAATAGCGCAGTAGATTCTTTTCTTTGGTTTAGGTTCCATTTTTATCTGTGTCCATCTTTCTTTTTGCAATCAGTGTTAATCGATGTTTTATAAATTAAAAAACAAATATCCATTCCAATGCGCTCCGGTTAATTCCTTAGCTATGGCAGTTAAGCTGCCATAGTGTTTTTTGTTATATTCAAACCCTTTTTCAAGAACCTTAATTTCTAAATGCATGTCCTTGTATTCCTTAGTAATGAGGGTGCCGGGGATGGGCAGACGCTTGTCCCGAGCGAAGGAGAGGGGCTTGTCACGAGATAATTTTGATTTTTTGCCTTTTTTATCAAAATCATTTATTGGCCTAAGGGCTTTATTGTTAACGGGATCATATTTTTGGATAAACTCCTCAATTTTGCCCTGTGCTTGGCTGGAAAGCCCCCCGTGTTCAATTTCCTGCAGTTTATAGGCAATCTTGCGCCATAACTTTATTGCTTGGTGTGGCGCTTTCAGGGCCATATAAGGCCTTATATTTAACCTTTAGCTCTGATAATGTGTAATCTTTGTGCCCCATAATTTCCCTGAGTTTTGCCTGTTCCATAATCATCTCCTTTGCTGTCATTACAATATAGCCATAGGTTTAGAGATATAGCAAGTTTATATCCCCATTAATTTTAGGGGTTGTTTAACTAGTACGGGGGTAGTATAATTATTACATATTATTAGGTTTTTAAATTCCTAGTAAAATATTAGATAATTTAGAAATTGTCTAGATGGGCTATTGTATTGAGCGAAGAATATTTTTTGGCTTTTGAATTTATCTAAATATGGGATTAAATAATGTGATGAAAATCAAATTGTATTTGTTATAACTGGAATAGGGGCTGAAGGATAAGAATCCTTCGGCTTTTTGTTTTTAAGGGTGTGTTATGAAAAAGAAATCGCAAGGGATTATTAGTTGGCCAGTAGATGATCGGCCTAGAGAGAAGCTTCTCAAGAATGGGGCGAAAACTTTGAGTAAGTCTGAGTTGTTGGCTATTCTTCTGCGCACTGGAACTAAAGGTACCAGCGCGATTGATCTTGCTCGGAATATTCTTAAGAAATTTAGCACATTTCGCAATATGACTCAAACAGACGCGCGGGATTGGAAAGAGTTTAAAGGGCTGGGCAGCGCAAAGCTTGCGCATATTCAGGCGGCTCTTGAGATTGGTAGGCGGTTCCGTGAAGATGAACTTGTTGCTGGAAAACAGAAAATAAAATCAGCAAAAGAGCTTGTGGATATTCTTATGCCGCAAATGCGGGATTTAAAAACTGAGATTTTTAAGGTTGCGTATCTTAATAGCGACAATCGCATAATTAATATTGAAGATGCGGCAATAGGCACAGTAAATCATGCTATGCCGATTGTGCGGGAAATTATCCATGGAGCTTTGCAAAAATTCGCGGTATCAATCATTTGCGCGCATAATCATCCTAGTGCTAGGATAAAGCCAAGTCCTCAAGATGAAAAGTTTACCAAAGAATTAAGTGAAGCTGCAAAGCTGATGCAAATTAAATTAATAGATCATATCATTATTGGTAATGAGGGTTTTTATAGTTTTAGCGATGAAGGAATTTTATAATTATTATAAGAATTTGGAGAAAACATGGCAAAAGTTAAAAACAACAAGACTCAAGATGAGCCGATTGAAAAACAACTTTGGAAAGTTGCGGATAAGCTTAGAAAGAATATTGACGCGGCTGAATACAAACATATAGTTTTAGGGTTAATGTTTTTAAAATATATCTCTGATACTTTTGAAGAACTGCACGATAAACTCGTAGCTGGTAAAGGGAATTATTCTGGAGCGGATCCAGAGGATAAAGATGAATATAAAGCGGAAAATGTTTTCTTTGTTCCGGGAATTGCTCGTTGGAATCATTTGCGTTCTAATGCCAAAATGCCGACGATTGGGAAAATAGTTGACGAGGCAATGGATATTATTGAAAAGGAAAACCCATCGCTTAATGGCGTATTGCCTAAAGTATATGCTCGCGGCAATCTTGATCCGACAAATCTTGGGGGATTAATTGATGAGATTAGCAAAATCGCGTTGGGTGATGCCAAAGCTCGCAGTGCTGATATTCTTGGGCATGTGTTTGAATATTTTCTGGGAGAATTTGCTCTGGCTGAAGGGAAAAAGGGCGGGCAGTTTTATACTCCGAGAAGCGTTGTTGAATTACTTGTTGAAATGCTTGAGCCGCACAAAGGCCGAGTATTTGACCCTTGCTGCGGTTCCGGTGGTATGTTTGTTCAATCAGAAAAGTTTGTATCCAGCCATCAAGGCAGAGTAAATGATCTATCTATTTATGGACAGGAAAGCAATCAAACTACCTGGCGTTTGGCAAAAATGAACCTGGCTATTCGTAATATAGATAGCTCTCAGGTTAAATGGAATAATGAAGGATCTTTTTTGAATGACAGCCATAAGGATTTAAAAGCGGACTATGTGATTGCCAATCCTCCTTTTAATGATAGCGATTGGAGTGGGGAATTGCTTAAAACTGATGGCCGCTGGAAATTCGGTACGCCGCCTCCCGGCAATGCCAATTATGCCTGGATACAGCACTTTCTATATCATCTTAGTCCTAAAGGCATGGCGGGTTTTGTTTTGGCCAAAGGTTCTTTGACCTCCAAAACCTCAGGAGAAGGTGATATCCGCAAATCCTTGATTGAAGCCAGATTAGTTGATTGCATTGTTAATCTGCCGGCAAAGTTATTTTTAAACACGCAGATTCCCGCAAGCCTTTGGTTTTTAAGTAGAAATAAAGCTAATGGCGGATACAGAAACCGCACGGATGAAATTCTGTTTATTGATGCGCGCAATATGGGGCATTTGATTAATCGTAGAACCAAGGAGTTTTCACCAGATGATATTCAACACATAGCGCAAACTTATCATAATTGGCGTAAACTCAAAGGTAAATATGAGGATGTGAAAGGGTTCTGCAATTCCACATCTATTGAAAAGGTTAGAGACCTTGATTATGTGCTGACTCCGGGCAGATATGTTGGCTTGCCGGATGAAGATGATGATTTTGATTTTAATGAGCGCTTTACTGGCTTGAAAAAAGAATTTGAGGAACAGCTAAAAGAGGAAGAAAAGCTTAATTTGCTGATTAAAGAAAATTTGAAAAAGGTGAACCTCAAAGCCAAATGAAATTAAGAGAATCAAATAAAATTGAATTTAAAAAATCTACGGCAGAGCTGAAAAAAGCCTTGGAAGATTTATGCGCTTTTGCCAATACTGCTGAGGGTGTTGTTTATTTTGGCATTGAGGATAATGGTAATGTTATAGGACAAAATATATCAGACTCAACTATTAAACATGTCACAACCACAATTTTATCCTCAATCACCCCGCGTCTTTATCCCAGCATCAGTGAAGAGACGATTGATAATAAGCAAGTCTTAAAAGTCGAAGTTAAAAGTAACGAGGATAAGCCCTATCAATTTAAAGGCGTGTATTATAAACGGGTAGGAACAAGTAATGCTTATTTGAGTTCTTCTGAAGTTGAAAAGATGTTGTTTGAGAGAAATCATGCTAAGCAGCGCTTTGATCAGCTTCCTGTTTTAGATTATAAAGAGAAAGTAAATTCCAAGGTTCTGAAATGGTTTGTTGAAAAAGCAATAGAAGAAAGACGTTTTTCAGTTAAGGATGTTGATAAACCAACGCATATTCTAGATAAGCTTAATCTCTTGAAAGATAATAAAATAACAACAGCTGGGGTGCTGGCTTTTGGCAATAAGATTCAAAAACATTATCCCAATGCTGTGGTTAAATGCGCGGTGTTTGGCGGTACTGATAAAACATATCCGATTCTTAATACGCGAATCATTCAAAGTAATATATTTGAGCAAGTCGCGGCAACGCAGCAGTTTTTTCTATCAGAAACACGCAAAACATCATTTATTAATCCTAAAACAGCGCAAAGAGAGTGGCAATATCAATGGCCGCTTTTAGCATTACGCGAAGCAGTTGCAAATGCTGTATCGCATCGGGATTATCGGATTGCCAGCGATATTGATGTTTTATTGTATGATGACCGTTTAGAAATTTGGTCACCCGGAGATTTAATTGAGGGCATGACTATATCTAAATTAAATAAAGAGCATAAATCATATCAGCGTAATCCCTCTATTGCGCGACTATTATACTTGGTTGGTTATGTCGAGTCATTTGGTACGGGGATTCAAAAAATCAATCAATTATTAAAAGCAGATGGTCTGCCTTTACCGGAATATCAAGTGGTGGATGGTAGTTTTGTGATAAGGTTTAAGAAAATTCCTAAAAAGACTACCTCAGAAACTACCCAAGAAACTACCCAAGAAACTACCCAAGAAACTACCCAAGAAACTACCCAAGAAATGATCTTGCGATTGGTAAAGAATTATCCTGAAATTACCAGGAAGCAGCTTGCTGAGAAAACAGAAGTTTCTTCTGATGGTGTAAAATATCATTTGGATCAGTTGCGAAAAGCAGGTAAAATTCGCCATGTTGGATCTACCAAAAAGGGATATTGGGAGGTTCTTTAGGTGAAATTTTAAGGTCACAAAATGTGACCTCAAAAGGGATGCAGATTTTGAGAAAAAGGTAAAACTTAAGGCTAAAATTGAATTTAAAACTCGAAGAGACCGAACAAGTAGTCGAACAAGTAACCGAACAAGTAGAGAAATTATGCAAAAGATTTTAATAGAATGGGACATTGCTGATCAAGAAATTAATCAGTTAAGATTAGAGTGGGATGGCAAATAATGACTGATTGGAAAGAATGCAAGTTAAGGGATGCACCTATTGAGATAATTGATGGGGATAGAGGAAAAAATTATCCTAAAAAGGATGAATTCCTGAATGAAGGTTATTGTCTTTTTTTAAACACAAAAAATGTTACTAATTCTGGGTTTTTATTTTCTGAAACAAGTTTTATTACGCAACAAAAAGATGGAGTCCTAGGGAAAGGGAAGCTTAAAAGGAATGATTTAGTATTGACAACTCGAGGCACTGTAGGAAATGTTAGTTTTTATAATAATAAGGTTCCATATGAAAATATCAGGATTAATTCAGGAATGGTGATTATTCGCCCAGAGGGGATAGATATCGAGTTTAATTATCAGCTGTTTAAATATTTAAAAAAAGATTTTGAAACATTTACAACTGGCAGTGCTCAACCGCAACTTCCAATTAGAGACTTAAAAGAAATGCCGGTTTTGCTCCCCCCACTCCCTGAACAAAAAGCAATTGCCGGAGTATTGTCGAGTCTAGATGATAAGATTGATTTGCTTCATCGCCAAAATAAAACCCTGGAATCCATGGCTGAAACGCTTTTTAGACAGTGGTTTGTGGAAGAGGCTAAGGAGGAGTGGGAAAAGGGAGTTATTCCTGATGAATTTGATTTCACAATGGGACAGTCGCCCTTAGGAACATCTTTTAATGAAGAAGGAATTGGAGTTCCAATGTATCAAGGTAATGCGGATTTTAAATTTCGATTTCCCAAAAGGAGGATTTTTACTTCTGATCCCCAAAGATTTGCTGAAAAATTCGATACTTTGATAAGTGTAAGGGCTCCTGTTGGAGCACAAAATATGGCCGAAGAAAGATGTTGCATAGGGCGGGGAGTCGCAGCTTTTAGATATAAAAAAAATAATCCTTACTACTCTTATACATATTTTAAGATGAGATCTTTAATGCAAGAAATTCAAGCGTTTAACAATACCGGAACAGTATTTGGATCAATCAGTAAGTCTGATTTCGAAGAGCTATCAATAATTATGCCACCAAAGAGGATAGTGGATTGTTTTCAACAAGAAGTAAAGCCTGTTGACGATAAAATAATTACTAATAGCATACAAATTCGCACTATCGAAAAACTCCGTGATACTCTCTTGCCAAAGCTAATGAGTGGAAAAGTGAGAGTTGGGCATAAGGAACTGATATGAGTATAATAGAATTCAAAACATATGAGGAGATTTTAGAATTATTAGATAGTAACAATAGCCATCTACTGCTTGGTAATGGGTTTAATAATTCGCTGGGAGTTAAAACGGATTATAAAAGTATTTTTGAGAAGATGCATAAAGAATATAAGGGGTATAGTGATTTAAATGGGTCTATAGTGTCAGAAAATTATGATTTAGAAAAAATTATAGGACTTTTAAAAGGTCAAATCAACACAGAATCTATCAATAAATCTTTTTTAGATAAATATATTAACGCAAAAATAAAACTAGATTTTATGAGTGCAACTCAAGAAATTGTAAGAGAAAAGGTTAAACAGATATATCAAGAAAAGAATGAGGAAATTCACCTCTTGTTTAGGAGCTTTAAAAATTACTTCACACTTAATTATGATTCATTTTTGTATTTGTTGTTAATGAAATTCAAGAAAACTAATTCTGGTGCTGGAATATCAATCGCTATTCAAAATACAATTAAATTTCAAGAAGATGACATAAATAGCGAAGATACTATTTATAAAAAGGTTAAAGAAGCATATGAAAATGGAATTGTTAGCACTAATATTAATGGAGTAAAGCAAACACGCAATTTAAGAATATTGCCCAAAAAAAGGTTCGAAGATGAAGTTAGAGACCATTATAAAGAAAAATTTTCCGCTAAATCTATAAATAGAGCCTTTAAGCTTTTCTGGAAAAAGAAGGAAAAGGAAGACCAGGAAAAGAAAGTTTTAAATGTTAATGATGGGTTTTTGTTTGAGATGGACGAATTTGTATATAAGAATCAAAATCTGCAAAATCTTTTTTTCTTACATGGGGCATTTCACATATATCAAAAGAATGGGAATAATTACAAGATTACGCAAGATTCTGACAAAGCTTTGTATGAGAAACTAGAAGAAATTCTTGAGAGCGATAACGAAGAAGTTGTATGTGTCTTTACTGATGATAATAAAGATACGGAAATAAAGAAAAACGAATATTTAAATAATGCTTATAAAAGGTTAGTAACATTAAAAGGGGCGATGGTTATTATTGGAGTTTCGTTGTCCGATAATGACAAGCATATATTTAGTAATATCAATAAAAGTGAAGTAGATACTATTTATATTTCGAGTAAAAAAAGCAATAAAAAGGAAGACTACAATAAGGCTACTAAGATATTTAAAGATAAGAAGGTAATACTTTTCGATCAGGAAACGATTTCTTATGGATAAAACAACTAAAATAACCGAAACTCAGATCGAAAAATTCGCAATAGAGTTTCTTGAAAAATTTTGCGACACGCTTTTGCCTAAGTTGATGAATAAGGATGTGAGGGTTGTAAGGTGAATAAAAAGATATTAAAACTTGATCTATTGGGTAATGCGAAAAGCTCCCTTAGCCATGCAGTGGTTCACTTAACAAGTGATGATTCCTTAAATATTGATGATTATAAATATGCTATTCTTGATATTGTTCATTCAATAGAGTTACTGTTTAAAGAAAAATTAAAAAGAATCCATCCTGCTTTTATGTGGAGCAATGTTGATAAATATCCTAATAAAGATGCGTATACTGTTACTTTAGGTGAAGCAAAACAACGACTCGCTAGAATTGGTGGCGTCGTTTTCTCAAGGAAACATCTGGATAATATCGAATCAATCAAAAAACTAAGAAATGAAATTGAGCATTATGAGTTCGAGATCAATGAGAATTTGGCGAGTACATATATTGGCAGAATGTTGTCTTTTATCTTTTGGTTTTCCAGTGAGCATTTAGATCTCGATTGGGAATCTGAATTTAAGCGTGACGATACTTGGTCTGCATTAATAAATATTTATCAATTTTTTGAAGAGCATATTGCTGTTGTGGAAGAGCGAATGTTTAAGGAAAAAAGAAATGTTGGCGAGTGTGCTGAATGTGGAGCGTATGCCTTTGATTTTGATGAGGGGCAATGTGAAATGTGTGATGAAAAAAAAGAAGTTGAAATATGTGAAAATTGTGGTGGGCAAGAATTTGGATATAAGATGATTGAAATTAGCGAACAAGTAGATGAAAACGATTATGTTACTAAAAGGTTATGTGAATCCTGCGCCGCTCCACAGTATGATAATGATTGAGAAATATGAGTTGAAGTGTATGCGGATTTGAGGGTGAAAATGGAGCAAGAAAATGTCTGATGGTGGTTATTATGCAATTAAGGGGTTTGAGTTTCAAATAGACAAGACTATTCTTGAAATATTTGAAGCAAAAGGGAATACGCCTATTTGTCTTGAACAAATCCAGGATATTAATTCGAATAATTTTGTTATGCAGGTTAAGTATAAAGAGACACAGCCATACACTCCTGCAAAAATTAAAGAGCCTGTTATACAACTACTTAATGAATATAAAACAGCTCCTTCGAAAAAATATTATCTGTATTGCTATTTCAATGATGTCGAAGAAGAGCAAAGAACATTGACGGCTTCTGAGCTTGATAAAATATTAGGAAATAAAAGAAAAGATTTTACGGAAGTTTTTAAAAAGGGGTTTATTGGAAAATTTGAATTGCATTTTTCTAAAACATTTCAAGAACAATTTTTGGAAGCAGTTGAAGCAATTGGAAAAAATGTAAGCTGCTCCAGCTTTGATGAAGCTCTAATATTCTATGGCAGTATTACAAGTTATTTAAGGAAAATAATAGTTAATAATACTGATGTAATAGATAGGACATGTGTAAAATCTGAAATTATTAAAATAATAACTGAAAATCGCAAAATTGTCTTTGATTCCGCTTATCGGATTTATAAAGGAACGCAGCAGTATATTAACGAAATAAGAAAACAGTATTTTACTTATCTGAATATTGACAATTGGGAACGATTTATCATTATTGAATTAAGTGGTACAGAGTCTGTATCAGCCATTAAAACAGTAGTTTTAAAAATAAGGAATAAATTTTATAAGAAACTTGCTCGAAAAATTAAGTCTGGAGCTCCATATATCTATTTTAAAAATATATCCAAAGAAAATCTCAAAAGATTGAAAACTGAACTAATTGTTGAAAACCATATAATTAAAGATGGCTATGACTTTATGGATGCTTGTTTCCGAAAAGAGAGTATTAAAGTGAAATCGACTATTGAAAATGATATCTCGATAAAATTTATTAACAATAGGGATGAGTTAAAGGCAATACTTGATTCTGATTTGGGGCGTGCAAAGAAGATTTATCAGTTCTATTATACTGCTCCAGTGGAATTATCATTTGACATTGATACGGTCAATGTTGAAATTAGCGCATTTCTGGAAATACAACAAATATTAAAGTAGGAGATGTATCATGACTGAGGAGAATATTAATATTAATGCAGAGGTTATTGCTGTATATCCCAATAAGGTAAGGATATCTGTTGATGATTTGAGCAAGTTTGTTTCAGTAGATGATCAAGTTGAAAAGTTAAAAGTCGGATCATATTTAGAAATTTCTGATGATGACAATCATAAATTAATTGCTATTATTGAAAGTTACTCAATAGTAATTGACGAAAAGAGAACGCCTGCGCGCACCTATATTATAGAAGCAAACCCCCTTGGGGTTATTGAGGATAATAAGTTTACCCGTGGGGGAGATTCGTTAACAATCCCACCTACGAAAGTATTACCTGCGAAACAGGAAGATATAAATGCTATTTTTAATTCACGGATTAAAGAAAAAGAAAGATTTTGCTTTTCAAGATTGGCCCAAAACAAAAAGATTAAAACTCCTGTAAATGGAAACCTATTTTTTAATAAGCATTTTGCAATTGTAGGTTCGACAGGCACTGGCAAATCACATACTGTTGCGAAGGTTATACAGGAAGCTATTAGTAAAAAGGAGGGGCAGTATGAGGGGTTAAACAACTCACATATTGTTTTATTTGATATTCATGGCGAGTATAAAGAGGCTTTTCCAGATTGCAATTATATTGAGGCTAATAATTTGACGTTGCCTTATTGGTTGTTAAATGAAACGGAGCTTGAAGAATTGTTTTTGGATGCTGGGGATAGGAACAATTATAACCAATCATCAATTTTGCGACGCACAATAATCGAAAATAAACAGAAGCATAATCCCGGAGAAAAAATACATTTTGGCACACCTTCAAAATTTGATATTAATGAAGTTTATAATTGCCTCTGCAATTTTCAAAACGAGACAACAGAATACAACGATAATTTATGTATTAAAATAGCGGGGGCAGAGAAGCAGTGCGCAAATATGGAAGAAAAATATAAACACTTCTTTAAAACCTCATATTCATTTGAACCACGCAAGCCAAGCAAAATCAAAGGTGGTATTTATGCTGATGGAACATTGGATAAATTTATCGATCGTATTGAAAATAAAATTCATAACAAGAGATTGAGTTTCCTTTTTGGTGATGCATCAAGAGATTCATCTTTTGAAGATACTATGAAGCAGTTTGTAGGATATAAGACAGATAGTTCAAATTCTAATAAAAATATTACTGTAATTGACTTAGGTGGCGTGCCTTTTGAGGTTTTGAGTATAACAGTTTCGTTAATAACCAGAATACTGTTTGAATTTGGATTTTACTATAAGAAGTACTTAGATGGCCAAAAGAAAATTTGCGAAACGCCATTATTATTAGTTTATGAAGAGGCTCATAAGTATGTTCCTAAAAGTGAGTTGGCCAAATTTAGAGCATCAAAGAGTGCAATTGAAAGAGTTGCTAAAGAGGGAAGAAAATATGGGGTGACACTTGGCATTATCAGCCAAAGACCGTCTGAAATATCCGAAACCATTTTTTCACAATGTAATACTTTTATCGCAATGCGCTTAACAAATCCAGATGATCAGAATTATGTTAAAAGGTTGCTTCCTGATTCTATGGGGAATATAACTGATACCTTGCCTTCTTTAAAAACTGGTGAAGCATTACTTATTGGAGAGTCTATTGAAATGCCTTGTATAGTTAAAATTGATGAATTAGATAAATATAAGCCGTCATCAAATGATATTAAATACATTGAGATTTGGCAAGAGCAGTGGAAAAATGTAGATTTTGCGAAAATAGTTGAAGAATGGAAGAAATAAATTTATGCCAAAAATAACCGAATCACAAATCGAAAAATTCGCAATCGAGCTACTGGAAAAACAGGGGTATGGGTATATATATGCTCCTAGCATTGCGCCGGACCTGCCTGCGCAAAAAGAGCTTCGGCAGGCAGGCAGCAAAACCCCTCAAAGAGAGTCTTTTGAGGATGTGCTGCTTGTTGAGCGGTTGAGGGAGGCGGTTGCCAGAATTAATCCAAATATTGCTTTGGATCAGAGAGAAGATGCGATCAAACAAATTCTTCGCTTAAACTCCCCGGAATTGATTGCTAATAATGAGACATTTCATCGGATGCTTACTGAAGGCATTAAGGTATCTGTTCAGGAAAAAGGATATGATCGCGGTGATTTAGTTTGGTTGATTGATTTTGCTAATCCCGATAATAATGACTTTGTTGTGGCCAATCAATTTACTGTTGTTCAAAATGATGTGAATAAACGGCCGGATATTATTCTCTTTGTTAATGGTCTTCCTTTGGTTGTGATTGAACTTAAGAATCCTGCAGATGAAAATGCTACAGTTAAATCCGCGTTTAGGCAATGCCAAACATACAAACAAGCTATTTCCCGGTTGTTTAATTATAACGGATTTATGATTATTTCTGATGGATTGGAGGCAAAAGCGGGTTCTTTGTCAGCTGGCTTTTCCCGGTTTATGGCTTGGAAGACAGCGGATGGTAAGGTGGAAGCATCTCTGCTGATTGGTCAAATGGAAACATTGATTAAGGGCATGCTGAATAAGAAAACTTTATTAGATTTGATTCGGCATTTTATTGT
>Ga0180007_10001959_pt1 | contig 25726 bp, 32 predicted proteins | sample MM_PC_MetaG_FD_121122 | JGI IMG/M metagenome (GOLD analysis project Ga0180007, IMG submission 121122) | Groundwater microbial communities from the Aspo Hard Rock Laboratory (HRL) deep subsurface site, Sweden - MM_PC_MetaG | ecosystem: Environmental > Aquatic > Deep subsurface > Groundwater... | reverse complement strand
TTTAAAACTAACTTACATCTTTTCCAAAACACTAAAATCCAACTGATTTTAAGTGTCCCAAAAAAATCTCACATTTTTTTGAGGACTTCAATCCCTAACAAGTTTAAACCATTAGAAAGAACTCTTTTAACACATTCTATCAAAACTAATCTAGCCCCCATCAGCTTTTCATCTGCCTTCAAAACAGGGCATGCATTATAGAAAACAGAAAACTTAGAGCTTAACTCGTAAAGATATACAGCAATCATATGCGGCCTTAACTGCTCAGAAGCTCCTTTCACAACAGCCGGAAAATTACCTAAGGCCTTAATCAATTCTACTTCTTCAGAAGTATTCAACAAGCTGAAATCAGCTTTTTCATCAATCTTCTTGCCATGCTTCTCAAGTATAGAGCATATCCTTGCATAGGCATACTGTAAGTAAGGCCCAGAATCACCTTCAAAATTAAGAGCCTGCTCCCAGTTAAATATCACATTCTTCTCAGGGCTTACTTTCAGAATAGCATATTTTATTGCGCCGTAAGCTATTTTTTTAGCATTTTTTTCTTTAACAGAACCATGTCTCTTGTAAATCTCTTTCTTTGCCTTTTCAAAAGCCTCTTTCATAAACTCCTCTAACAAAACAACATTTCCCTTTCTTGTTGACATCTTGCCTTCCTGCAATAACACAAAAGAATAAAATACAGCATCAGGTGCTATATGCTTGATCAATTCTAAAGCTGCCTTTGTCTGCTGATAATATAATTTCTGGTCTTCTCCAAGCAATAAGATCGATTTTTCTTTTTTTACATTGCAATGATATGCTATATCCCTTAATGGATATAAAGAAGTGCCATCAGCACGAGTTAAGACCAAAACAGGCGACTTCATTGCTAAATTATGCCCTTCCTGGTTCAAAACCTTTCTTCCTTCTTCATCTGTAAATAATTTTCCTGTTTTTTCTAATCTTTTTAATATCTCATCTGTCTCTTTTGACCATAGATAATCAGATTCATAATCAAATTTGTCATATTCTATCCCCATCTCAGAAAATATCTTTGTCTGTCCTTTTACACATATCCCCACTACATCCTTGAACTGTTTTATTACCTTTTTATCTCCTTTTTCAAGCTTGTTCAAAAGCTCAAATGCTTTTTTCTCAAGCTCTGGATTTTCCTCAACTTTTTTGTTTATGTCGATATAAATCTTTAACAGGCTGTCAAATGCAACTTTCTTTTTTCCCTCTGCACCTAAAACAAGCATCGCTATCTGCTTGCCGATATCATTAACAAAGTAATGAGTTTCAACTTTATATCCCTGAAACTTTAATAAACGAACAATAGAATCACCAATTAAAGCATTCCTCGCTCTGCCTACATGAGGAGAAGCATTTGGATTGATAGAAGTATGCTCAACCAAGATATTTTTTCCTTTTCCAATACCCCCTGAGCCATAATCTTCAGTTTTTGTTATATCCTTAAGCACATTATTAGATAATTTCTCTTTGTTTACAAAGAAATTAAGATAAGGCCCTTTTACTTCAATCTTAGATATAGAATTGCTTAGCTGAATCTTTTTTGCCAGTTCCTCTGCAATCTGCACAGGTGCTTTCTTATAGACTTTAGCTAAACTAAAGCAGGGAAAAGCATAATCACCCATCTCAGGATTTGGAGGTATCTCTAACTTTAAGTCTTTCTGGCCTGTTTCTTTCTCTAATATCTTAAGTATCTCTTTCTCGAAATCCATATTATACTCAACGACTTATTGATTATTATAAAACTTTCTATTATGCTATTTCTTATTTGCTTCCTTCAGCCATCCTCTTCTCAAAATCATCAAAGTATTCTTCAACTAACTCTATAATTTGGGGCATTATCGGAATATTCAAGCCTCGTTCTTCTAATACATGGAGCCTTTCACCCACCATTGTAATCCAGACATTATTGCCTGATATTTTAATCTGGCTTTTCAGTTCTTTAAGGATGATATCCCATTTTATTCCTGTTTCAGCTAATTTGATACAATCCTGAACATCACCTTCCCTCTCTGTAAATGTTTTAAAAAGAAGTATATCCTCTTTTGAGCATAAATAGGCTTCAAGATTGTTTAGTTCAAACACCTTTTCAGACCTTTTAATCATTCCATCTGATAATGAAAAACCCTTGCAAACAACCCTGTTAAATAAATCAATCCTAAAGTCTTTTCTTAGAAAGATCTGGCTTAAATTCACATTGACGTATTCTGCTGTTGGAATTCTTGTAAAAAATCTTAGATCCCTAAACGCCTTTTCTGCTGCATAAAACTCTTCTTCTGAGTTTACAATAATATCAACATCTTTTGTCGCTTCCTTAAGTTTATGATATAGCAGCACAGCTCCGCCTATAACATAGAAATTCACTTTTGTTTTCAAAGAGGCATCAATCTCTTTAAACAATTCGTTTATTTTTTTAAATTCTGATATCATATACATCAGCCCTGTCTTTTATCTCAGCTAGGGTAGGGTATCCTTCTACCTTTTTTCCTGAAAGCACTTGTTTAAGGCATTCAATTATAGTATGTTTTACATTTGTCAGATTCTTCTTATATTTTATGTAAAACAGCGCTACAAAAATCAGATGCTGTATTTTCATATCCTTTTCAGTTACATAGAGAGAGTGCAAAAAAACTTCTTTTAGGGTTAACTTTTTCTGAGGCAGATGATAATAGTTTTGGTATCCAAGGATCTTTATCCCATAGTCTTCATAAGCTGAAAATGCTGTCAAATCAGCTTTTTGTAGGCCTGGAGAAGAGAATACAATCTCAGAATCAGTTTTGTAGTATATCTCTGCATTTGCAGGAACCCTTAGATCAATTATAGATATATATTTTAGGTATTCGACTAAAAATTCCCTGAGTTCTTTCCACAGTTTGTCGTTTACAAAATATTTTCCATTAGATTTTCTTACTGCGCTTATATCCATTCCTTTTTTTATTACCGAATAAACAGTGGCTTGTTTTATAGGTATCTCTTTAATCTTTTTTGGCTCAAGCAAAGCAATCAATATATTCAATCCAGAATCAGCTAAAATGTCTGATGAGTTAGGATATTTTAGCAGCAATTGCAAAAGCAAAGATACGTGAGTACTCTTTGCAGGCTCTGCCTTTTTTCTACTTATGATTATAAATCCTTTTTCCTGAAGGGATTTTACAGCGCGGTATACCTGAGACTTGCTTTTCTTTAGTGATTTAGCTATATCCTGAGGACTATTATTATCTTTTGCTATTTGTTCCAGTACTTTAAGCTCTGTCTTTGAAAGTGCCATATTTTTCTAATAAAATGCAACTTATTTATAAACTTTTCGCATTTGGATAGAAAAATCTACAGAAGTCCTTTCTTAACTTCCTTATACGCTTCCCTAAAACTTTTACCTTTCTTTACCAAAGAATAAACCTTTTCAGTGGCATAAAGCTCTTTAGTCATTGCCTTTTTGCAATTCTCTTTATTTATTTTCAATTTTCCAATAACCAAAGCCATTATCCCTAGACAATCTTTAGTTATATCAATCCCTTTCATCAAGGGCTCTTTTGTTAACTGGAAATCACGATGATAACCAGAAATAAGATTACTAACTAGATTCTTAACAGAAAATTCATACCCTAAAACAATTGAGTATTTAGCCCGTATCAATTCTAAAACATCTGGATTCTTTTTCTGAGGCATTATAGAGCTGCCTGTAGTAAACTCATCAGGCAATGTAACAAAACCTAGATCATTCATATTGAAAAGTATCAGATCTGAAGATAATTTATTCAAAGTAATCATCACTTGACTTAATGCATTCAATATAACCGCTTCAAACTTCCCACGAGAAATCTGCACATAAGCAGTTTCCTGCACTTTCTTAAATCCAAGCTCTTTTGTAGTCAATTCCTTATCAATCTTCAAAGGAACACCATAACCTGCAGCTGAACCTAAGGGATTCTGGTCAATTATTGAAAAAGCGCCTTCCAAAAGATTAAAATCATCCTCTAGAGCAGCAATATACCCTTTGCTCCACAAAGAAAACGAAGAAGGCATTGCTTTCTGGTAATGTGTATAGCCAGGCATCTCTATATTTAAATCCAATTTTTTAAGCGACTTAATCAGATTCAAAACCAAGCTTTTAATTTCATTCAATTCATCTTTGCTATAAAGCGCCAATGCAACTTTAACCTGATCATTACGCGACCTTGCAGTATGTATCTTCTTTCCCAAATCACCTAATTTTTTAGTTAAATAGTTTTCAATAGCAGTATGGCAGTCTTCATCTTCAAGATTTATCTCAAATTTTCCTTTGGCGCTCAGCCCAATTATACTCTTCAATTCTTTATCAAGATTTTTCTGCTCATCTAGATTTAATATCCCTGCCTTAGCAAGCATTTTAGAATGTGCTATAGAAGCAATACAGTCATATTTGACTAGTTTTTGGTCTAGCAGATAATCCTCTCCTACTGTAAATTTTTCAATTTCCTTGTTTGATATTCCCTGCCAGATTTTTGCCATAACAGAACCTAAAGAAAGCTTATTTATAAAAGTATCGACCTAAACAGAACAAATTAGACAAAAATGTCCAAAATTAGACATTATTCTTTTTCCTATACTCAATCAAACTTTTTATCGTGATGATATTCAACTCATGTTTTTCAGCAAACTTCTCCAGATCAGGCAGTTTAGCCATTGAGCCATCATCATTCATAACCTCTGCAATGATTGCAGCAGGATACAACCCAGCTAATTTACACAGGTCAACAGAAGATTCTGTATGGCCTGCTCTGTCAAATACCCCATTTTCAGCTGCCCTAAGGGGAAACATATGGCCAGGTCTTGCTAAATCCTCTGGCTTTGATTTTGGATCTAACAATACTTTTATTGTTTCCATCCTATCATTGACGCTCATGCCGGTTGTTGTATTTTTCTTAGCATCAACAGATATAGTAAAAGGGGTAACAAACTTATCAGTCGAGTCAGGAACCATCAAAGGTATCTTCAACTCATCCAACCTATGCCCGACAACAGGCATACACATAAGCCCGCCTGCCCATTGTATCATATAATTTAGCTTAGAAGGTGTTGCTTTCTCTGCAGCTAACACTATATCTCCCTCGTTTTCTCTGTCTTCATCATCCACTACAATTATAAACTTGCCTCTCTGCAAATCTTTGATTGCTTGCTCTATAGAATCGAATTTCATCAATGGCTGAAGAAAGGCATGTTATTTAAAAAATTATGGTTTTTCATTGTTTAATGAAATTTTCTCGTTACTCATTTTTGATAAACGAAATATGGAGAAAGATATTTAAATAAAACTCCATTTTCGAGCGATATGGGGGAAGATGAAAAACCAATTGGAGCTGATTTAGAACAAAGAACTAATGATCCAGCTAAAGATGGGGTAGTTACTCCTAGTAGCGCGCAACCCATCAAAAAGCGTAGAATATGGTTAGTATCAGGATTCAATCTGATTGGAAGATTAGATGAAAAAACAGCAACAACTAGCTATTTAAAATCAGGTCCTGATTTATCTGTAGACCAATATATTAAGATACATGGAATTCGTATATCCAGATTACATGGAGGTATTATTGTAAATGGGGAAGGGGTTTCTTATGTAAGATTGTCTAATTCTAATCCGGATTATATAGATGGCTCGGTTGTTCCGAATAATCAGATAGTTGGGCTAAAAATTGGCTCTACGCTAAGCTTAGGGGAATTACCTGAAGTTACCCTTGGTCACGAGAGTAGTGCCTATTATTTAACAAGATAATCACAGATAGCCCTCAATCAAAATATCCTTTCCAATCTTTCTGTAATCCAGTGATTTCAGCTTTATCGACTTATCTATCTTTGTTATCCCTAAATCACCAAGAGCAGCTAATCCTTCACCGATTAATTTAGGGGAAATAAATATCAGTATCTTATCAACAACACCTGCTTTTATAGCCTCTGCATTCAGCTCTGCTCCGCCTTCTATCATTATTGAGCATATCTCTCTTTTTCCAAGCTCAGCCATAAGCTCAGCAAGGTCTACCCTTGCATTTTTAGTATTAATAACTAAAACATGAACACCTTTCTGCTGAAGTTTCTTTATCTTTGCCTTTGGAGCTTTTTTTGTTGTAGCTATTATCAGTTTAGTAGGCTCATTCTTGACAACATTTGCATTAGGGCCTATCTTTAACTTAGAATCAAGCACTATCTTAATCGGATTTCTTCCTTTTGTCAGCCTTACAGTCAGCTGAGGATTATCTTTGATAACAGTATTTATCCCTACCATAACAGCATCATACCCTGCCCTTATCTCATGCACAAATTTCCTTGCTTCTTTGCTTGTTATATATTTAGAATCACCAGTACGGGTAGCTATCCTGCCATCAAGAGACATAGCAGCCTTGACAACAACCAATGGCTTTTTTGATTTCATCCATTTGATATAAGGCTCATTAAGTTTCTTAGCCTTTTCAGAAAGAATTCCTATCTTAGTCTTTATCCCCCTAAATTTTAATTCCTGAAAACCATCAACAACTGGATTAGGATCTGCCATACCTATAATGACCTCTCTTATGCCGGCTTCGATTATCTTCTGGGTGCATGGGGGTGTTCTTCCCCAGTGTGAGCATGGCTCTAGATTAACATACATGATTCCGTCTTTTGCCTTTTTCCCAGCTTCTTTCAGAGCACAAACCTCAGCATGCGCTTCTCCGCATTTCTTATGCCACCCTATACCTATAACTTTTCCTCTTTTGACTACAACAGAGCCCACCATAGGATTAGGAGAAGTATAACCTTTACCTCTTTCAGCTAGTTTCAATGCTAATTCCATGTATTTTTTATGTGATATCAAGTTGAAACCCCCTATAATTTAAGAAATGATACTCAAGTATATAAATATTTGTGGCTACTGGAGTATGGGAAAAATAAAAACAATTCATTTCTTCTTTTTTGCCCAAGCCCGTAACCTCAAAGCATTCAGTTTGATAAAACCTTTTGCGTCTTTCTGGTCATAGCCGCCATGTACATCCATTGAAGCTATATTTGGGTTATACAAGCTTACAGGACTTTCACGCCCAGTAACAATAACATTGCCCTTATACAACTTCAAGTAAACCTTTCCAGTTACATTCTCTTGGGCCTTATCCATCATATCAGTAAGCAGCTCAAACTCAGGCGAATGCCAAAATCCATTATAGATAAGAGATGCATACTTAGGGATCAAACTATCACGTATCAGCTTTACTTCACGGTCCATTGTCATGCCCTCCATATCAAGATGAGCAGCATGCAAAACAGCACCGCCAGGAGTTTCATACACCCCACGTGATTTCATTCCTACAAAACGATTCTCTACCATATCAACCCTGCCAACCCCATTAGCCCCACCAACCTTATTCAGATAGGCAAACAATTTCAAAGCATCTGTCTCTGTAACCTTGTGAGTTTTATCCTCAACCTTTACAGGAATTCCATGTTTAAATTCAATCACTAATTCAGTCTCTTTATCAGGCGCTTTCTGTGGTGAAACAGTAAGCTCAAAACATTCTTCCGGCAAAGTGTATTTTGGATCTTCTAAAACACCTGCTTCATAGCTGATATGCATCAGATTAGGATCTGTACTGTATGGCTTTTTTGTAGTTGCCTTTACAGGAATTCCGTGCTTCTCGCAATATTTTATCATATCAGGCCTTCCTTGAAACTGGTTAAGGAACTCTTCATCCTTCCAAGGCGCAATTATCTCTACATCCGGCATCAAGGTTAAGTAGGTTAATTCAAACCTTACCTGGTCATTTCCTTTTCCAGTTGCTCCGTGCGCTACAATGTTTGTCTTTTCCTTTTTAGCAATCTCAATCTGCTTCATAGCAATCAAAGGACGTGCTAAAGAAGTGCCTAACATATATTTTCCCTCATAAAGCGCATTTGCCTTTATTGCAGGAAAGATAAAATCAGTAACAAATTCCTTCTGTAAATCTTCAATATAAACTTTAGAAGCGCCTATCTTAAGTGCTTTTTCCTTAGCAGCCTTATAGTCTTCATTCTGGCCAAGATCAGCTACATAAGCAACTACCTCATAGCCTTTGTCCAATAACCATTTTAATATTACAGATGTATCTAAACCACTTGAATATGCTAATATTACTTTCTTTTTAATCATTGAAAACACCTCCATGTTTTCAATGTCCCAGAAATCCGTAGGATTTCTAAGGACATTTTAACCCCTCCATCTCATCAAATCCCAATATAAGATTCATGTTCTGTATAGCTTGCCCAGATGCGCCTTTAATCAGATTATCAATAACTGAAACAATAACCAACTGGTTGTTCTTGTCAATCTCAAATCCGCCAATATAGCAATAATTAGTTCCCACAACATCCTTAACTTCAGGTATCTTACCCTTAACTACCTTAACAAAAGGCTCATCTTTATAGTAATCCTCAAACTTTTTAATGATTTCATCCTTACTTACACTTTTCTTCAACAAAAGATGAGCAGTGCACATCATTCCCTGAAAAGCACCAATCACATGAGGGGTAAAGCTTAATTTAGTCTTGATAAACTGCTCAATCTCATACTTATGACGATGGTTAGTTAATTTGTAAGCAACTAGATTATCCTTAATTGTGTTTTCAGGGTCTTTTGCATATATTGAGGATTTTCCTGCCCCCGAATATCCAGACTTACAATCAAATACAATATACTTGGATAATTTCTGAATAGGTAATGCAGCTAGTATGCAACAAGTTGCATAACAGCCAGGGTTAGCAACCAATTTTGCTTTTTTTATTTTTTCTTTAAACAATTCAGGCAGGCCATAAACAGCTTTTTTATTGCCTTCTTTATCCTTATGCTCTAACCCATAGATTTTTTCATACTCTTCTGTTTTCTTAAAGCGATAATCAGCAGACAGATCTATTATTTTCTTGATCTTAAGCTGAGGAACTAATGAATGTGCTGTTGTATGGGGCACAGCTAAAAACACACAATCTAATTTCATTGAATTTATCTCATCAACAGTATAATTAGTAAAAGAATCTTCACCATCAAAATCAGTATAAAGTGATTTTACTTTTTGGCCATTGTAGCTCTTGCTATTCAAGACCTTAAGTTCAACACCAGGATGCTTTTTCAGCAATTTTACCAGTTCATATCCAGTATATCCTGAAGCTCCGATTATTCCTACTTGTTTCATTTTAGCACTTCCTCTAAAATCTTGATTGCTTCATCTACTTCCTTTTTCTTCACAATAAGGGGAGGCAAAAAACGCAATATATTATCAGTAGCATTATTCAATATTAATCCTTTCTCAAGGCATTTATCAACTATCTCTTTAGCTTTGTCTTCATTGAGCTCTACTCCGATCATCAATCCCTTTCCCTTGACCTTTTTGATCAGGGGGCTGTCTATCTTACTTAATTTCTTCATAAAGTAATTCCCTATCTTAACAGCATTATCCATTAATTTTTTCTTTTCTATAAAATCAATAACTGCATTTGCAGCAGCACAGCATAAGTTATTCCCACCAAACGTTGAAGCATGATTTCCTTTGTCAAAATCCAAGTTTGAGATGCATACTCCAATTGGAACACCATTTCCTATGCCTTTAGCTAAAGTAGCAATATCAGGTATTATTCCTTCGTGCTGATAGGCAAAAAACTTTCCAGTACGTCCTGTTCCTGACTGAACTTCATCGGCTATCAATAGTACGTTATTCTTTTTACATAATTCACTTAATTTTTTCAGATAACCTTCATCAGGCACAATTATCCCTGCTTCTCCCTGTATCGGCTCTATTATGACAGCAGCTATCTCAGGTGTAATAGCATTCTCTAAAGCTGCAATATTATTATACTCTACGAATATTACATCAGGCGCTAAAGGCAAAAACGGAGTTTTATACTTCTCTTTCCATGTAGCTGCCAAGCTTCCTGCAGTTCGGCCATGAAAGCAATGCTCAAATGCAATAAACTTTTTTTTGCCAGTTATCTTTTTAACTAACTTTATAGCAGCTTCATTTGCTTCTGCCCCTGAATTGCAGAAGAAACATTTTTTTAATCCACTTAGTTTGGATAATTTCTCAGCAAGCACAGCCTGAGGTTCAGTATAGTAAAGATTAGATATTCCAATCAGTTTCTTTGCCTGTTCTGAAATCGCTTTAGCAACCTCTTTGTTGCCATGACCAACAGAGCATGTTGCTATTCCGCCAAGGAAATCTAAGTACTTCTTTCCTTCTTTATCATAAACATAGCATCCTTTGCCAGATTCAACAACAATCTTGAACCTAGTGTAAGTCTGCATTACATGTTCCTCTTCCAGTTTCATTATTTCTTCTGTTTTCATTTGTTCAAGATACCCGTTTCTTACATTAACTGGGTACTCCTCCAAATCCAAATGTCTTAATGCAGGGTATCTTGAACTTTAAAAATACCCTGCCCATTTGGGCAGTTGGAATTTTCATTTTACAATCTCAGTTCCAATGCCTTTATCAGTGAAAAACTCTATCAATATTGAATGTTTTATCGTACCATCGATCAAATGTGCTTTTCCAACACCTTTCTTGACTGCATTCACACAACCTAAAACTTTAGGTATCATCCCTTTGCTGATAATCCCGCTTTTTATATGCGCTTTTGCAACATCAATGCTTAGATGTGTTATCAACCTTCCGTTTTCATACACCCCCTCAACATCAGTCAGTATAGTTAATTTCTCTGCTTTTAAAGCTTCTGCAACCTTTGTCGCTACAGTGTCTGCATTTACATTATTGTAGTTTTTGCCGTCATAACCAACAGGGCTTATCACAGGTATTATACCTGATTTTATCTTTTTCATCAGCTTTTTCTTATCTACTTTCACTACTTTTCCAACTAATCCTAGTTTTTTATCCTTTATCTTTGTTTTTAACAATCCTTTTGTCAAATTCTCTGCTTTGCAGTTATCATCCTTTAGCATATCTGAAATCTCTTTGTTGATTTCAAGCGAAACATTCTTTACAATAGCCATTGTCTGCTTGTCAGTATACCTTAAACCTTTAACAAAGACAGGTTTTATGTTTGCTTTCTGCATCTCCTTGCTTATATTAGGTCCGCCACCATGCACTACAACTGGGTTGATACCGACGTGCTTTAGCAGAGCAATATCACCCATGACTGATTTCTTTAGCTCATTATCTATCATTGCATTCCCGCCATACTTTATCACAAATATCTTTCCAGAGTATTTCTTTATATAAGGCAATGCTTCAATCAAAGTATTTGCTTTTTTTTGTGACAGTTCCATCTGTTTTACCTCTTTATCAAGTATGATATTCTGCATTTATCTCAACATAGCCATAGCTCATATCACAACCATATGCAGTTGTTTCTTCTTTTCCTAGATTTAAATCGACAATAACCTTAACTTTATCTTTCTTAAGCAATTTTGAAATCTTTTTCTTGTTAAAATCCGAAACTTCAACACCATTATGCACAATCAACTTGTTTTGAATCACAATATCTACCTTATCCTGATTGAAATAAGCATCACTATTTCCTATTGCGCACATTATACGTCCCCAGTTAGGATCATTTCCGAACATCGCACACTTAAACAAGTTTGAAGTGATTATCCCTTTTGATATCTTAACAGCATCTTTCTTAGTTTTAGCATTCAAAACAGTAACCTCTATTAATTTAGTAGCACCTTCTCCATCATAAGCAATCTTCTTTGCCATCTCTTTGCAGACAAAGTTTAATGCTTTCTGAAACTTATTCTTATCAACCTTCTTTGTATTATTGCTCATCAGAGTTACCATATCTGATGTTGAAGTGTCCATATCAACTGAAACCATATTAAAGCTGCCATTTACTGCATTAACTAAGCATTTCTTTAATTCTGAAGATGATAGATCAGCATCTGTTGTGATAAAGCAGAGCATTGTTGCCATATTTGGATGTATCATACCAGAGCCTTTTGCAATGGCTCCAATCACAAAATTATCAACCTTTACAGCAATCTCTTTCTTCATAGTATCCGTAGTAAGTATAGCTTGTGCAGCTTGGTTCACTTTCTTAAGCTGTTTTAAACTTCCCTTAATCCCTTTCTTCATCACATCCATTGGCAAATTTTTGCCTATTATTCCAGTTGAAGCAACTAAAACATCATAGGGATTTATCTTAAGCTCTTTTGCAGCAAGTTTACAGGTTAAAACAGCATCATTTATTCCTTTCTGGCCTGTTGCAACATTTGCAATGCCTGAATTGATAACAATAGCCTGTGCTTTTCCATTCTTAAGATGCTCCATATCAACATACAATGGAGCTCCTTTTACCTTATTCTTTGTATAGACAGCAGCAGCACTGCATATCTTATCTGAATAGATAACTGCAAAATCTTTCTTGCCTTTCTTTATTCCGATGCATTTACCTAAAGCAGTAAATCCGTCTACAGCAGTTATATTGTTTTTGATAAATTTCATTATATTTTCCCCAACAATTTCAATATTATTGCTTTTTGCGCATGCATCCTGTTCTCTGCCTGGTCAAAAACAATGCTCTGCTTTGAATCAATCACTTCATCTGTAACTTCATAGCCGCGATACGCTGGAAGGCAGTGCATAAACAATGCCTTTCCTACTAATTTCTTAGTAACCTGATATGGCGGGAATACCTTAAGGCGTTTTGCTTTTTCTTCTTCCTGTCCCATCGAAACCCACGTATCTGTATAGATTACATCTGCTCCGGCAGCTGCCTTAACAGGATCATTTGTCAATAAATCAGGTTTTTCTAACGGTTCATAACCTTTAGGAGCTGCTACTGATATTTTCATCCCAACTTTTTTACAGCCAACAATCAATGAATTGCATACATTATTACCATCGCCAATATAAGCTAGCTTCAAACCTTTCAGTTTACCAAAATTCTCCTTGATTGTCATCAGATCAGCAATTATCTGGCACGGATGGTATTTATCACTTAAACCGTTTATCACAGGCTTTCCTGCATACTCTCCCATAACCTCAACAGCCTCCTGTTTATAGACGCGCGCCATTATAATATCAACATACCTTCCGATGCATTTGATCTCATCTTTAAGGTCTGCTTTCCCTAGCTGAGTTGTCTTCCAGTCAAGAAACAAAGCATGGCCCCCTAACTGAGCCATCCCAGCTTCAAAGCTTATCCTTGTTCTTGTCGAAGTTTTCTCAAACAGCATCGCTAATGTCTTTCCTTTAAGGACCTCAATATATTTCTTAGGGTTTTTCTTTATCGCTATAGCCTTATCTATTATATTGATAATATCTTCATTGCTCCAGCCCTTTAATGTTAATAAGTTCATTTTGTTCACCTTAATTGCTAAATCATAAGAAACTCTCTGCGCTTATTTATAAATATATTGACTCATATAAAACAAAATAGACAAAAATGTCTAGGATTGGACAATAGACTTAATATATCTTTCCAGTGCAATTCTTTTCTCTGATAAATTAGCTACTACTTCTAATTCCGGAACAAGAGGAACTGAGAAATAACTACCCTTAAACCCGCTTTGAGCAATGTATCTTCGCACATTCCTTTCATGAAGTTGAGGCGTATGCTCTAAAGTCGTGCCATTTACTCTATCGGCAGGCATGTGCTGATAATCTTTATTAAATACTATTGCTGCAACTGGAAATCCCCTCTTCTCCAATTCTCTTCTAAGGCGGGTTGTTTCTTTTAAGACAATGTCTTCTGGAGAACTAACAATGATAAATGAAGTATAATTAGGATCTTGGATTTTTGCAAGAAAATCATTATAAGCTGCTTGGAATGATTCTATGTGTGTAACATACTCACTTTTGGATGCAAATCGAGCTATATCTGGCCATCCTGCTGCTCTAGCTATAAGATTCCATTTTGTTCTGTGTTGTTTCATAACAGAAAATCTGTCTACAGATTGTTTAGCTTGCCTTAAAAGCTGAAGAGTTCCATTGCTTGGCTCAAGATCATAAACTATTTGGGTTATTCCACCATTTTTTTTAATTTGCGCTATTCTTTCAGAAACCATAACATTCAAAGCTGCAAAAGGTTCCATTGCAACAGGCACCCCTAATTGTTCTACAACATCATAAAGGTGCAGAACTTCTTGGTAAGAAGGCAATCCCGCTGCTCTGTTTTTTCTTTTTTCTTTCCCCCCTCTTCTGACATGACCAACTATTTTATCTGGAGAAACTAAAAGAATGGACAAAGACCGTAAGTCTTCATAAACAGGAACAACCTAATTATCATCAGGCATGTCTATTCCAAATGCATCAGGCAAAGAATGCGCAGGATCAACGTCATTAGCCATCACATGAGAACCATTTGTTGCAAGATGCAATGACAGTGCTGCAGCCAAAGTAGATTTGCCTACTCCTCCTTTTCCTGTAACCCATACCATTCCCTTGCCATTTACCAAATCAGTCAGTGTCATAAGCCACTGAAATACAAGTTTATTTTTAAATATATCTATCAGAGCATATTCAAAATCAAACATTGGATACCCTATATGTTTTATTTCAACAAAACATTTATATACTAGTTATAACAACTATATAACTAGGTGATAAACTATGGAAGCCACAACAATCCAAATAAAAAATGAAACACTTGAAAGGTTAAAATTCTTTAAAGAAGCTAATAAAGAAAGCTATGACGAGATAATAAATAAGATGATTGATGAGCTTGAAGAGGGTGAACTTACAGATGAATCTTTAAAGGATATAATCGAAGCAAAGAAAGAAATAAGGGAAGGCAAAGGCCAAAGAATTGAGGATGTGGCTAAAGAGCTAGGGATAAAGCTGTAAAATGTATTCTGTTATAATTCTTCCAAAAGCAAAAAAGCAGCTAGTTAAATTAGAAAAGCAAACAATAGAGATTATACTAAAAAAGATTTATAGCATAAAAGAAGAGCCGCTTCATTATATTGAAAGATTAAAAGACCTGCCCAGCTGGAAATTGAGGATAGGTGATTATAGGGCAATTTTAAGCATAAATACTGGAAAGAAAGAAATTTACATAGAGAAAGTAGGCCATAGGAAAGGGATATACAAAAGCTAATTCTTTAAAAATCGAATACTTTATATATCTCAAATCTCATTTGAGTATTATAAAACCGTAGGTTTTATATATTTCCATATTTTTTGAATTTATCATGGGGAAAACAATAATTATTGTGGGTGGACAATGGGGAGACGAGGGCAAGGGCGCAATCATAGATTTCTTGGCAGAAAAAGCAGATGTTGTTGCAAGGTTTGCAGGCGGAAATAATGCAGGCCATACAGTATGTGTAGGAAACGAAGTCTACAAGTTCCATCTTATTCCTTCTGGGATCATCCATAAGAAATTAAACATAATAGGAAATGGAACAGTCATAGATCCGGAAGTTTTAGTAAGTGAGATAGAAGGCTTAGAAAAAAGAGGATTCACTATAGATTCATCTAATTTAGTCCTAAGCTCAAGCGCGCATATAATCACAGCAGATCAAATCTCAGAAGACCAGGCTACTGGCGCAAGAATCGGCACAACAGGAAGAGGCATAGGCCCTTGCTATAAAGACAAGATCGCAAGAAGAGGAAAAAGAGTTGCTGATTTCATAAAAGAAAACAACAAAGAAGCAAAAAAGCTAAGGCCATTGGTAAAAGAAACATACCTAATCATAAATGAAGCTATCGATTCTGGAAAAAAAGTATTGATAGAAGGCGCGCAAGGAGCATTATTAGACATAGACCACGGAACTTATCCATTTGTTACGTCCTCAAACCCTACAACAGGCGGAGCATGCACTGGTTTAGGTATAGGTCCAACTAAAATCTCAAACTCAATAGGAATATTCAAAGCCTATATCACAAGAGTGGGTGGCGGTCCATTTACAACTGAATTAGGAACAGAGCAGCAGACAAAAAGCGAAGAATCATTATCCGAACTAAAAAGCAAATTAAGCAAAGATGGATTTGAACATCTCTACAGAAAAATCATCCATCAGGCTAATCAAAGCGATGAATATTCTGAAGGAAGATTGTTAAGAATACAGGGCGGAGAATACGGAACAACTACCGGACGGCCAAGAAGAACCGGTTGGTTTGACGCAGTTGCTGCCAAATACTCTATAATGATAAATGGTTTAAGTTCTATTGTAATCACAAAATTAGATGTGCTGTCAAACTTAAGAAAGCTAAAGATATGCACCCATTATGAGATAGATGGAAAGAAAACAGGCAGGTTCCCATTAAACTTAGAAGAGCTGAAAAAAGCAAAGCCAGTCTACATAGAGATGGACGGATGGGATGAGGACCTGACTAAAATTACTGAATTCAAGAAACTGCCTGAAAAAGCAAGAAAATACTTAGAAAAGATAGAAGAAATTCTAAAGACTAAAATCTCAATCTTAAAGATAGGACCTAAAAGAAACCAAACAATTGTGGTTGATAACAAATTTTTGTTTTAAACCTTCTCAATATTCAATTTTCCCTTACTAGCCTTAATAACAACTTCATCCTTTTCTGCAAATTTAGAAATATTAGTAACCAATTTAGGAAGTAATATCCTTTCCCCCCTCAGATCAAGATTGACAATAATATGCTGTTCTTTAGCGCTTTTTTCAAGATTTATCTCCTTCATTATCTCTCCAGCGCCTTTCTTAGTTCCCGATTCCTTAAGTTCTTTTGTCTTCTCGTAAAGGTATTTTGCAATCTTGTCAGCAACATCTATTCCAGTTGTTTTGGTTATTCCTTGTAATCCTGGAGAAAGATTTACTTCAATTACCACAGGCCCTTTAACACTCTCTAATATATCAACAGCGCATATTTCTGCACCTATTGCCTTTGCTGCTTCAACAGCTATCTTCTGTATGCGCGCATCTGCTAAAAACACCTTTCCTTCTCCGCCTGCATGTATATTTGCTCTCTTCTCACCGACAACTGCTTTTCTTTTCATAGAAGCAACTACTTTATTGCCTACAACTATCACCCTTATATCTTCTCCGCCTGTTTCTATATATTCCTGGATAATAAAAGACTGCCTTAAAGTTTCTAAAGCATCCATAAGAGAAGAAGCTGCTGCAAAGCTTTCTGCATACATCACCCCTTTTCCGCCTGTGCCTGATGGAAATTTAAAGATAATAGGATAATTAACCTGCTCTAAAATCTTTTTTGCAGCGCTGGGAGAAGAAGTGAGGTAAGTAGTTGGCATAGGTATCTTGTTCTGCTGCAGGAATAGGTGAGTCAGCAGTTTATCGTGCCCAACTGTAAATGCGCCTGCTTTAATTGGCATATAAGTAGTTGAATAAAAAGCGCCAGTTATTGCTCTTAAGGTCTGTGCATACCTAAAGCTGCCCTTAGCATAGATACAATCATATTTTTCCAATGCTTCTCCATTATACAATATATCTGATTTATCAGAAGAAAGATTAACTTCCATATTCCTTATATCTATATCGTCAACAGTATCAAAATATTTTCGCATAGCTTCAACTGTCCATTTCGAGCTTTCAGATCCTAATGACATCAATGCTGCCTTCATTGGAAATTACCTCCCTATGATTTCTAAATAATTACAAATCTTTGATTTGAAATTCATTTTAGTGTTTTGATGGATCGATCAAATATCCATGTTTTAATATGTTCTGACCTATCAATACCCTGTATTTCATATGCCATCTGTCTGCCATCGTGAATTCTTCTATCCTTCTCTTGCCCGCTAACTCAATATCAGTCTCTATCACAGGCCTTACCTGGTTGCCCTGCGCAGACTTTATCAATCTTGACTTTATTATAGGCCCTAACTTAAGCTCTGTAGCTAAATTTATATCTATCGAGCTTTTAGAGGCGCCTGTATCTATCTTGGCATTTATTACCTTTTTCTCCCCTGACTTCATAAAGATGGTAATCGGTTCAATCAATCCTATGACTATCTTGCCATCTATCTTTTTGTATTGCATTTAGAACAAGGCATAAACTGGCTCGATTTTTAAAGTTTGCCATTATCATACCTCAAAAAATTCAAAACATTTAAATATAAGTTATATTACTATAATATATAGTGATATAATATGACTACAACAATTGCTTTGAAGGATGATACATACTTTTTGCTGAAAATGGTAAAAAGTGAATTAGAATCAGATACATATGATGATACAATCAAAAAGCTCATAGTCCAAAATAAAAAACAAAAGAAATCATATTTTGGAAAATTTAAGGAATTGGGGGAGTTTAAGAGGGAAGAAATTGACCGTTTTGCTTGATTCTTGGTGCTGGGTAGAATTTTTTAATGGAACTAAAGTAGGTGAAAAAATAGCAGAGTACATTGACTCTGACAAGAGTTTGTTTATTAGTGTAATCAATCTTGCAGAAGTCTACAAACAGGCCTTGACAAAAAGAAACGAAAAAGATGCTGATGAGATGGTTCATATTATGATGTCAAGGTGCTTTTTGTTGCCAGTAGAACCAGAAACAGCATTAAATGCAGCCAAGATAAACTGGCAAAAGAAATGGGGATTGGGGGATTCTTTAATATATGCAACTGCAAGAGCACACCAGCTTCAACTGGTTTCAGGAGACCCTCACTTCAAAAAAGAAAAAGACGTTGTTTATTTGGGGAGATAAAATTCAAATAAAATTTTTTTCACGAAAAATTTTATATTGTAAGGTTAGATAGTGAGTGGTTTTCGTCAGAAGATTAGTGATTGGTTAGAAGATAAAGGCAGGGGAAAAATTCCAATTATGGATGAGCCTATAACTATACCTTCATTTGCTACTGGTTGAATTACTGGTTTCTATCTGTTTCTTGATCTCTTCAATATCAAATGATTCAAAAGGACTAGAAAATCTATCTAAATTTAACAACATGAATCTTAGTGGTCCACTAACAACCTCCCTTAAGACGCTTAGATAAGTTTCTCTGGAATGAAGCAGTTCTTTGAGTGATATTTCTTTTACCTCCCCTTCATATTCTTCAAAAGCAAAGCCAGAATTAAAAAATAATCCCCTATGAAAGAAACCATTAATAGCATTAGGAGTTGCATCCTTCACTGAGCCAATATCAGTTTCTCTTAAAGCTTCAATTGCTTCTTCTAGATTACTGCACCAAAATACGTCACTGTAGTATTTTCTAGGTAATCCTGTAGCAGGTTTAACATCTACAGAAAATACAAATTTTCCTTGAAATTCAGGAGGAACACAACCATATTTTGGAAAATTGAAAAAAAGTAAGTAGTCAGTATTATCTATAGTTACTTTCTTTAAAACTTGTTGATGTAAAGGTATTCTCCATTCATATGATAATTGTTCTTGTTCCTTTTGAAGCCAACTCATTCTATATTCTCCAACAGGTGGATTAAATTGAGAGTCTGCATTCCCTGTATATACTATAATACCTTCTTGCCTATCAGGTAGTTTTATTGCAGAAGAACTCTGACTGCATCTTGCCATAGGATCAAATGAACATATTGCTACTGCTTCTAAACCAACCTTTCTTGCCACATAGTTTACAGCGAATGCTCTTTCTACACAATCCCCCCCACACCTTCTTAATACCTCTTCAGGTTGTGCAGGATATTGTCCAAACCATAAAGAAATCATGTTTGGATCATTAAAAACAACATCAATAGACAATGTGGCAGCTTCCACTTCAGAGACTAAAGTATCAACAACCCCAAATGAGCCTTTAACAAAATCGGAAAATTCAACTCCCTGCTGTCTAAATCCACCTCTCAGTCTAGACTCAACTTCTGAAATATACTTCCCATCATTTGAGACTCTAAAACCATTCCACTTTTGTGTATGTTCTTCTGGAGGTTGAAAATCATCAATACTCCATTCTATATCTCCAGATTTGATACGGTCTTCATAACAGTCCATATTAATTAGAATTGAAAAACAATTTATAAATCTTACTATTTAAGAGTGAACACTATCATTTCTCAAAATATCCTTTCTTATACAATAGTTCAGCAACTAGTATAGCTCCGCCAGCTGCCCCTCTTACTGTATTATGGGACAAAGCTGCAAACCTATAGTCAAATACATGACATTCTCTTAATCTTCCGACTGTAATTGCCATCCCTTTTCCGGCATCCCTGTCTAATTTAGTCTGCGGCCTGTTCTCTTCTTCATTGTATATGATAAAAGGATCAGGAGCGCTTGGCAATCCCAATTGCTGAGGCTCTGGCTTGTAGCTTTTCCATATCTCTAATATTTCCCCTCTGGTCGGCTTGTTCTCAAACTTTATTGAAACAGCCGCCATATGCCCATCTGAAGCAGGAACCCTATTGCAATGCGCAGATATCTTTATTGAATCACAATCTACAAACTCCCCATTTTCTATCTTTCCCAATATCTTCAATGGCTCTTTCTCTGACTTCTCTTCTTCCCCGCCGATAAAAGGAATTACATTATCAAGTATATCTGGATATGTCTCAAATGTCTTTCCTGCTCCTGAAATAGCCTGCATTGTAGTTATAATCATCTCTATAGGATTGAACTTAAGCAAAGGCGCAATAGCAGGAAGATAGCTCTGCAATGAACAATTGGGCTTTACTACTACAAATCCTTTATTCCATCCATGATTCTTTTTCTGTATCTCAATCATATCTGTATGATGTGGATTTATCTCGGGTATTATCATAGGAACGTCCTTTGTCCACCTATGTGCTGAGTTATTTGACACAACAGGAATATCATTCTCGGCATACTTGTCTTCAAAAGCTCTTATTTCCTCTTTAGATGCTTCTATTGCTGAAAACACAAAATCAACTTTTCCTTTTATTGCATTAACCTCAGCAACATCAGAAACAATTAAGTCTTTTACATTTGCAGGAATATCCTTTTTTGAAAACCATCTTCCTGAAACAGCTTCTGAATATTTCTTTCCAGCTGATCTTGGTGAAGCTGCTACAGCAGTAACATCAAACCAAGGATGAGAATCTAGCAAAGTTATAAATCTCTGCCCTACCATTCCAGTCGCTCCCAAAACACCACACTTTAGTTTTTTCATTATTTTTCACCTGTTAACATCAATAATAAAAGTAGTAAAGTATTTACTTATAAATATTGTGTTAGGATAATAACAATAAAGAATTATAACACAAGATATTCTTTTGTTTTGTACTTTAATTCCCATGCCTGAAGAAAGTCCTCAAACCTGCTGCTTTCCTGTATAGGGACCATGATACTGCCTGCCCCTAATTTAGTGGACTTGGTTTCCTTTATTGTATTGTTTAAGCCTCTACCAAAAAGCACTTTTTTAGTCTGGGTTAAGTTCTTTATTCCATAAGTATAAATTTTCATGGGGGATAATCCTAATTTTTCCCTCAAGAATCGATTGTCCCTGATGCTAAATCCCTCACTTATTAGATTCACCCCCAGCCTGCTTTGGTAAATATCATCTGAAGTAACCATCTCTAGATCTATATTCCTGCCCTTTATCTGGCTTTTTATTTCTCCAATTAAAGAGATATTTTTGTTATTTACAACCAAAGCAATATCCACATCTTTAGGAAAATATTTACCTTTAACTAAAGAGCCAAAAACAATAAAGTCTTTGATTTCCTTATATTTTTTCAAGAGTGCCTTTAAACTCTTCTTCAATTCCAGCCATTCTGATGACCGTTTTGATGCCGTTTTTGATTTCATTGCAATCTTGTTTTTTCTTTAGAGCCTGGTAAGTTCCCGTGTATGACTTATATAATCCCTCAATCGATTTCCTTATATCTGGAAATAGGGTGAGCATAAATAGGTCAACCTCCTGGTGGGAATTTGCTGTCTTCCTGTTTTTCCTGTAGATTATCAGCAAACACAGGGTAGTTAATGCCTTGTAATAGTTGCTTATGGCAGAATTATATCTTGACTTATTCTCTTCACCTATAGCCCCCTCTAAAAATTCATTGAATAATTTTTTATAGGTTTCTTCCATGTTTATGATAAACAAATAAGCTCATTTATATACCTTTCGGTTTACGATAAACAATTCCTCCCCCTAAATAAAGCCAGTACAGCCTAAAATTCCTGCAGATCTCTTTTCTCATTTAAGGCAAGAACCCTAACGCCCCTTGCAATTAAGTCAAAATATTAGATATAACAAAAATCTTTATAAATAAAGCTTTAATTCGATACTTAATATGTCAAAAGAAATCAACATAGGCTTAGTTGGTATAGGAACAATCGGCTCTGGTGTAGTCAAGATACTAAACAAAAACAAGGAACTGATAGAGAAAAGAACCGGAATAAGCATAAACATAAAAAAAGTCTGTGATGTAAAACTCGACAATGCAAAGGAATTAGGATTAAAAGATGAGCAATTAACTAAAAATTATGAAGAATTAATCAATGACAAAGACATAAGCATAATAATCGAACTCATAGGCGGATATAATCCAGCAAAAGATATAATTCTAAAGGCATTAAAAGCAAAAAAGCATGTCGTTACAGCAAACAAAGCATTGATTGCAAAGCACGGAAAAGAAATATTTGAAACAGTAAAAGAAAACAATGTAACAATAGCTTTTGAAGCAGCAGTAGGTGGCTGCATCCCTATAATAAAATCAATAAAAGAAAGCTACGCAGCAGACAATATAAAGAGAATCTATGGGATCCTTAACGGCACAACTAATTTTATACTTACAAAGATGGAAGAAGGCATGTCTTATAGTGAAGCCTTAAAAAAAGCTCAAGAGCTAGGATTCGCAGAATCTAACCCCAGCTTTGATGTAGAAGGCAAGGATGCTGCGCAAAAACTAGCCATTCTAGCTTCTCTGGCATTTAATGCAAACATAACCGAAGATATCTTCACATGGGGCATAACAAAGCTTAACAAAAACGACATAGACTATGCAGACCAGTTGGGCTATAAGATAAAGCTTTTAGGCATAGCAAAAAACGAAAATGGCGAGATTGAGTTAAGAGTTCATCCAACAATGCTCCCTAAAAATCATGAACTTGCAAATGTAAAGAACGAGCTTAATGCTGTCTATATAATAGGGGAGAACATAACAAAAGCCATGCTTTACGGAAAAGGCGCTGGACAATTGCCTACAGCCACAGTTGTTCTAGGTGATGTGATAGATATAGCAAAAGGAAAAAACGATATATTCTATTTCAAGGACATAAAGGCAAAAGACATAAACAAGATAAAGTCAAGATATTATTTAAGATACTTAGCAATGGAAAAGCCAGGTGTGCTGGCAAAGATAACCAAAGTTCTGGGAGACAACCAAATAAGCATTGCTGCTGTAGAGCAAAAGGAGATCAACAAGGAAACAGTTCCGATCATCATGACTACTCACGAAGCAACAGAAGAAAACATGATGAAATCAGTAAAAGAAATCAATAAGTTAGATATCATAAAAGAAGACACAGTAGTCATAAGGATTGAAAACATATCTTAGGGGTGATTTTAATGTATGCTTACAGAGATATTCTTAATTTTAATATTAAGTGGAGCTATAGGTCAATAATCACATTAGCTCTTTTGGCAATACTCCCAAACTGGATAGGGATGTATAATACTACAATCTTTGGCTTTAAGATACACTTCTTCCAATACCTAATATTTACAGCAGCAATGGTCTACGGCCCAGTAGGGGGCATAATATCAGGGGCATTCGGCTCTGTCTGGACAGCAATAAACATGCATAACCCTTACATCCTGATAGGAAACATGCTCTTAGGATTCCTCGTAGGAGTATTCATAAGATTAAAGTGGAATGTTATTCTTGCAGTCCTGACAGCATATATCATTCAGATGCCCTGGTTATGGTTAACAGATGTATACTTAGCAGGAATGCCTGTAAAAGCAGTAAATATGATAGTTGTTGCGCTTTTATTTTCTGACTTAATAATGGGAGTTTTAGCTGGATTGAGTACAAAACATCTAAAAAAGATATTAAAATCAAGTTCTTAGATTAAAATGGAAAATGAAACAATATTCATTGAAGTATTCGGAAGCAACCCAATAATGAAGGTGCTGGATTTTCTTATAACATTCCAGCTATTTGACTATCCTTTAACAGAGATTGCAAGAAACTCTGGAGTCGGCTATTCTACCATGCAAACATTTTGGAACAAGCTAGAGAGGAATAAAATAGTCATAAAGACCAGAAGGGTAGGTAAATCAGACTTATACAAGCTAAATACAAAAAATCCTGCTGTCAAGCAGCTTATAAAACTAGACTGGAATCTTATTAAAGGCGCTGAGCAAGAAGTTTGTGTTTAGTTCTTTTTCTCCGAACTGATTATGGGAGCTTTAGCTGGGTTAAGTTCTAAATATATAAAGAAAATAATAAGTTAGTTTACTTGCTTATCCAGTGCATAAGCATAAGAATATACAAACATACAATACCTGCCCCTATCAGCACAATATCAGCAGGAAGAAACCTTTTCAAGAATAATAAAACTCCTGCTAACAGCAGAACAATACCAGCTGAAAAGAAAATCACTTCAAACACCAACCTAAATACCTTTTTCTTTATCCTTCTAAGCATAAGCTCTGCTCTGTCTTCTAATATAGAAACAGCTCGCTTAAATCCACTCTCTGTCTTCTCAGCTATGTTAAGAAATCCGTCGCTTAAGTTTTTTAATATGTCTCTTATCATTCTTACCTTCTTCTCCTTGTCAAAAGATACACCAAAGCGCCGCTCAAAAACCCTACACCAAATGCAATAGCTACTGACTGCAAAGGATGATCTTCAATCTTCTCCTCGAAATTCTCCTCTAAATTAGCTATGCTTTCTTTAGCATCCTCTAGCTTTTCCTTTAGTGCCTTATAATCAACAAACTTATTCTTTTTTGCCATTGAAATCACCCCGATTAGACAAGTAATGTAAGCTAGTATAAATAAGTTTCTAGTTTCACTCCTCTAGAATTAAGACAAAAAATCAAACCAATGGTTCGATGAGCAGGGGGTTGTCCCTTAAGGGGATGCTCATAGGGCATTTTTGTAAAACAAAAATGACTGTAGGAACCATTGATTGGTTTGATTTTCCAATTCAATACATTTTTATATTACTATAATCCTTAAACCCCTTATGAAAACCCTAACTCTAAAACAGATAATAACCAAAATAAAACTTTTGAATCTGAAAGGTTCTAAAGGGTTAGAAAAGTCAAAAACTTTTCAAAGCAAAGTAAAATTCGATAAATTCGACCTAATAGTAGCAATTGGCAAAGACGGTATAATGCCAGCTTCTTTGTTAAGACATTTCTTAGATCTGCCTGTATACACTATATGGATAAATTACAGAAACAAAGAAAACACTCCAATAAGAAAATCCCCAATACTGACAAAACCATTAAACGAAAATCTTAAAAGATTAAAAAACAAAAACATCCTTTTGGTAGATACTGTCTCAAGAACAGGAAAAACATTAAAAAAAGCAAAAGATATCCTTAAAGGAAACAAGATAAAGACATTTGTAATCAACGGAAAAGCAGACTATTCGCTATACCGATTTAAAGAATGTATAAACTGGCCGTGGAACTAAATCTATCCAAAAAACTCCTTATGCAATACCTGAACTGCCTTGTCTGCATCCTTTCCATCTATGATAAAGCTGATATTTATCTCTGACGCTCCCTGTGAGATCATCTCTATGCTGATATGGTTCTTTCCAATCGCAGTAAATATCCTGCCTGCTATGCCTGGAGTATTCTTCATACCTTCACCAACAACACATACAATAGACTTTCCGCTCCCTACCTTAACTTCAGCTATGCCATCTAGATCATTCTTTATCTTATCCAGATCACTGTCCTTA